>ERZ791611.1523-NODE-1523-length-14381-cov-68.856136_pt1 | contig 14381 bp, 12 predicted proteins | sample MGYA00510275_ERZ791611 | MGnify/ENA primary metagenome ERZ791611 (study PRJEB30046, sample SAMN00791912) | human gut metagenome | study: EMG produced TPA metagenomics assembly of the A metagenome-wide association study of gut microbiota in type 2...
TTTTGATGATGATTGAAGAAATTTGAAAGATATACTATGATCATTGCAAAATTAAAATAAAAATCAATTAGAAATTCTTATAGAACCTTTGGAAAAAATATTCGAAGTAATCATGCCATACAAAAACCAAAGAAAATAACATTTAACGCCTGGTCCGAAAGGTGCTAATTGCTCAAATATACCATTTATAGTATATGATAAGGCAACCGAAAACAAAATTAAGAAATTAACATCCGTACGTAACCGTTTATACCATTTCTTTACAAAAAGCAGAGGCTGAATAGCTATCAACATAATAGGAATACCTCCCAAAATACCAAATTCAAGAAGTGATGTTAAAATAAGGGATTCTCTTTTACATCTTCCTTGTCCTAAAAAAGGATTTTCCCAATCATTCAAAAAGTTCATCCATTCATCAGCTCGACCAGAAGACAGGTCGTTTAAGTCGTTTCTATCTCTACCTCCCAAAATAAAGTTCTCAAGCACAAAATCCCACATTTCCGGATTAGCCAAGAAATAGAAAAATACGGAAAAAAGAATTAGAAATGCATATTTTCTCAAATCAAAATCCAATTTACCACTCATCATACCTATCATAAGCGTAGCTGGCATTCCTAACATAGAAGCTCTACTCTTTAAAGCAAATATCTCGAATGTAAAGAATAAAAACATAAAGATATAACCCATTTTCAGTAGTTTATTATCCTCCTTCAATTTCGTAAACAAAATTAAGATCCAAGCTGTAAGTAATATCTGGCAAGTTGAATTCTTCGATTCATATAAATACCCTCGCCCTTCAAAACTAGCTCCCATTAAATATTCTTGATATACAGCTACACCCAACACAAATGTTGAAACGATATAGGATGTATAAATCCAATCCAAATCTTTTTGTGACAAATTCTTCCCTAAACAGGTAGATACCAAAAGAATAAACATAGCCATAACTATAGGCACGGGAAGACCACTTCTTTGGTATAAGGGATCTATAATAAGCCAAGGACCAAATATAATCAGAAAGAAGATAAATAAACTAATCGTAACTTTAGTTCCTCTCGTATTAGGGTATTTTCCAGAAATTAAGCAATATAACACAAGCAACAACCACCCCGGCATAGCTAATAATTGGGTAATACCTCCATCTACAAAATAGGGTAACTGTGATAGATTAGTAAACGCAACTAAAACGACCAATAAAAATGATAAAAATCTATTATGCCTAATACTATTAGGAAAGATCATTTCTTATACTTTTTAAAATATGCACATTTAATGTCATCACTTTTCCAATAAACCTCTGTTGCATGGTGATATCGTTTTTCAACAGGAGGTAATTGCATATAATCCCCTTTGTAGAGGCAACGCAAATAGGTATCAAAATCCTTGGGACCCTTGAATAGACATCCTTCAAATTCTAACCATTGGAATCCATCAAAGCATTCCTTTGGTGCCAATTTATGGTATTCCCCATTAGTCAATGTTGTTACGAATTGACAAGCAGATAAGGAATTTCGTTTCGCATAACGATGCATAATCCAACTTTGAGCTTTTACCGCCCAAACTGAATCCTTAACCGTATACTGACCGAAAAAGGCTATTAATCTTTTCAAAATGTTATGTTCTGGCCGCTTCCAAGCATAAATGGAATATTTATTAAACCAATGAATTAACCCCAAAACATTAGTTGTATTACATAACAATTTCGATTTCCAACTTTTATCTTTGATACCATACTTGGGAAATACATCCATATATACGCCTACTTCCATCGGATTCTTATCGGGAAACTCAACTAAGATTGTTCGATCATCGGATATTTTAAGAAACGGATAAATAGTATCCTCAGGATATTCCACTTGTAAATGTTCTGATATATATCCACTTTGTTTTTTCGTCAATGCTATAAATCGATCATAGTCTACCTGCGGCATATTTATATCAATATCATCATCCCAAGGTATAAACCCCTTATGACGAACCGCTCCTATCAATGTACCCGCATCCAAATAGTACATCAATCCATGTTGATCACAAAAATTCGCAAACTCCTTCAGGATATTGAGCATAACAAACTTTTGCTCATCCAAAGTCATTGAAACTCGTTCAACTATCATTCTATTAATATTTTCTTAGTAAAAAATTATTTGTACGATAAAGCAACTCTCCCATCACTAATGCAGATACGAAATAAATGGCTAACGAAAATTCCTTGATTAAAATCAGATTTGACAACATTATTCCCAAGGAGACATGAGTCAAATATATCTGTAAACTCCTCTTTCCCAAATATTGTAGAATAGTCTTCAATGTATTTCCTAAATAAATTAATAACAATAGTAACACTTGAATAAAGACTATTGTCATGAAGAAAAAAGTCCACCGAGAACTCCCTACAAAATGAGTATACATACAGACAGGAATCAATAGAACAGAAAAGATGATTCCTAAATAATACTCTTTTTATTACGCTCAAATATCCCCAATAGATACCTAAAACGAAACAAGGTATTCGTTGTAAGAAGATCTCTATTTTACTATAATATATAGGATTAAAATAATTCAAAGCATAAGTAACCGCTACTACAATTAAAGTTGATACTATCATCATATTTCTAAACCCGATTTTTTTACCAATTTGATAAAATAAGGGAAACAACAGATAACAGATTACAATGGCTGGTATAAACCAGAAATCCCTGATTCCGTTCACTAAAAAATTCAACTGACAAAGATTGTATAAGCAAAAATCTCCTTTCAAAATATAATAAAGTATCGCAACAATAAAGTATGAAGGTAATATTCGCTTCATACGCTTCACGATCCACTTTCCCCAATCAGACTTAGATAATTTATTATCAGCAGCTTGGACTGAATAAAACAATCCAAATCCTGAAAGGATGAAAAAGATATCAACACCAATCCCCCCACCAAAACTCACAAATAGATACCACAGTACTCTTAAAAAGAAATTATCTGGAGCAGAAATATTCGAATGAAAAAGGACAATCCAAATGATCGCGATTCCCATCAATTCAGACCTATACTTGGACAAAGCTGATAAATTGTCTATTTTTTGTTGTATCATGAAATCATACTACTTCTTTAAACCAATCAACACCGGAAAGTTCTTCCTCAAAAATTGGTGCAATGGTAAGGTTATTAATAAAGCTGACACCATTTGTACCCCAATAAAAGGGATAGTGGATAAATTTAAATTCAAACAGATTGGATATACAATCAACCAAAGAGGACGATGCATACCTAATAGGGTAAGCGATGACTTTCCGCAATTCTCAAAAAAGTGCACTAACGTATTCATATGCTCTGCCAAATACAAACTAATTTGGTAGAGAGCATAGATAATTGGCATAGATAATAACACTAAGTAAATCGGGTAGATATTATCTTTAGTTTCTACCTTAGGTATGAACATGATTATAAAAGCAGTATAACCCAAAAAGATAGAAACTACAGCGCTCCAATGAATCCTCTTCGTGTACAAACCAGAAAAGTAGAAAGATCGTCCTAAATGATAAAATAGCGACATACTAATTGCAGTATCAACAAACATAGTCATATCTAATTGATTACCAATCAAATACCCCCCCCATAAATAACACTTTTTAACTTTTCTGAATACACATATCTATTAACAATCTCATAGATTAATCGAATCTCAAACAAACAGATCAAAAACCAAATTGTCGAATACAAATGGCTATTCTCATTCTGTACATTGAGATTTTCGCCTAATAACGTTATTGCTTTATCTATACCTCCAGCCTTAACATCCAGTATAAAATAAGTGAAATTCAAGACCAAGACAAAAAACAGATAGGGTATCAATAAAGAACGTACGTTATCTTTCAAAAATTCCCCCAAACCTTTTTGCCGATAAAAACAACCCGAACAGAAGAAAAACAGGGGCATATGGAAACCATAAATAAAGGTCTTCGGTATCCCTACAACGTCAGTATGTCCCAATAAAACCAACAAAATACCTATTCCCTTCAATATATCAAATTGTACCAATCGTTGTTTCATACCTTCATACTATTAATCAGATTCACATACATCGCCTTAAGATCATATTTAGGAGTCCAACCCAATGATCTCAACTTTTCCGTACTCAGATGGAGTTTTGTAACCGGAGCATATCCCATTTCCGGATGAAACTCTAACCTTACTTCTATCTGAGGATTAAAATGATCTCGCAAAAACTCTGCCATCTCTTTAATACTGATATAAGTATCTTCATTGGCTACATTGTAAGCTTCGCCTTTTTCTCCTTTTAATAAGATGTAGAGAATTGCAGAGATACAATCAGTAGTATAACAATAAGGTTTGGCACTTTCACCAGAAGTATGAAGAATAATATCTTGGTTGTCAATAATACTTCGGGCGAATTGAGCGAACACCCGATTATCCGTAGCAGCTATTCCCGCTCCAAAAGTCTGGGTCAAACGAGCCACCTTTACCTTTACTCCATATTCATGGGCATAAGCAAAGCAAAGATACTCCGCTACCTGTTTTCCTAATGGATAAGAACTACGAGGAGAGGCCATATCTACGTATCCCATCATATCCTCTGTAATTATACGATCATCAAACATCTGACCATAGTACTCCAAAGAGGAGACATAGACCATCCCAAACGCATCTGTAGCGTGAGCATGTTTTAACAAAAGGCTAGTGGATTCAAAAGCCAATTCATAAGTTTCTACAGGATGCGCCACCATATAGGATCCTGCAGTTGGACTCGCACAATGCACGATATACTGGAAAACATTATCAGGCTTTAACTCTAATAAATAGGTTAACAAGTCACACTCAATAAATTCTATCTTATCGGCATCAGCTGCATACATGGTTCTCGCCTTTTCTAAATTACGCACAGGACAGGTGATAGAAATCTCTCTATGCAAAGCCAACAAAGCGCGTACCAAAGAGGAACCTATTAAACCTGTAGCACCCGTTATCAAAAAGCGAGTACCCTCTAAATCTTTCGCTAATTCAAAGGAAGATGCAAACTTTTCAAAATCCTCAATCTGTATCTTATTCATATCAATATATACCAAATATTTGCTGATTCTCATGTACCTCTACCATAGCACGAAGCACAAAATAGTCAGTTGGAGTAGTAATCTTGATATTCTCCATTGGTCCCTCCACGATACCTAACCTATAGCCGTAATAACTCATCATCGAACAGGAATCAATAAAATCAGACAATCCTTCCTTTTGACACCTACGATGAGCTTCAATAATATCTTTTAAATAAAAACTTTGAGGAGCACGAGCTAAGACACAGTCAGAGCGTCTTGGAATCTCAAAATTACCATCTGCTTGTTTAACAACAAATGTTTCTGTGGCAGGTACAACCGTAATACAACTACCACACTCCTTAACTTTGCGAATATTGTCAGTGATGGTTGTTTCCGTAATCAGTGGACGAACCCCATCATGGATTAACACAATGGTATCTTTATCACATTTTTCGCTTGCATAATCCTCAGCCACACACAATCCATTAAAAATAGACTGCTGCCCAGAATCACCTCCTGGAACAATCCGAACAACCTTATTGATCTCGAATTTCTTCAGCATTTTTATCAGATAAGGTATCCACTCTTCCAAGCAAACAACCACAATGCCATCAATCTCCGGATGATTGTCAAACAATTCGATCGTGTAAATAATAATGGGCTTGCCATTTAGATCTAGAAATTGTTTAGGACGAGATTTGGTATTCATCCTAGTGCCTGAGCCTCCGGCAAATATTACAGCTATATTCATATGCTTATTTTTTTACATGCAAAATTTTCAAGATCACCGCTCTTTGAGTTGAATTCAAAACTAAATAGAAATTGACAGCAACAACCAGCAAACAAGTCAAAGCCATCGAAAGGATCAAAGTAAACCAGCCGTTTATAGCAAAAATTGATTTCACGATAAAACCGATCGCACAAGGTATCAACACAGGTAGACTTCCTTTAAGCAGCAGCATTCTAAACAAATTACCGCTTGCGTTAATACACTTAGCCGCATAAGGAGCCACAAACAAAAAAACTCTTGCTATAGAGATCAAAGAACTTGCGCATACAATGGAATAAATCCCTAAATCAGTATTTTTCAATAAAATAACTACTACAAAAATATTGAGCAAACCTGAAGCAACTACCATCAAGGAATTGAGTCTGAGCTTATTTACTACACCAAATATATTTACATAACATTGTGACAGCCCCAAAAACAACATTCCAAACAAGGAAACAGAAGACAAAATCGTTAATTGCAGAGAATCTTGAGAGGGAAGCCAACATTTAAAAAAGTCAATACCGTAAATCCAAAACAGGCCTATTGGTGTATTCGACAAAAAGGAAATAATAGTAATATTGTTCTTGATTTCCTCAATCATCTCCTCCTTTTTTCCCTCCACGTATAAATAAGTCAATCGGGGTCCATAAGTAGTAGCTACAGTTCCTGTAATTTGGTTTATCATGTTAGGAATAACCTTGGATAGGGCTAAAATACCAGAAGCGACCGGATTAATAAACACATTCGCAACCAAAATATCCAACCCTTCCAACAGTAAATTGCCACATTGTGACACTGTGTTCCAAATCCCAGAAAACACCAACTCCTTCACTTTAGATATCTGGAAATAGGAAACTTTCCACCTCAATTCTGGCATCAACTTCCGATAGCATATGTAATCTATCGTAATACCAACAACAGTCATCGAAGAGGCCGCTATCGCAACATAATAACTATGAGCTGTAAATAGAGCGAACGAAAAATAGATTACAACTGCCCTGACTATCGCAGAAAAAGCACCATTAAGCGAACGTAAATAAAGATTGTTTGTACAATAAGTAGCTGTCCTCCATTGAGGGATACATAAGTGAACAAGATAATTTAAAAATACAATCAAAAACAGAAGCTTTGTATCCCATAAAAATTCAATCGGCACATTAATAAAATCATCAATGTATAAAACGAATATCATAGCTGGTACTATAAAAACACCTGCCAAAATCCAATCACCCAATAAAACAGAACTATAATATTCATTCGCCGATTTTAAATCTCCATTTCTGTGACTAACTAATATAAAACGCCCCGCCATAGAATTCAAAGCAATCGTAACTAATGCCATGTACGATACAAAATTGTTCGCCAAAGTGATATAGCCATTCGCCTCAACACCCAATGAAGCGACAATATATGGGGAAAGTACTAGATTAATAACAATATTGATTGCAACTAACAGGATGCTTCCCAATACGTTGAGCGCACTTTGCTCGTTTAATGTCAATTTCTTCATTACCCTTTCTTGCTGGCAATAACAGAGAACAACGCTAATAAGGTCGGGCACTTCAAACGATAAGCCCACATAATTACAAAAAACATTTTCGATTTATCCCGGCATCCATATTTATCAAGCCTCGTTCGTGTTAACTCATCAGAGAGAAGAACCTTAGCGGATTTGATTTTCGTTTGAATATCTTTTACCCGTATGATATTTCTAAAAACATACAATCTGATAAAATCCATATAAGCCTCTTCCCATTTTTCCTCCAATGCCGGATATTTATCCTGAACCACTTGGTGCTGCACATTATACACCCGTTTTATATCATCCAACAAAGAAGTTTTATACATACTATGATTAGAACCTTCTCTCATCATCCAATTATAATAAGCATCAGAGGTATAATAGATAGACTGCGCGCTAAGAATAGCGGCAGGCATAATATAGCGATCCTCAAATGTCTTACTCAAACAGGCGGTATATTTTAAGTTATCAATGATGATATTCCTTCTATATAATTTAGGCATTCGAGACATAGAAATACCATATGTATAAAAAGAGGGAAATATATGCTCTTTAATTGTTTTATTCAACGCCTCTCCTTCATACTTTCCTTCAGCAATAGGATGAAAACCTTTTATCTTTCCATCGATCAAATAATTACTGATTACAACATCTACATCATAATCAGAAGCATACCTATACAACTTCTCATACATATCTAAAGAAGCAGAGTCATCACTATCAACAAAACCTATATAATCTCCTTGCGAAGCCCTCACTCCTGTAGTCCAAGCAGACATAAGCCCTCCATTCTCCTTATGTATGACTTTAATTAATGATGGATAATATATAGCATAACTATCAACAAAATCACCACTTCCATCAGTGGAACCATCATCCACAACTATAATCTCAATATCCTGTAACGTTTGGTTTACCAACGAATCCAAACATTTTCGCAAATATTTTTTCACATTATATACTGGTACTATAATACTTACTTTCATAGATATTTATCTTTCAACGAATAATAATTCCTCTCTAATACAAAAACTTAGTCACATTCTTGACGTAACCAATAAAAAAGCTTTCCTATGACATCATCTCTTCATCAGTTATAAAACCTCTTATACCACTCCGCAAACTTTCTCAACCCTTCTCTCAACGAAGTACGAGGCTTAAAACCTAAATCCTCTTCCAATGCAGTTGTATCGGCATAGGTTACAGGGACATCTCCAGCTTGCATGGAAACGAGTTCCTTATGGCTCTCAAAATCATAGTCTAGTGGTAAGACTCCAGCACGGATCAGTTCTTCCTGAAGTATCTGTACGAAATCGAGCAGGTTCTCCGGATTGCTGTTTCCGATATTGTAGATCTTATAGGGAGGAATGGGTAAACCGTCTTCTCCTTTTTGCTTCTCTGGGGCATGTTGCATGACACGTACTATACCTTCAACAATATCATCAATATATGTAAAGTCACGTTTACAATTCCCATAATTAAAGATCTGAATTGTTTCACCTTTCAATAACTTGTTGGTAAAACCGAAGTAAGCCATATCAGGACGGCCACATGGGCCATACACCGTAAAGAAACGCAGACCGGTAGAAGGGATATCATACAGTTTACTATAGGCATGGGCCATCAGTTCATTGCTCTTTTTCGTTGCTGCATAGAGTGATACTGGGTTATCTACTTGATCATCTATGCTATAAGGAACTTTCATATTTGTTCCATACACACTACTAGAAGAGGCATAGATCAAATGTTCCACTTCGTGATGGCGACAGGCTTCCAATATGTTGTAAAAACCAATCAGATTACTTTCTATATAAGCATCCGGATTAGTAATGCTATAACGAACGCCTGCTTGGGCTGCCAAATTCACAACAATCTGCGGATGATAAGTTTTAAAAACCGTTTCAATCGCTACTTTATTAGCAATGGATTCTTTGATAAAAACGAATGAATTGCCATAGTTTTTTAACTCTTCAAGCCTTTCCTGCTTTAAACGTATATCGTAGTAATCGGTGATGTTGTCCATTCCTATTATCTGGACATCTCTAAAATCACTCAACAAACGTTTGGCCAGATTTGCACCAACAAAACCAGCAACACCTGTTACCAAAATCGTTTTACTCTCTAAAGCTACATTATATTGCAACATATATCAATCTCTTTGGAAAATATCGCGTGTATATATTTTTTCTTTCACATCATCCAAACAACTGTCATAACGGTTGGCAATGATGGCTGCACTCATTTGTTTAAACTTATCAAGATCATTCACAACCATACTACCAAAAAATGAAGTGCTATCAGCCAATGTAGGTTCATAAATAATAACAGTTGCCCCTTTTGCCTTGATACGCTTCATCACTCCTTGGATGGAGCTTTGACGGAAATTATCGCTATTTGATTTCATTGTCAGGCGATATACACCAACCACTACATTTTGTTCTTTTTGGACATCCCATTGGCTGGAAGCTGTATAATACCCAGCCTTATGCAATACTTGGTCGGCAATGAAATCCTTTCGTGTCCGATTGCTCTTGACAATCGCGCTTATCATGTTTTGAGGGATGTCTTGGTAATTGGCTAACAGCTGCTTCGTATCTTTCGGCAGACAATAGCCACCATATCCAAAACTCGGATTGTTGTAGTGCGTACCGATACGGGGATCTAAGCCTACACCCTGAATGATGGCTTGTGAGTCCAAACCTTTCACTTCAGCATATGTATCCAATTCATTGAAATAACTAACACGCAGGGCGAGGTAAGTGTTGGCAAAGAGTTTTACCGCTTCGGCTTCTTTCATTCCCATAAAAAGCGTAGGGATATCTTCTTTGATAGCGCCTTCCTGTAAAAGAGAGGCGAATGTATGAGCTGCCTTTTTCAGAGCAAGGATATCGGCAATGGCTTTGATCGCTTCATTTTCTTCTCCAAATTGATCGTTGTTAATTATTTTGGGATAGCCTACAATTATACGGCTTGGATAAAGATTATCGTAGAGCGCTTTGCTTTCACGAAGAAACTCCGGTGAAAACAGCAGGTTAAACTTCTTTGTTCCCTTACGTGCATACTTGACATACAGGCTACGGCAATAACCAACCGGAATGGTGGATTTAATCACCATGATTGCATTGGGATTGACACTTAACACTAGGTCGATCACATCTTCGATATGATGCGTATCGAAATAGTTCTTGACCGGATCGTAATTGGTAGGGGCAGCTATCACCACGAATTCGGCATCTTGATAGGCTTTTGCACCATCGAGTGTAGCAATTAAATCCAACGGCTTTTCCGCCAAATATTTCTCAATATATTCATCTTGAATAGGTGATTGTTTACGATTCAGCATGTCCACTTTTTCAGGAATGACATCAACAGCCACTACTTGATGATGTTGTGCCAAAAGAGTCGCTATACTAAGACCAACATAACCTGTTCCTGCTACTGCAATTTTCATTATAAAATAGATTTAATTTATTATTCCTTTCCAAACCACCATATTATGGTCACTATAAGATGTTTCAGGCGAATAGCATTCATAACCTTTCAACGATTCCGAATAGAAAACGTAATCAATCCGCCAGAGTTTGTATAACTGACGGAAGGTGTATTGGTAGCCACTTCCGCAATCACGGAAACCATCTGTCAGGCCTTCCCGTAACCGATGGTACGTATAAGAAGCGGGCGTATCGTTGAAGTCGCCACAAACCAATACCGGATAAGGTGAGCGTTCGATCTCGGCATGGATTGAATCGGCTTGTTCTGCTCGTTTCAGATAGTTGCTTTTCATTTTCAATACCAAATCTTTGACTGCTTTTGCACGGACTTTCAAACTCTTGCCGGGAGCGGTAATGATACCGCGATAGGCATTGGCGCTTGTTGTCTCGAAGTGGTTATTGATCACGCAGATGTATTGGTTGTTTATTCTTACATCGGCTATTAATGACATATTACTGGAATTCTCGTAATACAGTGCTTTTACCGAATAGATCGGATAACGGCTGTAGATCGTAGTCGGTAAATGGTCCGTACGCCGACTGATATATTTATACAGTACATAATCGAAAGCGTACCGGATGCTGTCCCGATGGTAATATCCGTCACCGGGAGCTTCCTGGAAGCAGATGATATCGGGTTGTAGCTGCTTGATATAAGCGGCGGCTTCGTTCATGGTGTATTTTCTGTTCCAATAGAAATGGCTGGCGTTGTAGGTGACTACGGTCAGAGGGGTTCCTTCTTGTTCGGATACAGCCGGTTTAGAGCAATATGGGAGTTGATAAACGGCTGACAGATAATCCGTATAAAGCAGGATGCCAGCAAGGGAACCATAGTTTTCCATTTCGTCTTCGTGAATAGAACACATCGCTACTCATGGAGCGTCTACAACCGTGCGGACATTGCGGCTATCCGGAGCAGAGAGTGCAGCTGAGTTCAAGGCAGACACGCATATCGCAGCTTGCTCCATTAAACAGCAGATGGTTCCGAAGAATGTGCCGGCAAGAGGTCTTGCGCCTTATACGGCAGGTTCTTCGGGATTTTATTATTTGTCCAGCGCCTCGTATTCCGAATTCTTACTCTTGAACTCAGGCACAATCTCTTTCATCAGCTTCACCGTCCGAACCTTATCCACACAAACAGCCAAGTGCACTAAAGGATCCATCAGTTCATTAATTTCTTTGAAATCATATTCACGAACCTGGGCACGATAGATTTTCTCATTTAATGTGGGAAGCGTGTTCTCTTTTATTGCCAGAAGCTCTTCGTAAAGTTTTTCACCCGGACGAAGCCCCGTGTATTGAATTTCTATATCCTTATCAGGAACAAGACCGGCCAGCTCAATCATACGACGTGCCAGGTCGGCAATTTTCACCGGAGTCCCCATATCGAAGACAAAGATTTCATTTCCTTTGCCCATAAAGGCTGCCTCCAACACCAAACGGCAGGCTTCGGGAATAGTCATAAAATAACGGATAATATCAGGATGGGTGACTGTCAACGGGCCACCTTTAGCCAGTTGTTCACGAAAACGCGGAATAACAGAACCGTTACTACCCAAAACATTCCCGAAACGAGTCGTAATAAAACGAGTCTTTCCAGGATGTAGTCCTTTACTGATCGCGATGCTCAGACTCTGAACATAGATCTCAGCCAGACGTTTGGACGCTCCCATTACATTCGTTGGATTAACAGCCTTATCTGTAGATATCATTATGAATTTATCCACATCGTATTTCACTGCCATATCAGCGACATTGTGAGTGCCGTAGACATTCGTATGAACCGCTTCACAAGGATTTTCTTCCATCAGAGGAACATGTTTGTAAGCAGCCGCATGGAAGACTATCTGAGGATGAAAACGACGGAATACACTTTCCACACGATCAATCATACGGACATCCCCCATTACGGGCGTAAACTCTACCTGAGGGAATTTCTCTTCCAACTCCAGACGTATATTGTGCATAGGCGTCTCTGCACTGTCAAACAAAACCAATTGCTTCAAACCAAAATGACAAAGCTGACGGCAAAGCTCACTGCCGATCGACCCGGCAGCTCCGGTAACCATAACGACTTTTCCTTTGAGAAAGTTAGCAATCTCTCCCGTATTAATATGGATTTCATCACGCCCCAACAGATCTTCGATACGTATGTCCGGAAGATTACGTAGTGTTTTAGTTCCTTCTCTAAGTTCATCAATAGTCGGAAGCATCAACATACGGACTTTCTTCTTTTCACAATAACGGATCAGGCGTTCGCTTTCTTCTCTGATTGCCTGATAGTCTGTGAAAAGAATAGCTTTTATATTCCTCGAATTGATTAACCGGTTGAATTCAAGCTGATCTTTGACAGAATATACTTTATATCCGCCTATACGCAACGATCTTTTCTTTCCAAAACGCAAATAACCTTCTACCTGATACATCAACTTATCATTCAAGGAGGCTCCAAACAGAGCTGTCGTTCGGTTTTCACTACCGAAGATCAACAGTCTGTCACGATTGGATACATTCAAGACCAAATGATATAAAGTGATCAGCGTCAATCTAAAAAAAGTCAACAGGAAAAAAGTCAGGAATAAATCGATTAAGTTGACCAACAAAATCTCTCGAAAAATCAAATTGGTAGGCAGATAAACGATAACCGGTATCAACAACGCTATTTTTAAAAGAGTAACCAATAGAATACGCCCAACCTCAGTAAACGCAGAATGGCGGATTACTCCTTTATAGCTTTTAAAGCAAACAAAACTGACCGCACTACATAATATGGACGCAAACAAAGCTGTACCATATATATATAATGTATAGTTCTGAGCCAATACAAAAGAAACAAGTCCCAATGAAAGCAGTGTTGAACTGCAAGAAAACATTAAATCAATCAGGTATATTAACCATTGATTAAAATATTTCACTTTGGAAAAGTAACGGAATAGTGAAATAGAGGTCATAGAAGTCATTTTTAGATGCAAGTTAAAGGATTAATATTCAGATATATAAGAATCAAGAAACTTTACTATTGAACACAGCAATGTTCGTCAGTCCCAGACCGACTTACTGTAAATAGCTATTTGTATGAAAAATATATAGCTATTGAAAAATAGAGTTTGATGAATTTCTATAATGTCTATTCTCTTACAAAAAATCCATTTTTATAAATGACTAAAAAAAACGTACGTTTTTTTTAGTCATTCTTTGTGCTTCAGGAAGAAAAAATGGGCTTCGTATAACAGCTTGATATATATGCTATACAGAAAATGTGATTTGATTTATCATAACTTTTATTGTATCTTTGCAATGACTAAAAAAAAGGTACGTTTTTTTTAGTCATTTTAAAAACGAAAATCCTTGAAAATCAAAGATACTTTCCATTATATCAGTTTTAAAAAGCAGACAATGATCACCACTTATGTTTTAACTTAAATATGGAATACAAATATTTTTATTGGTTATATTGCTTAATATTATTTAACCATAAAAAATTACCCTACAATATGAGCCTGTTTAAATTTTGCATTTGTTGGTTGTGAGAGTTGTATTGAGGATGTTTT
>ERZ791611.1534-NODE-1534-length-14296-cov-3.630363_pt1 | contig 14296 bp, 11 predicted proteins | sample MGYA00510275_ERZ791611 | MGnify/ENA primary metagenome ERZ791611 (study PRJEB30046, sample SAMN00791912) | human gut metagenome | study: EMG produced TPA metagenomics assembly of the A metagenome-wide association study of gut microbiota in type 2...
TCCCACGCATAAAGGAGGGATAGATTTGAATGTATTTGAAGCTGTGAAGCAGTCCGTCACAACAAGACAGGCTGCGGAGCATTATGGAATCCATGTAGGTCGGAACGGGATGGCTTGCTGCCCGTTCCATAACGATAAAACCCCAAGCATGAAGCTGGATCGGCGTTACCACTGCTTCGGCTGCGGTGCGGATGGGGATGTGATTGATTTTACCGCCGCCCTATATGGGCTGGGAAAGAAAGAAGCCGCCGTACAACTGGCACAGGACTTTGGAATTTCCTATGAGGACTGGAAACCGCCGGGAAAGGTAAAAAAGCCCAAGCCCCGGCAGAAATCCCCGGAGGAACAGTTTCAGGAAGCAAAGAACCGCTGCTTCCGTATCCTTGCCGATTATCTCCATCTGCTTCGGGCATGGAGAAAGGATTATGTCCCGCACTCCCCGGAGGAAGCCTTTCATCCCCGGTTTGTGGAAGCCTTACAGAAGCAAGACCAAGTGGAATATCTGCTGGATATATTGCTGTTCGGGGAGACAGAGGAAAAAGCGGCTTTGATTACGGACTACGGAAAGGATGTGATACAGCTTGAACAGCGAATGGCAGAGCTTGCAGCCGCAGACGCAGCAAGAACTAAAAAACACCATGAACGCCATGCAGCCGCCCCAGAGCATTGAGGAAATCAAGGCGGGGCTGGAAACTACCGAGAAAGGCGGTGTCCGTCAGAGCATACGGAACTGCCTGACCGTATTCCAGCGTGACCCGCTGCTTTCCGGGGCTATCGCATACAACATCCTGACCGACCGCAAGGACATCATAAAGCCCATCGGTTTTCACAGGGAAAGCACCGCCCTGAACGATACGGACATGAAGTATCTGCTTCTTTATCTGGAAGAAACCTACGGGCTTACCAATGAGAAAAAGATTGATAACGCCATCGGGATTGTGGCGAATGAAAACAAGTACCATCCCATCCGGGACTATCTCAATACCCTTGTGTGGGACGGGACAGAACGAATCCGTTTCTGCCTGCGGCACTTTCTGGGGGCTGACGCAGATGATTACACCTATGAAGCGTTGAAGCTGTTCCTGCTGGGTGCAATCTCACGAGCCTTTCAGCCGGGGTGTAAGTTTGAAATCATGCTCTGTCTGGTCGGCGGTCAGGGGGCTGGCAAGTCCACCTTCTTCCGTCTGCTGGCAGTCCGGGACGAGTGGTTCTCCGATGATTTGCGGAAGCTGGATGATGACAATGTGTACCGCAAGCTGCAAGGTCACTGGATTATTGAAATGTCGGAAATGATGGCAACCGCAAACGCCAAGAGCATTGAGGAAATCAAGTCATTTTTAAGCCGGCAGAAAGAGGTTTACAAGATACCCTATGAAACCCACCCGGCAGACCGCCCCCGTCAGTGCGTGTTTGGCGGCACTTCCAATGCCCTTGACTTCCTGCCCCTTGACCGTTCCGGCAACCGCCGCTTTATCCCCGTCATGGTGTACCCGGAGCAAGCCGAGGTTCACATTTTGGAGGACGAAGCTGCTTCCAGAGCCTATATCGAGCAGATGTGGGCAGAAGCGATGGAGATTTACCGAAGTGGCAGGTTCAAGCTGGCTTTCAGCCCCGCCATGCAGCGGTATCTCAAAGAACACCAGCGGGATTTTATGCCGGAGGACACCAAAGCCGGGATGATACAGGCGTATCTTGATAAGTACACCGGGAGCATGGTCTGCTCCAAGCAGCTCTACAAGGAAGCCTTAAACCATGCCTTTGACGAGCCGAAGCAATGGGAAATCCGGGAAATCAACGAGATTATGAACCAGTGCATTGACCGCTGGCGGTACTTCCCGAATCCAAGAATGTTTTCAGAATATGGCAGACAAAAGGGATGGGAGCGTGAAAACCCGGCAACGGACTCCGGCAACCCGTCTGAAAAAACGATGGACGGTTTTGTGGAGGTCACAGAACAGATGGAGCTTCCATTCTGAAAATGACAGCCCGTTGCACCCCCTGTTGCTATCCCGTTGCCGAGCCGGTTGCCGGGGAAAATCCCGAAACTATCGGCTTTTCTCCCCTATGACAACCAAAACAACAGAAAAATAAAAGAAAAGTATAAATAGTAACCATCGCCAGATTGAGATTGTTTGCAAGGTCTTTTGAAGCCCGTTGCCGGACTTCGTTGCCGACACCCTCTGTCTGGCTATTTTCATGTATGGAGGATAACTGCCTATGGCAAAAAACAAAACAGAGATTCATGTTACAACGGTGTTTGACGGGGAACTGGACGCAACCGATGTGTTCGTCAGCCTGATTTCCCAGAAATACGGCAAAACAAATACAAAAGAATATCTTGCTAAAAAGAAAGATTTGAAGTATAATGAAGATGAGGTTCAAAAGAGCCAGATACCGTCTGGATTGTGTGGGTAAATGGCTATGATGAACGAAATGGAATATAGAACAATCGGAAAGGCACTTGCCGGGGGCTATCGTGCAGCGGTCTATTGCAGGCTGTCAAAGGACGATGACCTGCAAGGCGAAAGTGCCAGTATCGCAAACCAGCGTGATATGCTGGAAAAATACTGCGAAAAGCAGGGATGGGAGGTTGTGGCAGTCTATCAGGACGATGGCTTCACAGGTCTTAATATGGAGCGTCCTGATTTACAGAGAATGTTGAGAGCCATTGAGCGCAGGCAGATCAACCTTGTCATCACGAAAGACCTCAGCCGTCTGGGTCGTAACTATCTGCAAACCGGGCATTTGATTGAGGACTTTTTCCCAAGAAACGGTGTCCGCTATATCGCCATGAATGACGGTATCGACACCCTGCGGGATAACAACGATATTGCCCCGTTCAAGAATATCCTGAACGAGATGTACAGCAAGGATATTTCCAAGAAAGTCCATTCCTCTTATCTTCTGAAAGCGCAGAAAGGACAGTTTACCGGGTGTCTTGCCCCGTTTGGGTATCGGAAAGACCCGGAGGACAAAAACCATCTGCTCATTGACGAGGAAACCGCCCCGATTGTGCGGCTGATTTTCGGATATGCCCTAAACGGTCATGGTCCGAACTATATCCGCAGACGGCTGGAGGAAGAAAAAATCCCCTGCCCCACATGGTGGAACCGGGAACGGGGGCTTCGCAATACCCGCACCAAATGGGAAAAGAAAGACCCGGAAAACGGGCGGTATATGTGGGACTTCTCAGTTATCAAAGACCTTTTGATGAATCCCGTCTACACCGGGGCGATTGCTTCCCAGAAAAAGGACTACCGTTTCAAAATCGGCACGATTGGGGAAAAGAAGCCGGAGGACTGGATTGTAGTGGAAGGACAGCATGAACCGCTGATTGACCGCATGAGCTTTGACATTGTGCAGAACAAGCTGAAATCCCGCCAGCGTCCGGGGCAGACCAATGAAATCAGCCTGTTTGCCGGACTGATAAAATGCGGCGAGTGTGGGAAGTCGCTGACGATACGCTACACAAACGCAAAACATCCCCAGCAGATTTACTCCTGCAAGACCTACAATGCCTTTGGAAAGAACCACTGCACCCAGCACCGGATTGATTATGACACCCTTTACAGCCATGTGCTGCGGAAAATCCGGGAATGTGCCAGAGCTGCCCTGATGGACGGGAAAGCGGTTGCTGACCGCCTGACCAATACCTGTGAAGCCGAGCAGCGGGAACAGCGGGAAGCAATGGAACGCTCCCTTACAAGGGACGAGGAACGGATTGAGGTTCTGGACAAAATGGTAATGCGGCTTTATGAAGATATGATTGCAGGGCGTATCAGTGAGCAGAACTTCAACACCATGCTGGAAAAGACACAGACCGAGCAGACGGAGCTTAAAGCAAAAGTGTCCGAGGGCAGGAAGCGACTGTCCGATGAAGTCCAGCTTGCCAATGACGCAAAACAATGGGTGGAAGCCATTCAGGAATATGCCAACATCACAGAGCTGGACGCAGCCACCCTTAACCGCTTAATCAAAGAAATCGTCGTGCATGAGCGCATTGACGAAGATAAAACAAGACACATTTCTATCGAAATTCATTTTAATCTCAAACCCATCCCGGAGGTGGAACAGGTCACTGCCTGACCTGTCCCGCCGGGACGGTTCTCTTAAAAACACCATATAGATTTTTTGTACGCCGCCGCCCGCCATCGAGCAGAGTTTTACACCTAATTGGGGATAAAACAGGTGATTCGCCGCAGGCCTTGGTCTAGAACCATCTTGCGGGGATAGGCGGCCCGCTGGCGGATTTCCTCTTCCAGAAGGCAGAAGTTTTCCGGCGTGGGATCGCTGAGGGAATTGGAGAGGAAAATATGCCGCACTGGCGTCTCGCTCAAGCTGTAGCTGGGCTCCTCCGGGTGGCTGAACAGCTGCATTTGCAGCTCGTATTCCCGGCGCAAGGCGCGGAAGCAGTTCTTTTCCTCCTGGAGGAAGGCGATTTCCTCATCGATATTTTTCTCCGATTCCCGGAAAAAGGAGAGAAATACAGTTGGATCCTCTTGACTCAGCAGCGCGGAGATCTCTTTTAACGAGGCACCGTGGCGCTTGCAGTATTGGATGATCAACAAGGTAAGCAGCTCCCGGTTGGAATAATACCGGTATCCGGAACCGGCGGCAACACAGGCGGGCTTTAGCAATCCAATGCGATCATAATGCCGCAGTGTTTCAATGGTGGTGCGGGACTTTTGTGCCGTATCGCCAATGGAATAAAGTTGCATTACAGTTCCTTCTCCTTCCGATGGGGCTTGTGGGCCTTTTTTCCAGTGGAATCTTGGGCGAGGTGCTGGGGCAGGGCATCCGGGCAGAGGCGTACATAATGAAAGAGATATTGTTGTGCCAGGCCTGCGTAGGGTCGGGCACAGTCCGGCAGGCCGCCGGGGAAAAGCTCCTCCATAGCCCGGCGGATCCACACGTCCACCGGGACGCAGTCGGTGCGCCCGCAGCCGTAGAGGAGGGCACAGTCCGCCACTTTGATCCCCACCCCCAATATCTGCATCAGGGACTCTTCTGCCTCTTGGAGGGGGAGGGTTTTCAGGGATTCCAAGTCCACACGGCCATCGGCCACCCGGCGGGCAGCGTCGATGACATAGCGGGCCCGGAACCCACAACGCAGCGGTGCCAGATCCTCCGGCTCCAGGGCGGCGAGCCGCTGAGGTGTGGGAAAGGCATAACAGCCGCCGGCCAAAGGCTCCCCAAAGGTTTCACACAGCCGGGCCACAATTCCCTTGATCCGCTTGATGTTGTTATTCTGGCTGAGGATGAAGGTGCACAAGGCCTCCCAGCTGTCCTGGCGCAGCACCCGGATGCCGGGGGCGAAGTCAATGGCTTTTTTTAAAACGGGGTCCAGGCAAAGGGCCTCTTTGACCGCGGTGTAGTCGGTACCCAGGTCAAAGTAGGGCTCCCAATAGGCGTCGTATTCCTCGCGGGTGCAGTTGTAAAAGGTGAGCTCTTCCCCCTCCATGGCAAGATGGCAAGGCCGGTTTAAGGCGACGCCGAAAAATGAACCGTCGGGCAGTTCTTCCCATCGGAAGCATTGACCGCAGTCCAGCGTTTGGGCTAAATCCAAGTCGGTCACGCCGCAGACAACCAGGTTTCCATCCCGCTCTAAAATCTTCATTTCTATCCCTCCACGATCAACAGCCAATGTATCCCATAATAACACAGTGAGAGAAAAAAGCAAACAAAATTTTTTGTCAATTATTGACTAAATCAGAAAATTTTTATAGAATTTTTGTATTTTTGTGGACACAATATAGGCGCAAAATGGCAAAAATAACTTTATTTTGTGACAATTTTGGGAGCTTGTTCTTGCAAGGAACTGGTCACTCCCATATACTTAGAACAACGAACAACGAAAGGAGCGCTGTGGATGAGGGAAACGCTGTACACCATCCCGGTATGGGATGGATTTGGCTCGGGGGAGGGGTGCCCCCTCTGCCGGATTTATCAAATCTTGGAGAAGCAGGCCCTGAGCGGCATTTTGGGCCCCGCCATGATGGAGCCCTCCATCCGGGAAGAGACCAATCGGTTGGGCTTCTGCCCCCGTCACATGGGGATGCTGGCCCGCCAGGAGGGAAAGCTCCCCTTTGCCCTCCTGCTTCAAACGCGGGTAGGGGAGCTGCGCCGGGAACTGAGAAGCCAGCGGATTGGCGGCCCCCGATTGGATAGACTGTTGGGGGGATGCTACCTCTGCCAGCAGCTGGAGCGGTCGATGGCAGCCATGGCGGAGAATGTAGCCCTCTGCTGGGCAGAGGATCCCCGCTTCCGGGAGGTGTTTGCCCAGTTGGACAACCTTTGCCCAGAACATGGATGGCTGCTCCTCACGGCGGGGAAGGGCCGTCGTAGCCGGGAGTTCCACCAGGCGGCCGCCGAGGCATTGGACCGCTCGCTGGCCAAATTGGAGGGGGAGATCGGGGCGTTCTGCTCCTCCTTTGATTACCGGAATGCAGGAAAAAATGCACTGACCTTACAGGAGAAAGGGGCGGTGTCCAATGCTGTCCAAAAGCTGTCTGCCGGGAAGTCTGAATAATCCGCTGTATAAAACTATTTGTAACAAAATTTTTTCGCACAAGCCCCAGGGAGTGTTTTCCCCAAAGGTAGAAAAAACAAAAAGGTGGGCATGATCTGATCTTTCCACACTTTCCACAGAGTTTTCCACAGGCTTATCCCAAGTTTTTCACCGGTAGTTCAGGGAAGCAAATTTTTACAATTAGTATAATCCATAGGGGATTTTGCCTTTTTCCGGCAAAAAATGGGGAAATCAGGAAAATGACCCTCTTGACAAACACATTTTGTGCCAGAATTGACACGTTTTTTACAAAAAACACAAGATTTGGTATGTCTTATTCCCGGCAAGGCAAATTACCCCAACCTGGAAAAAATGTATATCGTCCCGGATGGCGTCCACACTAACAACTGCCAGGGAACACGGCCAGGTGCAGGAAAGGGAAGGATTTCCGCCGTGCTTCCCATTCAACTAGCGGAGGTGGAGCCATGTTAAGAGGCGTAAATAAAAGCATCATCGAGGTTCTTGAGACCGAGAACCAATATTTTGAAAAGGCGATTTTGTTCATCCGTCCAGGCCACAGCGATGGGGATGAGGGCGTGCTGAAAACAAAAGCCCGAGAGTATCTCTCTGGCATCAGCTACAAGCCCGCTGCAGCCCGGCTGAAGAAGCCGCTGGTGTACTCTGCGCTGAAGCTGGGTTCCGCAGCTGCCCTGGGGGCGACTGCTGCCGCCATTTTTTTAAGAATGTAGAAAACTGTTTTTCTAAGGGGAAAAATGTGGTACAATGATCGCAAAGCGATCATTGGGGAAGAAATCCCTCTCGGGCCGCCGCAAAGCGGCAATCGGAATTTTTCCGGTCTGTGCAGGCTTTATGGTATAATAGCCACAGTGAAACTGTGACATTCGAAGAATTGCTTGCAGGGTGAAGCCCTTTGCGGCGAGAGCCGCTCCGCAATTCTTATGGTCTGTGCAGACTTTGTGGTACAATGGTCGCAAGGCGGCCACTGGGGAAGAATCCCCAGCCTTAGACAGAAATAACGTTGACAGAATGGGGAGCTGATCCCCTTACATACCGTTCACATCGGACGATAGGAGGAACCATGAGGGAACAACAAAAACCATTCTCCCCCAAACCGCGGGAGGAGAAAGAGTTTCAGCTGCGGGAGGACGTGGTCCTGGGCCGCAATGCGGTGACCGAACTGCTCAAAAGCGGTCGGGAAGTGGAGACGGTTTACATACAAAAAGGGGAGATGAAGGGAAGCATCCCCCGCATAGCTGCTATGGCCCGAGAGAGGGGCATACCGGTCAAAGAGGTCAACGGCCTGAAGCTGGACTCCTTGAGCGGGCCCAACAACCACCAGGGAGTGGCGGCCATTACAGCGGCTTATACCTACAGCACGGTGGAGGACATCCTAGCCCGCGCCGGGGAGGAAGCCCCCTTTATTATCATCGCCGACGAAATCGAAGACCCCCACAACCTGGGGGCCATTATGCGGACCGCCGAAGCCGCCGGGGCCCATGGGCTCATTATCCCCAAGCGGCGGGGGGTGGGGCTCACCGCCACTGTGTCCAAGACTTCGGCTGGGGCGATGGAACACCTTCCAGTGGCCCGGGTATCCAACCTGGTGTCCACCATTGAAGAGCTGAAAAAGAAGGGCATCTGGGCTTATTGCGCCGATATGGACGGCCAGCCCTGGTGCTCGGTGGACTACGCCGGCGGGGTCGCCCTGATTATCGGCTCGGAGGGACAGGGGGTCAGCCGCCTGGTCAAAGAAAGCTGTGATTTTACGGTGGCGCTGCCCATGCGGGGGGAGATCAACTCCCTCAACGCGTCGGTGGCTGCCGGCATTGTGATTTATGAGATCGCCCGCCAGCGGATGGGGCTCAAGGCAAAGTAGCCCGGCAACTACAGCAAAGGAGAGAATTGAGATGGACAAGAACCAGAGCGTTGACGATATTCTCGAAGAAATCAAGCGGAAGAAGGCGGCCCGAGCCCAGGGAGAGGAAGCCCCAGCCAAGGCGCCTCAATCCGCTCAGGAGCTGTTCAGCAGCGCCAAGCGTTCCCAGCAGGAGGCCCTCGCCAAAGGGGCTGCCCCGGAAGCCGTCCGGGAAATCCCCCGGGCGGAGCGAGCCGCCTTCCAGGAGGTGGAGCCGGAGCCCATTGAAAACGTGGAGGCCTATTTTTCCTCGGTGTTCCGGGCGAACGGGCTACTGAGCAAACAGACCGATGAGCCAAAGGCGGCAGCCCAGGCGGAGACAGTCCCCCATACAGAGCGCAGTGCGGTGGCGGTGGAAGAGCCACCTAAGGCCGAGGAACGCCGGGAGCACTTTGCGGTCAAGATCGACGACAGCGGGTTTGGGGAGCTCCCCCCCCAGCAGGGGACCAGCCGCCGGTCCCGGTTCGCGGTGGAGGAGGATTCCGCCCGGCCGAAGATCCCACACAAAAAAGGGGAAGGGGAGAAGCCTTCCCACAAATTAAAGCTCTTCCGCCGGGAGGACTTGGAGGAAGAGGAGGAGGATCCCATCTCCCGGTTCGACGGGATGGCGGGAAACCGCTTTCAGCGGGAGGATTTGGGCGCCACCCAGATGAGCATCCCCCTCTCCAAAGGGGAGGCCCCGCGAGAGGATGACAGCCTCACCCGGGCCCTGCCCCCTATGGCTGGGCGAAGCACCCCCTTCCAAGATCAGCGGCAGAAAAAGGCCGCCCAATTCCGCCTGAACGCCCCGCTGGAGGAGGAGCCGATTCAGCGCGCTGATGAGCTGGACGACTACGACAGCCCGGAGGATGCCCCTTCGGTGGCCAAGGATATCTCCTCCACCAAGATGCGGCTGTGGGTGCAGCTGGTGCTGCTCATCCTGTTGTTCGGCATCTCCACCTATTTCGCCTTTTCTAAAAACCTGCCCCTTCCCCTGCCGGAGTTCATGTTCCCAGAGAGGGATATGCAGACCTTCCTTGGGGTGAACTTAGGGGTGATGATCGCCGCAGCGGTGGTCAGCTGCACCACAGTGGGCGGGGGCCTAATCAACCTGTTCACCTTAAAAGCGGACAACGACAGCGCCGTGGCTCTGGCGACGGTAGCGGCCATCGGCCAAGGGGTGGCGCTGGTCATCGGCTTTGAGCATATGGCAACCCCTGGCGTCCACTTCTATTTCCCCATTGTCATCGCCGGGCTGTTGTTCAACATCCTGGGCAAGCTGTTCCTCATCAGCCGGGTGCAGAAAAACTTCCGGGTGGTGTCCAGCGACTATGAAAAGCACGCCCTTTTGATGGTGGGCGACCGGAACCTCTCCCAGGAAATGACCCAGGGCTTGGATTTGGAGGAGCCCCATGTGGCCTACTCTGCCCCAGCGGAGTTTTTGACCCGGTTCCTCGACTGTTCTTACAGCGAGGATCAGTCGGAGAGCATCAGCCGCATCTCCACCCCCATTTTAGCGGGGTTCAGCCTGCTGGCTTCCATTGTGTCCTACTTCATCAGCCGGGATTTGTACTTAACCCTCACAGTGTTCACCGCCACCTTATGCATCTGCGCCCCCTTCACCAGCGCCATTGTGGGCAACCTGCCCCTCTATCGGGGCGCCCGGATACTGTCCAAATCCGGCGCGATGATCGCCGGGTATGAAGCTCTGGACCACTTCGATGATGCCGGGGCCTTGGCTTTGAACGTCAACGAGCTGTTTGAAGACGGTTCCATGACTCTCCACGGCATCAAAGCCTTTGCCGACCAGCGGATCGACGAGGCCATTGTGGATGCGGCCAGCGTCATCGCCGCCTGCGGCGGCCTTCTCACCGATATCTTTATGCAGATGATTGGCGGCAAAGAGGAGCTGCTGAAACCGGTAGACGACCTGGTGTATGAGGATGGTATGGGCCTCTCCGCCTGGGTAGACGGCAAACGGGTGCTCATCGGCAGCAGGGAGCTGATGCTCAACCATGAGATCCAGACCCCTGACCGGGATTATGAATTGAAATTCCGCCGGGACGGGCGGGAGGTGCTTTACATCTCCAATTCCGGGGAGCTGACCGCCATGTTCATCGTCAGCTACAACCCCAGCCCCGACGTGGTGGATGAACTGGCTGAGCTGATCGACCGGAACATCTCCCTCATCATCCACACCACCGACCCCAACGTCACCAGCCAAAAGGTCTCCGACCTGTTCAGCTACCCTTCGGACCTGATCAAGATCCTCCCCGCCAAACTATACGGAGAGTTCGACCGGCTGACCAGCCCCCGGAAGCGGGCGCGGGCGGAAATTGCCTACACCGGCTCCATTCTCTCCAAGCTGCAGGTCTTTAAGACGGTGGCTACCCTCAAGCGCAGTGTCACCACCGGCACGGTGATTCAGCTGGCCGGTCTGGTGTTGGGGTATGCACTGGTCATCTTCTTCGCCTTTACCGGCTCGATGTCGCTGATGGGCTTTGAGTCGATGCTGCTGTTCCAGATGTTTTTCGCACTGGCAGCCATCATTGTCCCCAGCTTAAAGCGGCTGTAATTAGCCAAAGAATTTGCCCTGTTCCCCGAGATCCCTGGAAAAATATGGGGGGATTGGGGAGGTTTCAAACAAATATTGTGGAAGCCTCCGGCACAGTTTGCCGGGGGCACATCCTCCGAGAGGCCCTGGCATCGCAGCCAGGGCCTCTTTTGGCAAAAGGGGAGAAAACCGGTGGATTTTTTTGGTTTTCTCCGAAAAAATCTACAGGTTGCACAAGGAAGAACCCGGTTTTTGTATGGGGAAGATTAGTGTTTTTTACAGAAAAGCTTGAATATGTGAAATAAAAATTATATAATTATGCTATATTCCAATTCAATCAGCCGGCTGCACAGCCCTATTTTATAAAAGATGCAGCACGTCCGGCAGCGACCGGGCAATCAAACTACAAAAAGGGGAGAATTTGTTATGAGACAATACCTTGCGGGCAAAATCAGAAACGTCGCGTTGGCAGGCCACGGTGGGAGCGGAAAGACTTCTTTGGCGGAAGCCCTTCTGTTCAAAGCGGGAGCTTCTGACCGGCTGGGCCGGGTGGAAGACGGAACTACCGTCTGCGACTTCGACGCCGAGGAGACCAAACGCAAGGTGTCGGTATCCTCTGCTGTGGCCCCTTTCGCCTGGGGCAGCACCAAGATCAACCTGTTGGACACCCCCGGCCTGTTCGACTTTGCGGCTGGGTTTTATGAGGGCGTCCGCGCAGTGGAGAGTGTTTTGATCACCGTTTCCGGCAAGGACGGCGTCACCGTCGGCACCGAAAAAGCATATCAGCTGGCCTTGGACCAGAACAAAGCCCGGATGGTCTTTGTCTCTAAAATGGATACCGACAACGCGGATTTTTACAAGGTTCTAGAAGAGCTGAAGGCCACCTTCGGCCCCAGCATCTGCCCCATCGTGGTGCCTTATGTGGAGAACCACAAGGTCCTGTGCTATATCAATTTGATCGACAACAAAGCCTACACCTACAATGACAAAGGCGAGCCCAGCGAGACTGCCATGCCTGACTTCGGCCACCGGCTGGAGGGCCTGCGGGTCGCCATCTCCGAAGCCGTTGCCGAGACCGATGAAGAATTGTTTGAAAAATACTTCTCCGGCGAGCAGTTTGACCGGGATGAGATCATCCGCGGCATCCATACCGGTGTGAAAAACGGCACCATCACCCCCGTCCTCTGCGGCTCCGCCTTCACTATGGAAGGTGTGGATATGCTGCTGGACGCCATTGTCGACCACCTGCCCTCCGCATGGGAGAGCGGCGGCGAAGTGGCTGAGGATGCCGAGGGCAACCCCGTGGAGATCGAATGTACCGACGAAGCCCCTTTGTCTGCCTTTGTCTTTAAGACGGTGGCTGACCCGTTTGTGGGCAAGCTCTCCTATGTAAAAGTGGTTTCCGGCAAGCTGGCCTCTGATTCGAACCCGGTCAACGTCCGCACCGGCCAGACCGAGCGCCTGGGCAAGATTATTTACACCAGAGGCAAAAAACAGGAGGATACCGCCTTTATCACCGCCGGCGATATTGGCGCCATCACCAAGCTCTCTGAAGCGGTCACCGGCGATTCCCTCTGCGACCCTAAGCGGGCGGTTAAGTTTGAACCCGCTGCGTTCCCACATCCCACCCTGACCATGGCGGTCAAGGCCAAAAACAAAGGGGATGAGGGCAAAGTGGCCCAGGCGATGCAGCGGCTGATGGAGGAAGACCCCACCATCTACTTTGAGCAGGATGTGGAGACCAAACAGCAGTTGATTTCTGGCTTGGGCGAGCAGCATCTGGATGTGGTGGTCTCTAAATTAAAGAGCAAATTCGGGGTGGAGGTTGAGTTGAAACAGCCTCGCGTCGCCTACCGGGAGACCATCCGCAAAAAGGTGAAAGTCCAGGGCAAACACAAGAAACAGTCCGGCGGCCACGGCCAGTATGGCGATGTCTGGATTGAGTTTGAACCCTGTGACAGCGACGGCCTGGTGTTTGAGGAGAACGTATTCGGTGGCTCGGTTCCCAAGAACTTCTTCCCCGCTGTGGAAAAAGGTTTGCAGGATTGCGTCAAGAAGGGTCTGTTGGCGGGCTATCCTATGGTCGGGGTAAAAGCCACCTTGCTGGATGGTTCCTATCACCCGGTGGATTCCTCGGAAATGGCCTTTAAGATGGCGGCTACGTTGGCCTATAAGGCCGGTATTCCTCAGGCGTCCCCTGTGCTGCTGGAACCCATTGGCAACCTAAAGGGTTTGGTCCCCGACACTTATACTGGCGACATCATGGGCGAATTGAATAAGCGCCGTGGCCGGCTGCTGGGAATGAACCCCACTGCAAACGGCCTCCAGGAGATAGAGGGCGAAGTCCCCATGAGCGAGATGGCCGACTTCACCACCGTCCTGCGGTCCATGACCCAGGGCAGAGGCAGCTTTATCCTGAAGTTTGAACGGTACGAGCAGCTCCCCTCCAACCTGGAAGCCCAGGTAATCGAGGAGGCCAAAGCCTTGGACGAGGCAGAATAATCCCACCAATAAAAGCGGACGGCAGCTGCCGCCCGCTTTTGCTTATGCAAAAGCCCCGCTCCAACATCGGGAAGCGGGGCTTTATAGGTAGTTCAGCGATGGAGTCTCATTAAGGAGAAATTGAAATTTGAGGGGAGTTAGACCTTTGTCAATTGTGCTGCCCGCATACTCTCCGCACTGGGGTCCTCCCCTTGCTTTAAGGGGATTGTAAGCTGGTACCAAAGTATTCTGTTTTGGTTTGATTTTTCCATTGTGTAGCTTATTTGGAGTTCGCGGATGTCACAATATTCCCGCAGCTGAGGATAAACAATCAGCCCGCATTGGATCATTTTATCCTTTATGGATTCAGGCGGCTCAACGGTTTCTTTGTTGTAAAGAAATAAACGAATTCTCGCACGAGTTGTTTTAAAATCCCAAACAGTGGAGTATTGGGTAACCGAAATTTTAACCTCTTCTGGCAACACAACGTTACAGGCGTCAATAGCTTTCTGCAAAGCGGAGCCGGGGGAAAATGCGATGTTGGAATCGCGGATTTCTCCTGTGTTGATTTCATAATCCAGTGTAGGATTGGGCCCATCGGCTTCGATGTACAATTGATAACAGCTAGAGACTGGATTGTAGTGGGCGAAGTAGGTGTCACTTTTTAGGGTCTGGTAATTGCTCCAACCATAAGCTTTTAGTACAACGGTTGCTGCTACGTCGCCCAACAAGGGAAACCATCCAGTAGACATCCCCAATAGAATGTATACTACCAAAAGTGGTAAATAAATCCAACTTTTGCGAAATATTGAGGCTTTGCCTAAGGCCTTACGTGTCG
>ERZ791611.1537-NODE-1537-length-14279-cov-4.229682_pt1 | contig 14279 bp, 10 predicted proteins | sample MGYA00510275_ERZ791611 | MGnify/ENA primary metagenome ERZ791611 (study PRJEB30046, sample SAMN00791912) | human gut metagenome | study: EMG produced TPA metagenomics assembly of the A metagenome-wide association study of gut microbiota in type 2...
GAATTGCAGGCAAGCTGTTTTGTACGTAGTAACGAAATCTTCTAGGGAATTCAAGGTAACTATGTCTTGCGCAGAGAAGGGTGATTCCAAAACATATACAATTGACCAAATGGAGCTCTACGTAGAGTAACAACACCATACGGGCTACGATAGTACCTGCGCTCGATCATGAGGAGTGCCGAGAAATCCTGTCCATGAAAATGCCCCACTTACCAGCAACGGTAGGTGGGGCGCTTTTTTTGTGCTCGCGGAAAATGTCACTTCTTTGGCATGATCGTGTCAGCCCATGCCTGCATAACGGGACGCCGTCGTTCAAGAAGATCGTCTCGTTGGTATGCGGCCTGCACGGACTTGAGCGAGTGCATCAAGCACTTTTCCGCCACGGCGGTGTCGACGCCTTCGCGCGCGCACCAGTCGCGAAATGTAGACCTGCAGCCATGCATTGTTGCCGTGCCGCCAGAGGCGTACTGCACCATTGTCGAGACATAGTAGCGAGCCACTGAGCGATTGTTGTAGTAGCTGCCCGAAAAGATGTACTCGCTCTCTGGCGTAATGCGCTTGGGCAACGCGATCGCCTGGTCAGACAGTGGGACGCGGAATGGCTCGGGCTTGCGGTCTTTCCTTCGTTCGGGCGGAACAGTCCAGACCTTATGCTCAAAGTCGATCTCGGACCATTTTGCGTCATTGAACTCAGCTTGTCGCGTGGCGGTGAGGACGCCGAAGACGAAAGCATTGTGCACGGGCCTGTCGACACGAAGACTCGCCTTCAGCTGATCGGCGAGCGCCTCGATGGTGTAGGCCGCGCCTATGGACCCTCGCCGGCGGCGGGAAGTACGCCTCCAGATTCCCTTTCCAAGTGGCGGGATTCTCGCCAATGTAGACGCCTTCACGCTTCGCGAGCGTGAAGATCGCTTCCAGCTGTCCACGGATCCTCGATGCGATTGTCGTCTTCTTTTCCCACAGTGGGTCTAGCACTTCGCAGATGTCCTGCACCGTGATGTCTGCGACTAGTTTGTGCCTGAGCACTGGCAGGATGTGATTCTTCATCGGTCCTCGCCAAGACACCTAGGTCGCTTCGGACAGGTGCTTGAGCTCGAAGATCGTTTCGAGCGCGTGCTCCGCGTAACTTGCAAAGTCGAGCGCTCGCCTGGCGTGCTCGGCGCGATGCTCTGCTCTGACATCTAAAGGGTCGATGCCGCGCGCGAGCAGGGCGCGACACTTGGCAGCTTCTTGCTTGGCGGCCGTGACGGTGACGGTGGGGTGACTGCCGAGCGACAGATCTCGCCGGCGGCCCGCAAACTGGTAGCGAAAGATGAAGGACGCCTTGCTTTTCGTAACTCGGACTTGGAGATTCGTTTCGATCGTGTACCTGCCGTCCGGCAGCAGGCCGATGTTTTTTGAGGTGACTTGCATTTTGCGAAGTGAGGGAGAGAATATGAAGCCCTTCTATTTTGTCCCTCAGTCAAATCCGTAGTTTGCAAGCAAATGAGCGGTGCGCAGAAAGTAAAACCCCGCAAGATGACTGTGGCACAGTCGATCTTGCGGGGTCTTCAAGTATTTAGCTGTTAGTTAGCCAGTCATCAGTAGTTTTCAGCGCGCACTTCGAAATAGGCCTGGCTGTAACCGCAGACGGGGCAGACTTCAGGGGCCTTCGTGCCGACGACGAGGTGGCCGCAGATGCGGCATTCCCACATGCATTCGCCGGCCTTTTCGAAGACCTGCTGCATCTCAACGTTCTTGAGGAGCTTGAGGTAGCGTTCCTCGTGGGCGCGTTCGATGGCGCCGACGGCGCGGAACTTGGCGGCGAGTTCGGGAAAGCCTTCCTCTTCGGCGTCCTTGGCGAACTGGACGTACATGTCGGTCCATTCGTAGTTTTCGCCTTCAGCGGCGGCCTTGAGGTTGGCGGCCGTGGACTGGATGCCGCCGAGGGCGGAGAACCACAGGCGGGCGTGTTCCTGTTCGTTGCGGGCTGTCGTCAGGAAGATTTCGGCGAGCTGCTCGTAGCCTTCACGCTTGGCGACTTCGGCGAAGTACGTGTACTTGTTGCGGGCCTGGCTTTCGCCTGCGAAGGCGGCCTGGAGGTTCTTTTCGGTCTTGGTGCCGGCGAGGGTCTTTTCGCCGGTGGCGGCGGGCTTTTCCTCAACCTTTTCGAAGACCTCGACGCCCTTGTGGCAGAGCGGGCAGATGTAGTCGGCGGGCAGTTCGTCGCCTTCGTAGATGTAGCCGCAGACTTTGCAACGGTAAGACATTTTCTTTTCTCCTAAATCCGACCGGCGGTCGGTGTAGCTGGTGTGAAGCAATTCCTCGGCGAGCTCGCTGAGCGGTTCGCCGTAGAAGTCACGGTAAAGGGCCTTGATTTCCTCGTTTTCGTCGCTCGTGCGGCAGTCCATCTCCTCATCGCGCTTGTAGAGGCTCGCAATGCGGGCCTCGCGAAGCACGTCGGCCTTGTTGCCGAAGGCGGAGGGCTGGCCGCCGCCGGAGATGCAGCCGCCGGGGCAGGACATCACCTCGACGAAGTGATAGGGCTTGTCCGTCTCGCTCGCGTTGAGGCGGCGGATGAACTCGCCTGCGGAGGCGGTGCCGTAGATGACGGCGACGTTGATGTCGTTGCCGGCGATCGTGACGGTGGCCTCCTTGACGTCCTGAAGGCCGCGGACGGGGGTCAGGTGATAGAGCTCGGCGGGGGCGGTCTCGCCCGTCAGGTGGCGGTAGGCGGTGCGAAGCGCAGCCTCCATGACTCCGCCCGTGTTGCCGAAGATGACGCCCGCGCCGGAGCCTTCGCCCATCAGGCGGTCAAAGGCGCCCTTGGGGAGCTCGGCAAAATTGATGCGGGCGGCCTTGGCTCAGTCGGCGAGCTCGACGGTCGTGATGACGTAGTCGGTGTCGCGCATGGCGGGATCGCCGAGCAGGCGGCCCGCGGCGTTCATCTCCTCGCGCAGGATCTCGGCCTTCTTGGCCGTGCAGGGCGTCACCGCCACGTGCACGATGCGCTTCGGGTCGAGGTTCATCTTCTTCGCGAAGTAGGTCTTGACGGTCGGACCCTGCATGCCGATGGGGCTCTTCGCGGAGGAGATGTGCGGAATCATCTCGGGATGGAAGGTCTCGCAGTAGCGGACCCAGGCGGGGCAGCAGCTCGTGAACTGGGGCAGCGGACCCTTGGCTTTGGTGATGCGCTCGATGAGCTCGGCAGCCTCCTCGCAGATCGTAAGGTCGGCGGCGAAGTTCGTGTCGAGGACGTAGTCGCCGCCGAGGCGGCGCAGGAGCTCGACCATCTGTCCCTCGACGAAGGCGCCGTCGGCCATGCCGAAGGCGTCGCCGAGCGCCACGCGCACCGACGGGCTCGTCGAGAAGATCACGATCTTGTCGGGATCCGCGACGGCCTTCCTGACGGCGTCGCAGGAGGACTTGATCTGAAGGGAGTTGGTCGGGCAGACGGGAATGCACTGTCCGCAGTGGATGCAGACGGATCGTCCGCCCGTCTTGGCAAGATCGTAGGCGTTGTTGACGCCGACATACTCGTTGCAGATGCCGGCGCAGAGGCGGCATTCAACGCAGAGATCCTCGTCGCGGACAATGGCGGGATTATTCTCGTCGATGGCGACGCGAACCTCCTGCCGCATGTGCTTGGACATACGCTCTCCTAAACTGGGTGGTCTGAATGGGGCGTTCCGCGGCCGCCGGGGGAGCGGACTCGGAACGGGCTTCCTCATTGTAGCCCGTCGCGTTCCCGACTGCGGCGCGGTTTTCCCGAAGCGGCGGCTTCGCGGGACGATGATGCATTTCCATCCTGCGTGAGCCGGAGCGGGTTTTCGCTAGGTGAAGATGCCGTTTACCCTGAGAACGATTGCGGTAGCGAGATCAAGTCAACTAAGATGATCTGCCTAGACGACAGACAGACCGACGGTTCGACGAACGGTCCGCGTCCCGTCGCCGTCGCACCTTCGCAGGCGTCCGCCGCCACATATATATAGAGGCGGATGCAGCGCGCCCCGTCAGAGGACAGGGCGCGCGGCCCCATGCATATTCCGAACCGCCGGACGTCGCACGGGGCTTGAACACGAAGGAGCGGGCGCCCGATGCAGACGGTTCACCCACAGCCCCGCCCATCCCTTTTGACCACTCGGGCGGGACTACGTGAAACATGAGGAGACCAGCCATGTTCTTTCGCAAGCTTGCCCTGACGCTCGCCGTCACGACCGCGCTTTCCGCCTCCGCCCTCGCCTGTACCACGGTCGTGGTGGGTGAAGGCGCCACCGCCGACGGTTCCTTCCTCGTCGCGCGTGCGGCCGACAGCAGCGCCCTCAAGGCTCAGCACTTCGTCATTCATCCGGCCAAGAAGAACCAGTCCGGCATGTACCGCACCAAGGACCATGACGGTGCGACGAACTTCGAATATCCGCTCCCCAAGGAGAGCATGCGCTACACGACGGTGCCCAACTGGAAGACCCAGCTGCACGGCGCCGTGGGCTTCAATGAAGCCGGCGTCGGCATCTCCGGCACGGAATCGATCTTCGCCCGCGACGACGCCCTGAAGCTTGACCCGTACAACGAAGAGACCGGCATCACCGAAGACGACATCCATGACGTCGTCCTGCCGCGTGCCAAGACCGCCCGCGAAGGCATCGAGATCCTCGGCTCCATCGTCGAGACGATCGGCGCCGGCGAAGGCTTCGGCGTGGTGTTCGTCGACCAGAAGGAAGTCTGGTACTTCGAAACCGGCACGGGCCACCAGTGGATGGCTCACCGCACCCCGAAGGACACGTACTTCGCCTCCGGCAACCAGGGCCGCCTGCAGCAGTACGACGCCAAGAGCGCCGACTTCATGGCCTCCAAGACCCTCGTGAGCTGGGCTGAAAAGAACGGCTTCTACGATCCGAAGAAGGACGGCGAGTTCAACTTCTCGAAGGCCTACTGCCGTGACGACGCCCGCGACCGCGTCTACAACGACCCGCGCGTCTGGCAGATTCAGAAGCTCTTCAACCCGAGCCTCGAACAGAAGCCCGACGAAGGCCGTACGTACCCGGTCTACCTCAAGCCCGAAAAGAAGCTCACCGTTGACGACATGAAGACGATGCTTCGCAACCACTACGAGGGCACGGACCACGATCCGTACAGCCCCGTCCTCAACGGCAACGAACCGTGGCGTCCGATCAGCGTGTTCCGCACGTATGAATCCCACGTCATGCACGTCCGTCCGTGGCTGCCGAAGGAAATCGGCGAAGTCGCCTACGTGGGCATCGGCATGGCCGACCTCTCCTGCTACGTTCCGTACTACCACGGCCTCGAATCCTACCCGGCCCACTACGGCATGGGCACGGACAAGGCCGACAGCAAGTCGATCTACTGGAAGTACCGCAAGCTCCAGACGCTCGTCATGACGGACTACCAGAAGCTCGCCCCGGTCGTGAAGGCTGCCTACAAGACGTTTGAAGCCGACACCGCCAAGGCCCAGGCCGACATGGAAAAGAAGTACATGGAAGTCGTGAAGAAGGACCCGAAGGCCGCCAGCAAGCTCCTCAACGAGTTCAACCTCAAGGTCATGAACGACGCCGAGGCGCTCACGGACGACCTGACGAACCAGGTCTTCACGATCCGCACGACGGACATCCAGGCCGCCAACTTCTTCGCCAACAACAAGCGCAAGGACTAAGCGAGACCGTCTGAGCCGCCTGCGCCTCGCCTGAGGCGCGGACGGCGTCCGATGAAAACAAAATGGCCCCGCAGGACATCAAGCCTGCGGGGCCGTTTTGTTTCGTGCGGCGCAAGTCAGAGGAGCTTCACGATCGTCCAGCGCGCGCCGAAGGCGAGAAGCGCCAGACCCGCGATGATGAGGATCGGCCCCTGAATGCCGAGCGGACTGCCGTTGACGGGAGCGGCCACCGAGGGATCGTCGTGGCGGTAGCGGATCTCGATCGGGTCGCTGGGCCTGCCGCGGGCCTCGTCGTCGTTCTTCTCGGGCAGACGAGCCTCGACCTTGCTGCCGTCCCAGGCCGTGAACGAGACGACCTCGGTGTAGTAGTGCACGATCGCAGGCGCATCGTCCTTCCTGACGTGGGCCTCGCGAACCTCGACGCGCTCGATCGTCGCGGTCGTCTGCTCGCCGCTCGTCTTGAGCGTCCAGGCGGTGGAGGTGAGCTTCACGCCAGCGTAGAGGAAGGCGGAGCCGGCAAGGAGCAGCGCGGTGGCGAAGATCCAGGGAAAAATCTCTTTCATGACTGAGTCCCAAAATGTCACCGCAGGGCGCGGTACCTGAGGCTACTTTAGCAACTTTCAGAAGGAGTGGAGCCGCAGGACGGTGCGGGCGGATGCGTCCCGCGCAAAAAGAGAAGCCCGCCCAGCATCGCTGCTGGGCGGGCTGTCCTCAGACCCATCAAAACACGATCTCGAACGCAGGAGAAAGAACGTTCGGTTTGTTCGAGGCGGTGCTCATCCGCCTGCCACTCAGCGCGACCCCTCACGCTGTTTTGCAGTGGAACCGTGTTTCGTTGAAATGAACTATATCGAACCTGAGAATCGTTCGCAAGGCAAATACCCGAGTAAATGACTCGGGTATTGTAAGAAAGTTTTTCCAAGGGTTTGCCCTGATGAGGCATTTCTTAAGAAAGCGGGCTGAACGCCTGCGGCACAGTCGTTTTGGATTAAGTCGGGCGGCAAGATGCCGCAACATTTGCGAGGGGAATTCTGAGGGCGGGAGGCGGTCGGATGGGGAGAAAAGGGGGCGCGAGTTGCGGACAATCTCGGTATGATGGACGGACATTGAGAGAACCCGAAATGGGAAGGAGACATAAATGACTCTTGTCCGCACCGCGGCCGCCCTGATGGCCGCCACGTTCGCCCTCGGCGCCCTCGCTGCGGGAAACACCACGAACGAAGACTTCCGTGACTCGAAGAAGATGCTCGAGCGCAAGGTCTACTTCGACCATCGCGTGACGCTCTACTGCGGCTACGCCTTCGACAAGCAGAAGAACGTCAGTCTGCCTGCGGGCTTCGTCGCGCCCCAGCACAAGGAGCGCGCGGGCCGCGTCGAGTGGGAGCACGTCGTGCCCGCCGAGAACTTCGGCCGCGCCTTCAAGGAGTGGCGCGAAGGGGACGGTCGCTGCACGAATGAAAAGGGCCACTTCTACAAGGGCCGTCGCTGCGCCGAGAAGATGTCTGCCGAATACCGCCTGATGCAGGCCGACATGTACAACCTGTTCCCCGCCGTCGGCGCCGTCAACGCCATCCGCTCGAACTACAACTACGAGCTCCTGCCCGGCGTGCCCAACACCTTCGGCACCTGCGAGATGAAGATCGACGGCCGCCGCGCCGAGCCGCCCGAGCGCTCCCGCGGCGAGATCGCCCGCGCCATGCTCTACATGGAGGGCGCCTATGCACCCGTCTTCCGCATGAGCGACCGCCAGCGCCGCCTCGCCCAGAACTGGAACGAGCAGCATCCTGTCGTGCAGTGGGAGTGCACCCGCGCCGCACGCATCGAGAAGCTCCAGGGCAATGTCAACCCCGTCGTGAAGGACGCCTGCCTGAAGGCTGGTCTGACCTATCGCCCCTAATGGCTGAATCCGGCCTCGCCCGAGGCCGGGATCCTGCCCGATCCTTCAAAAGGGAGTTGAGCTCGCGCTCGGCTCCTTTTTTCGCATCCGTTCCTCTGACGGGTGACGGTTCCGGGAGGTGACGCAACGGCAGCCTCATGGATGCCGGCGGACAGTTCGCCGCGAGACGTCACCGCCTCGCGTTCCATTCGGGCTGAGGGACGCCCGCGCCGTCTGAAAACGTCAGGGTTAACCCGGGTCTCTTGGGGTCGTCATCTAGGCACTTACGCCAATGCAGGTTGAGCAATGCGGTGTTGCGGCGCTTTTTCCCGTTGAAGTCTGTTACGCCTTGCTACACTTCGCATCAGCCTAAAATCCGCCACTACGTCCTCGCGGGACCGACACCTGCGGGGAAGAGGATTGAAGGACTTACAACCCAATGACAAACAGCGGCATCAGCTGCCTGCGTGCGGTCAAAGAGAGGCGCATGCGGGCCGCAGGGCTCCGGGACAGGGGGTCCTGCCGCACGAAAACCAAAGGACAGCGATTCTCATGGAACCGTTTAACGCCGGATGGCTTTCGATCGTCCCGCCGATCGTGGCCATTGCTCTTGCGCTCATTACGAAGGAGGTTCTCTCCTCCCTCGTTCTGGGCATTCTGACGGGTACTCTCATTTATACGATCGGCATGGACGGCAACGTCCTGATGGGCACGCTTGAAAGCGCGTTCACCGTGATGGGCAACAAGGTCGACTTCAACATCCTGATCTTCTGCTCGCTTCTCGGCGCCCTCGTCTACGTCGTCGCCATGTCGGGCGGCACGAAAGCCTACGGCAACTGGGCCGTCAAGCGCATCAAGGGCCGCAAGAGCGCCCTGGCAGCCACCACGGGTCTCGGCGCGCTCATCTTCATCGACGACTACTTCAACTGCCTCACGGTGGGCACGGTGATGCGTCCGATCTGCGACCGCTACAACATCGCCCGTGCGAAGCTCGCCTACATCATCGACTCGACGGCCGCTCCGGTGTGCATCATCGCGCCCGTTTCGAGCTGGGCCGCCGCCGTCGGCTCCTCACTGCAGGGCTCCACGGCCTTCGAAAGCGACATGGCCGCGTTCATCGCCACGATTCCCTGGAACTTCTACGCGCTGCTCTGCCTGCTGCTCATCGTCTTCATCGTCGTGACCGACTTCGACTTCGGCCCGATGCGCAAGAGCGAGGAGCGCGCCGCCAAGGGGGAACAGTTCACGTCGACCGCCGCTACGTCCTCCGCCGAGCCGCCCAACGCCAATCCGCACGGCACGCTCTGGGACATGCTCGTGCCCATCGCCTCCCTGATCGTCTTCTGCGTGCTCGCGCTGATGTACTCGGGCGGCTACTGGGGCGCTGATCCGAAGTACCACACCTTCGCCTCCGCGCTGGGCAACTCCTCCGCCGCGCCGTCCCTCGTCTGGGCTTCCTTCGGCGCCGTCGGCATTGCCTTCCTGATGTACGTCCCGCGCGGTCTCGTGCCGTTCACGGACTTCATGAGCGGCCTCGTCGAAGGCATGAAGCTCATGCTTCCGGCCAACATCATCCTGGTGCTCGCCTGGACGCTCTCCGGCGTCTGCCGCGACCTTCTCCAGACCCCGCTCTTCGTGCAGTCCATCGTGACCTCGGGCGGCGCCGAGTGGTCGATCTTCCTGCCGGCCGTGATCTTCGTGATCGCCGCCTTCCTGTCCTTCTCTACGGGCACGGCCTGGGGCACGTTTGGCATCCTGATCCCGATCGTGGTGCCGGTTGTCGAGGCCATCGATCCGGGCCTCACCGTCGTCGCGCTCTCCGCAACGCTCGCGGGCTCCGTCTTCGGCGACCACTGCTCGCCCATTTCGGACACGACGATTCTCTCGTCGGCAGGTTCGGGATGCAACCACATCGAGCACGTCTCGACCCAGATGCCCTACAGCCTCACGGTGGCGTTCTCCGCCTGCCTGGGCTACGTGGTCGCGGGCCTGACGGGCGGCAACTGGATCCTCTCGATTACGACCGCCGTCGTTGCGCTCATCGGCACCGTCCTGCTGCTTCACTTCTGGAACAGCCGCAGGACCGCCGCGACCTGATCCGCAGCGTCCTTTGATTGAAAAACGGCGCCTTCGCACCCTGAAGGCGCCGTTTTTTTTGCATTCGGGGCGGGTGATCACGCTCTGTTGTCAAGCCGAAAGGCTGTGAAAGCCGGTTTGCGGCCACAGGAGGAGACTTCATCTGTCGCCTTAAGGCGTCGCCTGCTCATTTCTCCTTGTTCGTCAGGTGATTGGCGGGGGTGCTATTCGGGTTCTCCCTCGGCGTCGTCGGGGTTTGTCCTCTAGGGTGTGCACGGGCTCGTTTGGCAAAATGAATCGTCCGTCGCGCTCCGACAAGGGCGCGGACATGACCCGGGACCGCAGAGTCCGGATGTTGACCCAAACCAAAGGACAGAAAGACATGAACTTCAAGAAGACGCTTCTCGCCGCTGCGCTCACGCTTTCCGCAGGCTTTGCCATGGCCGCCGACCTTCCGCAGGTCGCGATCCTCGCCACGGGCGGCACGATTGCCGGCACCGCCGCCTCCGCCACGCAGACCACGGGCTACAAGGCGGGCGACCTGACCATCCAGACGCTGATTGACGCTGTTCCGCAGATCAAGGACTACGCGACGGTGACGGGCGAGCAGATCGTGAAGATCTCGTCCAACAACCTGACCGACCAGGTCCTCCTGACGCTGGCCAGGCGCTGCAACGAGCTTCTCGCCGATCCGAAGGTGAGCGGCATCGTCATCACGCACGGCACGGACACGCTTGAAGAGACCGCTTTCTTTCTCAACCTCACGGTCAAGAGCAAGAAGCCCGTGGTGGTGATCGGCGCCATGCGTCCCGCCACGGCCATTTCGGCCGACGGTCCGATGAACCTTCTCAACGCCGTCAAGCTCGCCGCCGACCCGAAGGCGCAGGACCGTGGCGTGCTCGTGGCCCTCAACGACCAGATCTCATCCGGCCGCGACGTCACGAAGTCCAATACGACGAACGTCGCCACATTCAAGTCGCCCGACCTGGGCTACCTCGGCTACATCGCCGGCGGCAAGAACTACTTCCTGCGCAACCCCGCCATGCGTCACACGCACCAGAGCGAATTCGATGTCTCGAAGCTTGACAAGCTGCCGCGCGTCGACATCCTCTACACGCACGCCAGCGACGACCGCGTCCTTGCCGACGCCGCCATCGCCGCGGGTGCCAAGGGCATCGTGCACGCCGGTTCCGGCAATGGTTCCGTTCACGGCCAGACCGAGCCCGCGCTTGCCGAAGCCGTCCAGAAGGGCATCGCCGTGGTGCTCTCCTCCCGCACGGGCTCCGGCGTGGTCTGCCCGAACGTGGAGCAGTACAACAAGGCCGGCTTCATTGAAGGCCGCACGCTCAATCCCCAGAAGGCCCGTCTCCTTCTCCAGCTCGCTCTGACGAAGACGAACGATCCGAAGGAAATCGCCCGCATGTTCGAGGAATACTGATCCTTTCCCGAACCCGCCGGCATGACGCCGCCCGCAGGGTGAAAACCTCCTGAAGGCGGCTTTCCGAGCATTCGGCCGTCCTGCTCCCATGCGGAGTCGGGGCGGTCTTTTTCTTTGATGCGGAAAAAAACCGAAGGTTTGCATGGGAATGGCCAGAATCGGCGCCGGAGCAGGGTTTGAGGAAGGCAAAACCCTCTATAATGGCGACAACCTTTTTTCTTTTATTTTCCACCCCGTCACGGCCGTCGGAAAATCCGGGGCCTGCTGACGATTCAGAGGAAACTTATGTCGACCTGCAACGGTATGGTTTTTGAACTCAACGGCGCCCGCGCCCTCTCGGACTTCCGCGCCGCGCGCGTGCTCGCGGCCCTGCAGCGCGTCTCTTCCAACATCGAAGCGGTCTCGGGCCGCTTCGTGCATTTCGTGCATGCCTCCCGCGAGCTCACGAAGGCCGAAGAGGAACGCCTCGCTTCGCTTCTCACCTACGGCGACGCCGCCGAGGACGTCCGCGCCGACCTGGCCTTCATGGTGGTGCCGCGTCTTGGCACGATCTCGCCCTGGGCCTCGAAGGCCACGGACATCGTGAAGAACTGCGGCATCGAAGGCGTCCTGCGCGTCGAGCGCGGCACGGTCTACAGCCTCGCCCTCAAGGCTCCCCTCACGGAAGAGGAGGCCGCTCAGGCCGCCGGCGTGCTTCATGACCGCATGACCGAATCCGTCGTCGCCCGCGACTTCCCGGCCGAAAACCTCTTCGTCGAGCTCGAAGGCCGTCCGATGGCGACCGTCGCCCTCGTCGAGGAAGGTCGTCCCGCCCTTGAGCGCGCCAACGTCGAGATGGGCCTTGCGCTCTCTCCCGACGAGATCGACTACCTCACCGACGCCTTCACGAAGATCGGCCGCAACCCGACCGACGTCGAGCTGATGATGTTCGCGCAGGCCAACTCCGAGCACTGCCGCCACAAGATCTTCAACGCCCGCTGGACGGTCGACGGTGAAGAGCGCGAGGAAACGCTCTTCGGCATGATCCGCCGCACGCACAAGATGGCCCCGCAGGGTACGATCACGGCCTACGCCGACAACGCCGCCATCTTCGAAGGCGCCGAAGTCACGCGCCTCTATCCGCGTCCGGGCTCCGGCAATGAATTCGGCCGCGTCTTCGAGCGCAAGGACGAAATGACCCACACGGTCTTCAAGGTCGAGACCCACAACCACCCGACTGCCATTTCTCCGTTCCCCGGCGCCTCCACGGGCTCCGGCGGCGAAATCCGCGACGAAGGTGCGACGGGCCGCGGTGCTCGTCCGAAGGCCGGCCTGTGCGGCTTCACGACCTCGAACCTCAACCTGCCGGAACTTCCGCAGGGTTTTGAAAACGACTCCGACACGGTGACGGGTGAAAAGACGGATGCCAAGTACGGCGCCCCGTCCCGCATCGCCACGCCGCTCTCGATCATGACGGAAGGCCCGCTCGGCGGCGCCGCCTTCAACAACGAGTTCGGCCGTCCGAACATCCTCGGCTACTTCCGCACGTTCGAAGCCAACATCGGCGGCACGCGCTACGGCTACCACAAGCCGATCATGCTCGCCGGCGGCATCGGCAACATCCGCGACGACCAGACGAAGAAGGACGTGCCGCCCGCCGGCAGCCTCCTGATCGTCCTCGGCGGCCCCGGCATGCGCATTGGCCTCGGCGGCGGCGCCGCCTCGTCCATGACGACAGGCTCCAACTCCGAAGCCCTCGACTTCGACTCCGTGCAGCGCGGCAACCCCGAAATGGAACGCCGTGCCCAGGAAGTCATCGACCGCTGCTGGTCCATGGGCGACGAAAATCCGATCATCGCCATTCACGACGTCGGCGCGGGCGGCCTCTCCAACGCCATGCCCGAGCTTGCCGACCTTTCCGGCAAGGGCGCCACGTTCGACCTCTCCAAGGTTCCGGTCGAAGAGTCCGGCATGAGCCCGCTCGAAATCTGGTGCAACGAATCTCAGGAACGCTACGTCATCGCGCTTGACGCCGCCAAGATCGACATCTTCCGCGACTTCTGCGAACGCGAGCGCTGCCCGTTCGCCGTCCTCGGTACGATCACCGAGGAGGCCGACCTCAAGCTCACGCGTCCCGAAGAGACCCCGGCCGTCGACATGCCGATGGAAGTTCTCCTCGGCAAGGCCCCGCGCATGCACCGCGACGTCGCCCACGTCGAAACGAAGCTTTCCGCCTTCAAGAGCGAAGGGCTCGATCTCGCAAAGGCTGTCACGGACGTCCTGCGTCACCCGACCGTCGGTTCCAAGTCCTTCCTCATCACCATCGGCGACCGCTCCGTGGGCGGCCTCGTCTCCCGCGACCAGATGGTCGGCCCCTGGCAGGTGCCTGTCGCCGACTGCGGCGTGACCACGCTCGGCTTTGAAACGAACCGCGGCGAAGCCATGTCGATGGGCGAACGCACCCCGATCGCCGTGATCGATGCCGCTGCTGCGAGCCGCATGGCCGTGGGCGAAGCGCTCACCAACATCGCCGCCGCCGACGTGAAGCTCCCCGAAGTCAAGCTCTCCCTCAACTGGATGGCTGCCTGCGGCGCCAAGGGCGAGGACGCCAAGCTCTTTGACGCCGTCAAGGGCGCGAGCGACTTCTGCGTTGCGCTCGGCATCTCCGTGCCCGTGGGCAAGGACTCGCTCTCCATGCGCACCGCTTGGGAGGACAACGGCGAGAAGAAGTCCGTGACGAGCCCCGTCTCGCTCATCGCCTCCGCCGCAGCTCCCGTCGGCGACGTGACGCTCACGCTTACGCCCGAACTCAGGAAGATCCCGTCGGTGCTCGTGCTTGCGGACCTCGGCTGCGGCCGCGCCCGCATGGGCGGCTCCATCCTCGCCCAGGTTGCCCAGCGCTTCGGCGACACGGCTCCCGACTGCGAGGATCCCGCCATGCTCGCCCGCTTCATGGGCGCGCTTCGCACGCTCGTCAATGAAGGCGCCGTCGTGGCCTACCACGACCGTGCCGACGGCGGTCTCGCCGCCACGGCCTCCGAAATGATGTTCGCCTCCCGCCTCGGCGTGAAGCTCGACCTGACGTCCCTCACGAAGGACGCCGACGTCTTCGCCGCTCTCTTCAACGAAGAGCTCGGCGGCCTGATGCAGGTGCCGGCCGAGAAGGCCGCCCGCGTGGCCGAAGTGATGCGCGAAGCCGGTCTTGGGATCAGCTGGATATCCGGGATGAAAAAGAACAGCAGCTTTCCATCTGCAGACAG
>ERZ791611.1538-NODE-1538-length-14279-cov-2.479331_pt1 | contig 14279 bp, 10 predicted proteins | sample MGYA00510275_ERZ791611 | MGnify/ENA primary metagenome ERZ791611 (study PRJEB30046, sample SAMN00791912) | human gut metagenome | study: EMG produced TPA metagenomics assembly of the A metagenome-wide association study of gut microbiota in type 2...
TGGCGCTGGCGTGAGCGGGTCCGCCGACGGACGTTACCCGTCAGCAGCGTCAGGAATTACGCTTCCTGTTCGCGCCAGGCAAATTCAACCTCTTCGGCGAGGATTTTCACTCCGGCTTCGATTTTTTGCGGGTCCGGTACATAGTTCATGCGCATACACTGGTGGGTGTGCGGCCACGGTTTATCCAGACCAGGGAAGAAGTAATCCCCCGGCACCATCAGCACGCCGCGCTTTTTCAGCCGCTGATACAGCAGCTCGGTGGAGATCGGCAGATCCTTAAACCACAGCCAGAGGAAGATCGCCCCCTCCGGTTTGTGAATAAGGCAGCGCTCCTCCGGCAGATAGCGGCGAATAATGGCGATGGTCTCCTGCACCCGCTGGTAATAGAAGGGCTTGATCACCGTCTCTGACAGGCGCAGCAGATCCTGTCGTTTAATCATTTCGCACATCATTGCCGGCCCGATGCCGCCAGGGGCGAGGCTAATAATGCCGTTCATGTTGCTGATGGCGGTGATGATTTTTTCGTTGGCGATGATAATCCCGCAGCGGCTGCCCGGCAGGCCCAGCTTGGACAGGCTCATACACAGCACGATGTTCGGATTCCACAGCGGTCGGGCGTCGCTAAAGATAATGCCCGGGAACGGTACACCGTAGGCGTTATCAATCACCAGCGGGACCCCGTGCTGATTCGCCAGCGCATCCAGTTTGATCAGCTCTTCATCAGTGATGACGTTGCCGGTCGGGTTGGTGGGGCGCGAGACGCAGATCATCCCGGTCTCTTCCGTCACCTGCAGATGCTCAAAATCAACATGGTACTTAAACTGGCCTTCCGGCAGCAGTTCGATGTTCGGCCGGGTGGCAACGAACAGATCCTCTTCCAGACCGGCATCGGCGTAGCCGATATATTCCGGCGTCAGTGGGAACAGTACCTTACGGGTGGTGCCATCTGCCCGACGGCCTGCAAACAGATTAAATAAGTAGAAAAATGCGCTCTGACTGCCGTTTGTTAGCGCAATATTCTGTGGTTCGATCTCCCAGCCCAGCTCGTCGCGCAGCATGTTCGCCAGCAGAGCCAGCAGCTCGCTTTTGCCCTGTGGACCATCATAATTACAAAGCGCATCAAGGGCTTTGCCATTATCCAGCATGTCGGCCAGCAGCTGCTGGAAGTAGTCATTCATTTCCGGGATCTGAGCGGGGTTGCCGCCGCCCAGCATAATAGCGCCCGGCGTGCGCAGACCGTCATTAAGGTCTTCCATCAGGCGGGTAATGCCTGAATGACGGGTGAATTTGTCGCCGAAAAGGGAAAATGTCATCGCGAATCGTCTGTCGGTGGTTCTGGAAAGTGGCTAACCATAACGCCAGCGCCAGCGTGGTGCAAATCGAAGGGAATAGGGGTATTTTTGTTTTTATCCTGTGAATCGATATTTTATCAGCGTATTGTTCTGAATGGCTCCCCGCCGGGCAGGGAGCCACTCCTGTATTACTGCTGTTGTCCGGCCCAGATGACCATCACTTTGTCTTCACCGCTCTCGCGCACGAATCCGTAACCCCGCGGCATCGACAGCGTTGTCTGTTTGCCCATGCCGATTGCCGGATGGCGAGCGCGGAACTGGCCGATCTTCTGCCAGTGGGTAACGCTGCGGGCCGCCTTGCCGTTGACATCCTGCCAGTTCATCTCCGAGCGGGTACCCTGCAGCGGGTCCGAGCCGGTGGGGCCGAGCGGGCGCGACGACTCGTCACCATAGAAGATCTGCACGGCGCCAGGGGCCAGCAGCAGTAGCTCCGCCGCGGTGGTGCCGCCTTCACGGAACAGCCGCGTATCGTGCGAGGAGAGGTAGCTCAGGACGTTAAAGCTCTGCAGCTTGTCCGCCATTTGCTGCCAGGTGAGGTCAATATTGGCCATACAGGTCGCCGCTTTCGCCGCCTGGTCCTGGTAGTCGAAATTGATCATCGCATCAAAACCGTGGCGATAGTAATCGCTCTCCATCACCCCGTGTCCCCAGGCTTCCCCGGTCATCCAGAACGGCGCCGCATCCAGCGCTTTATCCGGATTGGCTTTCTTCCACTCCGCCAGCGCGGCGGTGGCCTGGGTTTTTAACTGCTGCCAGGCGTCCATCTCCACATGTTTGGCGGTATCGACGCGGAAGCCATCGATGCCGTAGTCACGTACCCACTGGCTCAGCCAGTGTGTCAGATAGTCGCGCGGCGTATAGCCCGGGATCGCTTTCGCTGCGGTGTCTGGTTTATGGTTATAGAAGTTCGGCAGGCCTGAGACCTCCTTCGATTCGGTTTTCAGGTCCGGCAGGAAGGCCAGCGACATGGTGAGGTCGTCATAGCCCGGGTTGTCGTAATCGCCGATATCGGTGCGGATCCACTTCTTACCCCACCATTTCTCCCAACCGGCCTTGTCGCTGAAGTTGATATAGTCGTTAAAGCTGTGCCAGGTCTGGCCCGCGCCGGGCTTCCAGTCCGTCCAGCGCTCGCCGAGAGTTTTTTTCAGCTCATCGCCTTGCAGATACAGGGAGCCGAACTGGAACTCCTGCATGTCGGCCAGGGTGGCGTAGCCGGCATGGTTCATCACCACGTCGAACAGAATACGTATTCCGCGCTTATGCGCTTCATCCACCAGCCGGCGGAGATCCGCTTCGGTCCCCATGTTGGCGTCCAGTTTCGACCAGTCCTGGGTGTAATAGCCGTGATAAGCGTAGTGAGGGAAATCGCCCTTCGTGCCGCCGCCGACCCAGCCGTGGATCTGCTCGCGCGGGGAGCTGATCCACAGGGCATTGACCCCCATCTGCTGCAGATAATCCAGCTTGCTGGTTAATCCCTGCAGGTCGCCGCCGTGGAAGGTGCCGATCTCCTGCATGCCGTCTTTATGGCGACCATAGCTGTTGTCGTTGGCCGGGTTACCGTTTACGAAGCGATCGGTCAGGACGAAGTAGACGGTGGCATTGTGCCAGTCAAACGGCGCCGGGGCGGCGGTCTCGGCACGCTCGAGTAGCAGCAGGCCATTGCTGCCGAAGGCGGGCTGCAGAGTGATTTTGCCGCCGCTGACGGTCGCGACATTGCCGCTGTAAAAATCGCGAACCTTGCTGCCCTCGGCGAAGGTTTTGCTGACGTCGATGGTCAGCGGTTTTCCGTCCCACTTCGGACACTGGCGGATCTGCGGCGCCGCGGCGCTGGTCTCTTTTTCCTCCAGCGAAATTATCATCGTTGGCGTGCCGGAACGGGTATCCACCTCCAGGGTATACAGGCCCTGGCGGAAGATGCGCCATTGCGGCGGTGTGCCGCGACAGGGCTCCATGGACAGCATCTGGTTGAGCTTAATGCCGCCGGAAGGCTGCCAGCACTGCTGGTCAAAATTTAGCTGCAGGGGACGTGTACCCTTCTCAACCACTTTCTGGCTGATGAATCGGCCGGTCCCTTCTTCGGTAAAAGCAGGAAAGTCGGTGGTAGTCCAGGCGGCAAAGGCCATCCCAGGCACGAATAACGTGGCAAGCGCAGCGAGTTTCATTGCGAGATCCTGTGAGCGGTTTTTATCTAGTGTGCCTTGTCGCCGCGCGGGTGAACTCCTCCTGACGCGCGTTTTACCAGGAGGATGAAAAGGGGTGAGTGACACCGCTCAAAAAATAGGCTAAAAATGAGACGAAGCTAGCATTTTCGCGCTGGCGATGCGCCGCAGAAACCGATTTCAGATGACAGCAATTCGGAATTGGACTATTTCTGTTGATGCCCTCAGTGCGTATTTTTGATACTATTAGCGATTCAGCTATCGTTTTTTTGTGAAAAACAAGGTGTTGGAATGCATATATCCGACCAGGAGACCTGATGATATCGAATCCCATACGACGATATGGGGCCGCCATACTTATGTTACTAACCTGCATCTTTTCAGGTAGTGTGTTGGCGACAACGCACACAGCGACAAAGAGTCATAAAGCCCCAACGGTAAAGAAGATAAGTAGTACTAAGGTAAGCAGTAAACAAGAGTATTCTCGCAATAGTGTAAAGAGCAGTTCACTTCCTGACTTGCGAAAATACCCTTCCGGAACACCAAGGAAAAAAGCGTTTCTCCGGACGGTCATGCCTTATATTACCAAGCAGAATCAGGCGATTACTGCGGATCGTAACTGGCTTGTTTCCAAGCAGTACGATGCTCGCTGGTCGCCGAGCGAAAAGGCGCGCCTGAAAGATATCGCGACGCGTTACAAGGTGAAGTGGTCAGGCAATACGCGTCATGTGCCCTGGAACGCGCTGCTTGAGCGTGTCGACATTATTCCGAACAGCATGGTGGCGACCATGGCGGCGGCGGAAAGTGGCTGGGGTACCTCTAAGCTGGCGCGTGAGAACAACAATCTGTTCGGCATGAAGTGCGGCGCTGGTCGCTGCCGCGGCGCGATGAAAGGCTACTCGCAGTTTGAGTCGGTGGAGCAGTCGGTACAGGCTTACGTCACCAACCTGAACACCCACCCGGCCTATTCCTCTTTCCGCAAATCGCGCCTGCAGCTGCGTAAGGCGGATCAGGAAGTAACGGCCAGCACCATGATTCATAAGCTGAAGGGGTATTCGACCAAAGGGTCGAGCTACAACAACTATCTCTTCGCGATGTATCAGGATAACCAGCGGTTAATTGCCGCGCACATGTAATGTGCTTATCTACGTCATTATTAATGCCCGGCGCGCAAGCCCGGGCATTTTTCTTTGCTCTCTACATCATGACTTCACTGTGCCGGTCACGGTACTCTTTCGGCGTCACGTCGTACTCCTTCTTAAACACCGAATAGAAATATTGCAGCGACGGATAGCCGCACATCTGCGAAATCTCATTGATCGACAGACTAGTGGACACCAGCAGGCTACGCGCCTTTTCCAGTTTTTCGCTGTGGATCACCGTGTGGATGGTCTCACCGACCTCCTCTTTGAAGCGTTTTTCCAGATTAGAGCGAGAGATGCCCACGGCGTCGAGCACCTGTTCCACCTTGATGCCTTTGCAGGCATTGTTGCGAATGTAATGCATCGCCTGTATCACGGAGGGATCGTTTAACGACCGGTAGTCGGTGGATCGTCGCTCAACGACGCGCATCGGCGGGATCAGCTGGCGCTGCAGCGGAAGCGCCTCGTTATTCAGCAGCCGGTGGAGTAATTTTGCCGCCTGATAACCCATCTGGCGGGTGCCCTGGGCGACAGAGGAGAGGGCGACGCGAGAGAGATAGCGGGTTAGCTCCTCGTTATCGATGCCGATAACGCACAGTTTCTCTGGCACCGGGATATGCAGCAGCTCGCAGGCCTGCAGGACGTGGCGGGCGCGGGCGTCGGTGACGGCGATGATGCCGGTTTGCGGCGGCAGGGTTTGCAGCCAGTCGGCGAGCCGGTTTTGCGCGTGCTGCCAGTTTTCCGGCGCCGTCTCCAGCCCCTGGTAGACCACGCCGCGATACTTCTCCTTCGCGACCAGCTGGCAGAAGGCATACTCGCGCTCTACCGCCCAGCGTTTACCGCTGGAGGTGGGGAGTCCGTAAAACGCGAAGCGGTGTACCCCTTTTTCCTTCAGATGAAGAAAGGCGCTTTCCACCAGCGCGGCGTTGTCGGTGGCGATATAGTGGACCGGCGGGTACTGCTCTGGCTGATGATAAGATCCGCCGACGCCGACGATGGGCACGTGGACATCGGCCAGCAGCTTTTCGATTTCGGGATCGTCATAGTCGGCGATAACGCCATCGCCCAACCACTCTTTGATGTTTTCGATTCGCGCCCGAAAATCCTCTTCAATAAAGATATCCCACTCCAGCTGGGAGGCCTGCAGATACTCGCCGACACCTTCAACTACCTGGCGGTCATAAGCTTTGTTGGCGTTAAATAACAGCGTAATACGGTGACGCTTTTCAAACATAGATAATGTTCCTGCTCTAACCCCGGTCATACCCCTTCATTCATGATGTTGCCGATGGCCTGGCTTTCTCATTCACCCCGGCCACGTACGCGATACGCGGCCGGGATGCGCCGTCTGCAACCCGAATGATGTTGGGTATACACTACCGGCTAATGCCCGAGATATTTCAAGCGCCTTATGGCGAAGTTTGGCGGTAGCGCAAAGAATTCAGACATTCTTCAGAGAGTCTCTGCTTATGCGCGCCGCTTGGTGGCAGAGTCCATCCACACCGCCAGCAGCAAAATGGCGCCTTTGACGATATATTGCCAGAAGGTGGCGACGTCCATCATGCTCATGCCGTTATCCAGGGCCGACATAATAAACGCCCCCATTACCGCCCCGGCGACGCTGCCGATCCCGCCCGCCAGGCTGGTGCCGCCGATGACGCAGGCGGCGATGGCGTCCAGTTCGGCGATATTGCCCGCCGAAGGCGACCCCGCGCCGAGCCGTGAGCTGAGGATTAGCCCGGCAATGGCGACCATCAGGCCGTTAATGGCAAACACCGCCAGCTTGGTGCGCTCGACGTTAATCCCGGACAGGCGTGCCGCCTCCAGGTTGCCGCCGATGGCGTAGATGCGGGGGCCAAAGGCGGTACGAGTGGCCATGAACAGCCCTGCCAGCAGCAGGGCGGCGAGGATCAGTACCGGCGTCGGCACACCGCGATAGTCATTGAGCAGCCAGATTGCGCCCAGCACAATCACCGCGGTAATGGCCTGGCGGCCGACGGCGGCGGTGGAGGACGAGGTCGCCAGACCTAACGCCTGCCGGCGCATCCGCCCGCGCCACTGCCAGACGATAAACACCGCCATGCCGACAACGCCGATGCCGAAGCCGATGCCGTCTGGCAGGTAGCTTTGGCCGATCTGCGACATCGCCGGGCTGGTGGGCGAGACGGTGGTCCCGTTGGTGATGCCGATCAGAATGCCGCGAAACGCCAGCATCCCGGCGAGGGTGACGATAAACGAGGGCACCTTGCGATAGGCTACCCACCATCCGTTCCACGCGCCGAGCAGCAGGCCCATCACCAGCGTCACCAGAATGGTGAGCGGCAGCGGCCAGCCGAGCCAGACGTCAAAGATCGCCGCAGCGCCGCCCAGCAGCCCCATCATCGAGCCAACGGAGAGGTCGATTTCTGCCGAAATAATCACAAACACCATGCCGACGGCGAGGATGCCGGTGATGGCCGTCTGCCGCAGCAGGTTGGAGATATTGCGTGCGCTCAGGTAGGCGCCATCGGTAACCCAGGTGAAAAACAGCATAATGACGACGATCGCGGCGATCATCACGAAGACCTGGAGGTTAAGCCCCTTCAGCGCCGGCAGGGCGGTAGGGGCGGTTGGAGTAAGTTTGATTTCAGACGACGTGTTCTTCGACATGGCGTTCGCTCCTCAGCGCGGCTTCCATCACCTGTTCCTGGGTCAGATGTTGATTAACCAAATTGGCTTTTAGCCTGCCTTCGTGCATGACCAGCACCCGATCGCTAAGACCAAGCACCTCGGGCAGTTCGGATGAAATGACAATGACCGCGATGCCCTGCTGCACCAGCTGGTTAATCAGTTTATAAATTTCATACTTCGCCCCGATATCGATGCCACGGGTGGGTTCGTCGAGGATCAGAATGCGCGGATTGAGCAGCAGACAGCGCGCCAGAATCGCCTTTTGCTGGTTGCCGCCGCTCATGTAGCGTACCGGCAGCCCCGGGCGGCCAATCGCCAGCTCCGGCGAGGAGGTTTTAATTTTCAATCGCTGAATGGACTGCTCAATACAGTGCTGCTCGGCGGCGTCGTCCAGGCTGCTCATTGCGCCGGTGAACTGGTTGAGCGCCGCGAGGGTAATGTTTTTGCCCACCGCCATCACCGGCACGATGCCGTCTTTTTTGCGGTCTTCCGGCACCATGGCGATGCCGTGGGCAATGGCCTGCTGGCAGTTAGAGATGCTCACCGGCTGGCCATCAATAAAGATCTCCCCTTGCCAGCGCCCCGGCCAGACGCCGAACAGGCACTGTACCGCCTCGGTACGTCCGGCGCCGACCAGCCCGGCGATGCCGAGGATTTCTCCGCGACGCAGGGAAAATGAGACGTCATTGACCCGTTTAATATGGCGGTTTACCGGGTGCCAGGCGGTTAAATGTTCAACCCGCAGGATCTCCTCGCCGTGGGCGTGCGGCTCGCTGGGATAGAGCGCGGTGAGCTCGCGGCCGACCATCATGGTGATGATATCGTCTTCGCTCATGCCGCTGGCATCGCGGGTGCCGATGTGCTGGCCGTCGCGGATCACGCAGATCGTATCGGAGATCGCTTTGACCTCATTGAGCTTATGCGAGATATAGATGCAGGCGATATCGTGGTTTTGCAGATCGCGAACGATCGCCAGCAGCGTCGCGGTTTCTTGTTCGGTTAAGGAGGCGGTCGGTTCGTCGAGGATCAGCAGGCGAACCTGTTTATTCAGCGCCTTGGCGATCTCCACCAACTGCTGCTGACCAAGGCCGAGGTCGCCGACGCGGGTATCGGGCGAAATGGGCAGATTGACCTGCGCCAACAGTTTCTGACAGCGCAGCGTCATGGTTTCATAATCCAGCAGACCATGGCGGGATATCTCGGCGCCGAGGAAAATATTCTCCAGCACGGTGAGATGTTTCACCAGCGCCAGCTCCTGATGAATAATGGCGATGCCTTTGCGTTCGGTATCGCGAATATGGTTTGCCTGCAGCGTTTCGCCGGCAAAAATAATCTCGCCCTCATAGCTTCCGTGCGGATAGATACCGCACAGCACCTTCATCAGCGTCGATTTCCCCGACCCATTTTCACCGCATAACGAGACCACCTCGCCTGCGTTCAGGCGCAGGCTGACGTTATCCACGGCTTTAACAGCGCCGAAGGTTTTGGTGATGTTCTTCATTTCGAGTAGCCAGGTCATAAAGACTCCGCAACAGTGATATCCGGCGGGATGAAAATGACGCCCCGCAGCGGGGCGTCAGCCATTACAGTTCACTCTTTTTATGGAAACCGTCTTTAATCACCGTGGCGTCGATATTCTCTTTATTCACCTCAATTGGCGTTAACAGGCGCGAAGGGACGTCTTTTAAGCCGTTATTCAGCGTGGTATCGGCCTTCGGCTGCTTATCGTTACCCAGCTCAACGGCGATTTCAGCGGCGTTGGTGGCCAGGGTGGTTATCGGTTTATAGACGGTCATCGTCTGGGTACCGGAAATAATGCGCTTCACGCCCGCCAGGTCAGCATCCTGACCGGAGATCGCCACTTTGCCGGCCAGCCCCTGGGCGGTTAAGGCCTGGATGGCGCCGCCGGCGGTGGCGTCATTGGAGGCAACCACGGCGTCGATTTTGTTATTATTCGCCGTCAACGCGTTTTCCATTATTTTCAGCGCGTTCTCCGGCAGCCAGCCGTCAACCCACTGATCGCCGACAATCTTAATTTTGCCATCATCGACATACGGCTTGAGAACCTTCATCTGTCCGGCGCGGAACAGTTTAGCGTTATTATCCACCGGCGAACCGCCCATCAGGAAATAATTACCCTGCGGCACTTTGTCGACCAGGCTTTGCGCCTGCATTTCGCCGACTTTTTCATTGTCGAAAGAAATATAAAAATCAATATCAGCATTATTAATCATGCGATCATAGGCCAGGACTTTAATACCTTCCTGCTTGGCTTCTTTAATAACGTTACTGAGTACCTGGCCGTTATAAGGAATAATGACTAACACATCGACGCCGCGGTTGATCATGTTTTCAATTTGCGACATCTGCGTTTCTTCATTGCCATTAGCGGACTGGACAAAAACTTTGGCGCCTAAGGATTCCGCTTTATTGACGAAAATATCACGGTCTTTCTGCCAGCGCTCCAGACGCAGATCGTCGATGGCCATGCCAATCTTCACTTCTTTCGCCATCCCCGCCATGCTGGCGAGCAGGAGGGAGCTGGCGCAAAGCGTAAGGCAAAGGTTCTTTATCTTCATAATAACGATACCTTTTTTGTAAGGGTAGGTAAGACGAACGGAAAATAATGTTTGATACATGAGGTTGCGGATACGTTACAGATTCTTAACGCGGAAAGCAGGGCTGGCAATTACCGGTTCTTATTTTGCCGTTATGAAATTTCGTTTAATGTGCAAATTATGACGGCGATCGTATTTTATTCATGCACGCTCTTATTATTGCACTGGACTTCTCTGACAGGACGGCAGAAGAACGAGCAGATATTATTTTTTGCGAGCTAGCGCACGTTTGTGGATTCTCTCAATGGCGGTGTGAAATAACGTAATTGAGGAAAATGAAAGCGAAATTCTATATTGGCTTAAACCCGTCATACTTCAAGTTGTAGGTGGGTTGGCTTTCCTCGCTCACCCCAGTCACTTACTTATGTAAGCTCCTGGGGATTCGCTGCGTCGCCGCCTTCCTGCAACTCGAATTATTTAGGGTATCTGATTGGTTATTCGCCGCATCTCTGAATATGGAGTTCTCTATGCAGACCTATTTCGATCAACTCGATCGCGTTCGTTACGAAGGCCCGAAATCCACTAACCCGCTGGCTTTCCGTCATTACAACCCGGATGAACTGGTGCTGGGCAAACGGATGGAAGATCATCTGCGTTTTGCGGCCTGTTACTGGCACACCTTCTGCTGGAATGGCGCCGATATGTTTGGCGTGGGCTCCTTTGATCGTCCCTGGCAGCAGCCTGGCGACGCCCTGGAGATGGCCAAACGCAAAGCCGATGTGGCGTTCGAATTCTTCCATAAACTCAACGTGCCTTACTACTGCTTCCACGACGTTGACGTCTCGCCGGAAGGCGCTTCGCTCAAGGAGTACAGCAATAACTTCGCCCGGATGGTCGAGGTGCTGGCTGAGAAACAGCAGCAGAGCGGCGTGAAGCTTCTGTGGGGGACCGCAAACTGCTTTACCAACCCGCGCTACGGCGCCGGCGCGGCCACCAACCCGGATCCGGAAGTATTTAGCTGGGCGGCCACCCAGGTGGTCACCGCCATGAATGCCACCCATCAACTGGGCGGTGAAAACTATGTGCTGTGGGGCGGTCGCGAGGGCTATGAAACCCTGCTGAATACCGACCTGCGCCAGGAGCGTGAACAGATTGGCCGCTTTATGCAGCTGGTGGTGGAGCATAAGCACAAAATCGGCTTTAAAGGCACGCTGCTGATTGAGCCCAAACCGCAGGAGCCGACCAAGCATCAGTATGACTATGATGCCTCTACCGTTTACGGCTTCCTCAAACAGTTTGGTCTGGAAAAAGAGATTAAACTGAATATTGAAGCTAACCACGCGACGCTCGCTGGTCATTCGTTCCATCATGAGATTGCGACGGCCATCGCGCTGGGGCTGTTCGGCTCCGTTGACGCCAACCGCGGCGATCCGCAGCTGGGCTGGGATACCGACCAGTTCCCGAACAGCGTCGAAGAGAACGCGCTGGTGATGTATGAAATCCTCAAAGCGGGCGGCTTCACCACCGGCGGCCTCAACTTTGATGCGAAAGTGCGCCGGCAGAGCACCGACAAATACGATCTGTTCTATGGTCATATTGGCGCGATGGATACCATGGCGCTGTCGCTGAAGGTCGCGGCGCGGATGATCGAGGACGGCGAACTGGATAAGCGCGTGGCCAGACGCTACGCTGGCTGGAACGGTGAGCTGGGGCAGCAGATCCTTAACGGGCAGATGACCCTGAGCGATATTGCCCAGTATGCCGCTCAGCATCAGCTGGCGCCGCAGCATCGCAGCGGCCAGCAGGAACAACTGGAAAACCTGGTCAACCATTATCTGTTTGACAAGTAATCATGCGGCGGCGCCCGGGGTGACCGGCGCCGCAACCAGGATGCTCTGTTCGCGCCACGCTCAGCCGTGGCGCGCGTTTAAGGAGAGGGAGTATGTATATCGGCATCGATCTGGGGACGTCGGGCGTCAAAGCCATCCTGCTCAATGAGCAGGGTGAGGTAGTGGCATCGCATACCGAAAAACTCACCGTCTCGCGTCCGCATCCGCTGTGGTCGGAGCAAGATCCCGAACAGTGGTGGCTGGCGACGGACACGGCGATGAAAGCCCTGGGCGCGCAGCATAGCCTGCGCGACGTGAAGGCGCTGGGCATTGCCGGGCAGATGCACGGCGCCACCCTACTGGATAAATCGTTACAGGTGCTGCGTCCGGCCATTTTATGGAATGACGGCCGCTGCGGCGAAGAGTGCCAGCTGCTGGAGGAAAAAGTCAGCGCTTCCCGGCAGATCACCGGCAACCTGATGATGCCGGGCTTTACGGCGCCGAAGCTCTTGTGGGTGCAGCGCCACGAGGCGGCGGTGTTCAGCCAGGTCGATAAAGTGCTGCTGCCCAAGGATTATCTGCGCCTGCGCATGACCGGCGAGCTCGCCAGCGATATGTCTGACGCCGCCGGCACGATGTGGCTGGACGTCGCCCGGCGCGACTGGAGCGACGAGATGCTCGCCGCCTGCGATCTCAACCGGGACGCGATGCCGGCCCTGTTTGAAGGCAGCGACGTCACCGGGCAGCTGCGCCCGGAGGTGGCGCAGGCGTGGAATATGCCGCCGGCGCTTGTGGTGGGCGGCGGGGGCGACAACGCCGCGGGCGCGGTCGGGGTCGGCATGGCCGATGCCGGTCAGGCGATGCTGTCGCTGGGTACCTCAGGCGTCTACTTCGCCGTCAGTGAAGGGTTCCTTAGCAAACCCGAAAGCGCGGTGCACAGCTTCTGCCATGCCCTGCCGGGCCGCTGGCATTTGATGTCGGTGATGCTCAGCGCGGCCTCCTGTCTGGACTGGGCGGCAAAATTAACCGGTCTCGCCAGCGTGCCGGCGCTGATCGCGGCGGCGCAGACGGCGGATGAAAGCGCCGGTCCGGTGTGGTTCCTGCCCTATCTGTCGGGCGAACGCACGCCGCACAACAACCCGCAGGCCAAGGGCGTCTTCTTCGGCCTGACGCATCAGCATGGGCCGGCAGAGCTGGCGCGGGCAGTACTGGAGGGGGTGGGCTATGCGCTGGCGGATGGTATGGACGTGGTGCACGCCTGCGGCATCAAGCCGCAGAGCATCACGCTTATCGGCGGCGGGGCGCGCAGCGCTTACTGGCGGCAAATGCTGGCGGATATCAGCGGCCTGCAGCTCGATTACCGTACCGGGGGCGATGTCGGCCCGGCGCTGGGGGCGGCCAGGCTGGCGCAGCTGGCGGTTCACGACGAGGCAGACCGCCCCGGGCTGCTGAAGCCGCTGCCGCTTGAACAAGCCCATCGCCCGGACGATCGCCGTGTGGCCCACTATGCGCCGCAGCGGGAAACCTTCCGCCAGATTTATCAGCAACTGAAACCGCTGATGTCTTAGCCTCAGTCCGTCCGGCAGCGCCGGGCGGATTCCCTTCCTGAATGTCCCGGCTACATCCATCCATAAATGCGTATTTATTTATTCCGAAATCTCCGCTTTGTCGTACGTAATCTGAGGCATCGCCGAGGGAGTCGGTCATAATCAGCCCCTGTCGACCAGGGAGGTGAGATGATCACAAAACGCAATATTGCCAGGGGGATGATGGCGGCAGGATCGCTGGTTTATCTGCTCGGTATCTGGCGAACCTGCCCGTTGTTTAGCGGTAAAGGCTATTTTCTTGGCGTACTGGTGATGGGGATGTTTGCTGTTCTCGCCCATCAGCGCGCCAGTCAGTGGCAGGAACAGGACGACGGTTTTATTGCCTTATGCCGGCTGGTGCTGCTGCTATCGGTCGGCCTGCTGCTGGTCGGCGCCTGGTATGTACCGGCAGACTGGCATGAAAAAGCCGTCTATATCGCGGCATGGTTTGTCTGCTTATATGGCGCATCGGCAACCCCCGAACGGACCCGCATCGCCCGCGCGATGCAAAAAACGGAATAAGCGCCGCCCCGAGGCGCGTAAAAGGTAAAAAGTGATGGAAAACAAGCACGCGACGTATTCTCCTGCGTTTCATTTGATCTCCTGGATTGCCCTGATCGGCGGCATCGTCACCTATCTGGTGGGGCTGTGGAATGCCGATATGCAGTTGAATGAGAAAGGCTATTATTTTGCCGTCCTGGTACTGGGGCTGTTTGCCGCGGCATCTTATCAAAAGACGGTGCGCGATAAGTATGAAGCCATTCCGACCACCGCGCTGTACTACACCACCTGTCTGGTGGTCTTCGTTATCGCTGTAGGTCTGCTGGTTATCGGACTGTGGAATGCCACTCTGCTGCTCAGCGAGAAAGGGTTCTATGGGCTGGCGTATTTTTTGAGCCTGTTTGGCGCTGTTGCGGTACAGAAAAACGTGCGTGATGTCTGGGACCCGACGCGCTTACGGGAACCTCTCAGCGTGACGGAAG
>ERZ791611.1545-NODE-1545-length-14233-cov-3.505149_pt1 | contig 14233 bp, 5 predicted proteins | sample MGYA00510275_ERZ791611 | MGnify/ENA primary metagenome ERZ791611 (study PRJEB30046, sample SAMN00791912) | human gut metagenome | study: EMG produced TPA metagenomics assembly of the A metagenome-wide association study of gut microbiota in type 2...
CATGATAAAAGATGAAAATAGGGAATGGAAATTTATATTTAAAGAAAAGAAGAAGATTCTTCTTCACCAATATAAAGATACCATAACTACATTTTTTGATTATTATAATTATACGGACAAAGTACAGCTAATAGATACAATAAAGACTAGTTGTGGGTGTACAAAAGTTAGATATCCACACAAGCCAATACGGGTAGGTGAAAAGGGAAAAATATTTATTTCTATTGATGTTACAAATGATAGCGGTTATTTTGGCAAAACAATAGCTGTATATTTCCATGAACAAAAACCGATTATGTTGAGAGTGTTAGGAAAAAAGGAATACAGAGAGACTCGCATTGACAATTAAGTACATATATTCTTACATGTGCAAATGCTTCCTACGTAATATCCACCTGCTTCACTTTCTTGCCTATCGGACGTTTTTTCGCAGGTGGTGACTAATATGTGTTTCTGTCCTTTCTTAAAAATTCTTTGAAATTTATAGGAAGAAGGAGCCTTGATAAAAAGACATTTTAAGTCAATCTGTAGTTTATCTTTATGAAGTGAGCCCCGATAAGCGGACAAGCGCCTATCGAGGCTCACTCTATGTTACTGCCTCCTTTTTGCGAGTTGGATAATGCTCTTTCGGGGAAGGCTACTTCAACTCGAATGCTTTTTTCAACCGCAAGTTGTCGGAAGAGTTGCCTATCAGGGCCTCGAACATTCCGGGCTCCGATTTCCATGCCCCCGTTGCTTCGTCGTAGAAACTCAGTGCGTCGTTGCCGATGGTGATGCTCACCTCCTTGCTTTCGCCCGGCTGGCAGAACACTTTCTTGAATCCTTTCAGTTCTTTGTAAGGACGGTCTGTTGACGCCTTTGCGTCGTGGATATAGAGCTGTATGGTTTCGGCTCCGGCCCGCTTGCCCGTATTCTTCACCGTGACGGTAAAGGTGATGCTGTCTGCTTCGGTCAAGGCGGCTTTGTCGGCACGCAGGTTGGACAGTTCAAAAGAAGTGTAACTCAATCCGTGCCCGAAGGCAAAGAGCGGGCGGAGGCGTTCCTTGTCGGCCCATCGGTAGCCCACGTAGATACCTTCCTTGTACTCCTCGTCGATGATGTTGTGAGGATCGGACGGCCCTTTGGCCGCATCCCGCCATGTGCCCGGATAGGTGCCGAGTGCATGTGCGCCCACTTCCTTGAGCGAGGAGGGCCATGTGAAAGGCATCTTGCCGCTCGGGTTGGCATCTCCCGTGAGGATGGCTGCAAGTGCCTCACCGGCCTCCGAACCGATGAACCAGCCTTGCACAATGGCCGGCACCTGCTCTTTCCACGGCATGGCCACGGCATTGCCCGAGATATTGACATAGACGAAGTTCTTGTTGGCCTTGGCCAACGCCTCGATGAGGCGGTCTTGTGCGTAGGGCAGTTCGTAAGCCTTGCGGTCGTGCCCCTCACAATCCTGATAGTCGCTTTTGTTCAATCCCCCGAACATCACCACATAGTCGGCTCCCCGGGCCTTCCTTACGGCCTCGGCTATCAGCTCGTCGGCCGACCGGTTGTCTTCGAGCTGTTGTCCGGTGCTCACACCATTGTAATCGCCGGTGACATCGCCCACATACCCACGGGCATAGTCTACCGCGATGCCGTCTCCCAACCGTGCCTTCAGACCCTCAAAGGGAGAAATCTCCCGCTGCACTTTCAGCGACGAACTGCCGCCCCCGACAGTCATCATCTTGATGGCATTTTCGCCCACCACAAGCACACGTTTGGCCTTTGCCGTGTTGATGGGCAACACCCCGCGCTTGTTTTGGAGCAGCACGATGCCTTCTTTCGCAATCTGCCGGGCAGCCTGATAATGGTCGTCGGAACAGAGGAAACCATGCGGACGGTTGGGATTCATCGTCGTGCGATAGTAGAGTCGGAGCACGCGCCGCACCTTGTCGTCAAGTTCTTTCGTGGTGTATTTGCCCTCTTTGATGCCTTTCAGATAGGGGTTGGCAAGGTAGTAGTTGTCGTAGGCATTGCTGGCCCCCATCGTCAGCCCATTGGTCCAAGACCCGAACTCCATGTCGAGTCCGTTCCTTACGGCCTGCTCCGTGTCGTGGGCTCCTCCCCAGTCGCTCACCACCACGCCGTCAAACTTCCAGTCGCCTTTCAGTATCTTGTTGAGTGTCCATTGGTTATGGCAGTTGTGCTCGTCCTTGTAGAGGTTGTAGGCCCCCATGACAGCCCATGCCTTGCCTTGCTCCACAGCGGCCTTGAAGGCCGGAAGATAGATTTCATGCAGGGCACGGTCGCTGATGATGACATTCACCTGATGGCGGTATTCCTCGTCGTTGTTGAGGCAGTAGTGCTTCACACAGGCCGCCACGCCCTTCGATTGCAGCCCTTGAATGTAGGGCACCACCATCGTGGAAGCCAAGTAAGGGTCTTCTCCCATATACTCGAAGTTGCGTCCGTTGAGTGGTGTGCGATAGATGTTGACACCGGGGCCGAGAATCATGTTCTTGTTTCGGTAGCGTGCCTCCTCGCCCAGACTCTCGCCATAGAGGCGACTCATCCGAGGATTCCACGATGCAGCAAGACAGGTGAGTGCCGGAAAAGCCACGCAGGAGTCGTTGGTCTGTCCTGCCTGTTCCCATTCGTCCCACAACACGTCGGGGCGCACACCGTGAGGGCCGTCGTCAGTCCAGAAGTCGGGGAAACCCAAGCGGGGAACGCCTGCCGCCGAAAACTTGCTCTGGGCATGGATGATGCGAATCTTCTCCTGAAGCGTCATTCTGCCGATGGCATCGTCAATGCGCTGCTCCACCGGTTTTGTCTCGTCCAGATAGAGCGGCAGCGACTGCTGCGCCTGTGCCGCCATCGTCGTGGATAGTGACAGCACACATGATAGTATCAAATGTTTCATCCTTGTAGGTTTTATATCATTGAGTTATATAGATTGTCCTTTCAGGTTTAGGCAGGAATATTTCGTCTCTGCAAAATTACTAAAATATAGATACAAAAACTGTCTGCCGGATGAAAATATAGACTTTTTAGAAAATGTAGGGATGTAATCTGTTGATTGATAGTTGTTTGTATGGCAATCGCCAACAATAAAAAGTGGAACTTTTTAAGCTGCTTCCTGTAGTATGGAGCGAATGATTAAACTTATTGGAAAGGTCAAATCTCCAAAATAAGAGAGTTGGGAAGTTGAAAAATGAGAGACGTTGCCATATATAGCAAAACTTACAGAGATTGCGAAAAAGACTTACATGTCAATTATCAACAATTCTTCAATCGTCAGAAAACGTTCTTTCCGTTTATTCGAAAAAGTGGAAAAGTCTTCTCGCCAAGCCCAAACGACTTTGCGAAAAGGCCACAGTCAGAACGGCGTTCGGGCCGAACGAGAATGTGAAAGGGCCCGTTTTGCATGGCCCTTTGGGCCGGATAGAGACTACATGACCGGATGCTAAAGTCTTTTTGGAGTAGATGTATAAAAAAAGGGGAGCGTACATGCGCTCCCCTTGCTATTGCAAAGATACGATATAAACGGCGGAAATGCAAATCAGAGAAGAAAAAACTTTACGCCTATCGGAGCACTTCCGCCCCGTTGTCAGAGTCTTTTTATCCTTTTATCGAATAATCCACCGCTTTGCCCATCAATATCAATAAGTGGAAAAATCAGTTGATGGGCGCATCACTCCCCCTCTCCCCTCGGAGAGAGGGTGGGGATGAGGTTCAAACTCAACCCCTTCTCCCCGCGATGCACGCGATAGGGCTCCAATGGCCAGGCACCCCACGAGTTGATGCCGCCCACGCCGTAGTGCTCCGCATCGATGAAGAGATTGGTGAACTTCGACTTCTTCAACTGCTCCGGATGCCGCTGTTTCTTCTCCGTCCCCTCGTCAAGCTCGTCGATGTCGTAGTGCAAGGCCGAGGCATAGAATGGCTGATCAGCCTCTATGCGGAGTCCGAAACCGCTTGCGTCGGTCTGTTGCCACCAGCGCATGTCGCTCTTGGTACCCGTCTCCTGTGGGCGTATGTAGGGGAAAAACTGCTCGTCGGCCGTCTGACTGTAGATGCCTACGGGCATGCACTCCTTGCGGTCGGAATAGTTCTCGATGGGGCCACGGCCGAAGTAGCGGCTGCGATCCATGTCGTAGGGCAGCTGCATGGCGAGCCCGTAGCGGAAGAAGTCGGGTGCTTTGGCCGTTGTGTCGGCCGTCATGTTCATGGTGACGAGCATCTTGCCCATGGAGCCGATGGCGTAGCGCAGGGTGAGTCCGGTCTTCACCTGCGGCAAGTCGTAGACGGCTGTGACGAGCGCCATGTCTTTCCGGCCCTTGTCGCGCACGGCCGTGAGAGCCGTCAGCTTCATCTCCGGATGGTGCCAGACAGCGAATTTCTTGTGCATATTTGCCCCCATGTCGTTGTCGGTCACGGCGCGCCAGAAGTTGGGTTTCAGCGTTCCGCCCTCTCCGAGGATGCTCTTGCCGCCTACTGTGTATTCGGCTAGAAGCCCGGTCTGCCGGTCAAAACGGACGGTCATGCCGTCTGCCCCCGTGAGCACGATGTCGGGCCTACCTTTCTTGTCGATAATCTTGATGGCCCCATGGCGAGGTTCTGCAGGCGAGATGGCATAGCCGTGATAGGGCATTGCAAGCTGCCGGTAGGCGATGGTTTGACCTGCCTTCATGAGTGGTTCGGCCTCCTTGAGACGGAACCGGATGTTGAGAAAGCAGTCGCCCGGCAGACTGTCATCTACGGGCAGAGTGTATTCGTGTGTCCCGCCGGGAGCGATGTCGAGCCGGTCGAGGGTGCCGCTCTTCACGGTCTTGCCCTCTTGTGTGAGCTCCCATTCGAGCCGCACGTTGCTCAGGTCGCGGAAGAAGAACTCGTTGCGAACGCTGATTTTACCCTTTTCGAGGTCGACGGGTTCGGCCCAGATATTCTGATACTGGTAGGCCAGTTCGTAGGCGTGGGGATTGAGTTGCCGGTCGGGGCCCACGATGCCGTTGCAGTTGAAGTTGTTGTCGCTCGGGTCGTAGTCGTTGTAGTCGCCGCCGTACTTGTAGATGGTGCGCCCCTCGGCGTCGCGGCCACGCAGGGCCTGGTCGGCGAAGTCCCAGTCGAAGCCGCCCTGAAACTTCGGATATTTGCGCACGAGCTGCCAGTATTCGGCAAGGTTGCCGCCCGAGTTACCCATCGTGTGGTTGTACTCACACTGTATGAGCGGTTTGGTGGATGCCGGGTTGGCGGCATAGCGCTCGCAACCCTCCGGACTCATGTACATCGGGCAGAAGATGTCGGTGTTGCCACCCGTCCCGGCGCGCTCAAACTGCACCGGCCGGCTTGTGTCTTGCCGCTTGATCCAGTCGTAGGCAGCCATGAAGTTGGGGCTGTCCTCGGTCTCGTTGCCCAAGCTCCAGACGATGATGCTCGGATGGTTGAAATGGGTGGCCACGTTGTGTTGGTTGCGCTCGAGTATCTGGCGGCCGAAAAGCGGCGACTTGATGACCTCGGTCTTGTCCAGTCCGTGGCTTTCCTGATTGGCTTCGGCCACCACGTAGAGCCCGTACCGGTCGCAAAGGTCATACCAGCGCGGGGCGTCGGGGTAGTGGCAGGTGCGCACGGCATTGATGTTCAGCCGTTTCATGAGCTTGATATCCTCTATCATCCGAGCCTCGGACACGACATAGCCTCCGTCGGGATCCATTTCATGGCGGTTGGCCCCCTTGATGAGGATGGGCTTGCCGTTGACAAACAGTTGGCCGTCTTTGATTTCCACTTTGCGGAAGCCCACACGCTGGGTGACGGTTTCGATCACTTTATCCCCCTCCTTGAGGCTTACGCGCAGCGTATATAAATAAGGTGTCTCAGCCGTCCATCGGTTCACATTGGGAATGTCGAACACGTATGTGTCTTCCTTGACGGGGTGGAAGTGGCCCTTGCCCTTGGGCCCCTTGAGCGGGTTGCCGCTCACTTTGGGAAGCGAGGTGACGCTTTTCACCATCTTGCCATCGGCATCCGAGAGCGCATATTCCACCGCCACGTTGCCCTGATAGGTTGTTTTGACCGTCAGTCGCCCATTGGTGTAGTTGGCATCCAAGTCGGGGGTGACGCGCAGGTCGTTGACGTGCGTTTGGCGGTCGCGGGCATAGAGATAGCTCTCCCGGGCCACACCCGAAAGCCTCCAGAAGTCCTGATCTTCGTCCCACGAACCGTCGCACCAGCGGAAGGTCTGAAAGGCGATGAGGTTTTCACCTTTCTTTATATAGGGAGTGATGTCAAACTCGGCCACCACCTTGGAGTCTTCGGCATAGCCTGCAAAGCGTCCGTTGACGTAGAGGTAGATGTTGGAAGTGACGCTCCCGAAGTGGGCAATCACTTGTTTGCCGCGCGTCCAGTCGTCGGGCACGATGATGGTGCGGCGGTAGGACCCCACGTGGTTGTCGCGCACAGGCACTTCGGGCGGCACTCCTTTGAAGTGTCCGCGCCATGCGAAGCCGATGTTCACATAGAGCGGGTCGCCATAGCCGTTGAGTTCCCAGTTGCCCGGCACAGGCATCGTGGCCCACGAAGAGTCATCAAGCGAAGGCAGATAGAAGTCGGTGGGCCGCTGGCCGGCATGCTCCACCCACTTGAATTTCCACAGACCGTCGAGGCTCAGGAAGTTTTTCGACTGCTTTTTGTCGTCAACCGAAAGGTTTTGCTCGGTGCCGTTGAAAGCGAAAAACTCGGTGTGGAGTGGCAGCCGGTTGACCTCGTTGATCTCAAGATCGTGCCATTCGGTCCATGTCGGGGCCGCAGCGGGCCGGCCGGTCTGGGCAGTCGCCATGGTGGCCGCTGTCAGGAGCGAAAGGAACAGTAAGCGTTTTTGTTTCATAGAATGAGTGTTTTTGTTGATGATATTGCAAGCCCGCCGCCGGCAGCGGGCCATGATGCCGAAACGGCATGGCTCCCGACAGGGACTGATTGTTGCAAAGATAATGAATTTTCGCCATACCCCCATATTCTCTCAGTATATTAAAGCCCCTGCAGGCAGATAAGGCTTCAGATGGTGTGTGGATAGTTAAAATTCCCATTGTGGGCGCAAACAAGGTGCTTTTTGATGCCCAAATCACCACAAATGGCACCGGAACGACAGGCGAATGGAGGAAAAATCCTCGTTTTTTTACGAAAAATAGCGATTTAACATATTTATTTTTGTTCGCAAACATAAAATGACTATATTTGCAACTCCAGAAACAAACGAACAGGATAGAAAAAGAACTTGATAACAATATATTAGAATTTACCAATCTATTAAACAGCAAACTATGTCTGGATTTTTTAAATTATGCCGTCTGGTGTTGGTATGTGCCCTTGTATTCGTAACAGGCAATATTTCAGCACAGACAGTGAAGGGAACTATCGTTGACCAAAGCGGTGAGCCTGTCATCGGTGCGACTGTCCTCGAGAAGGGAGCCGGCACCAACGGTACGGTAACTGACATCGACGGTAATTTCAGCCTTACTCTTAAAGGAAGCAGCAAGAAGGTGACCGTTTCGTATGTCGGAATGAAAACCGTGACCGTGGATGTGGACGGCAAGAGCAGTGTAAACGTGAAGCTCGAAGACGAAGCGTCGACGCTGAACGATGTGGTCGTGATCGGCTATGGCACCGTGCGCAAGAAAGATCTCACGGGATCGGTGGCCTCCATCAGCAGCGATGACATTGCCGGCGTGCCCGTGTCGAGTGTGAGCGAGGCCATGACCGGTAAGTTGGCCGGTGTGAAAATCACCACCACCGAGGGTTCGCCCGATGCCGAAGTGAAGATTCGTGTGCGTGGCGGCGGTTCGCTCTCGCAGGACAATTCACCTCTTTATATTGTCGATGGCTTCCCCGTGTCGAGCATCAGCGACATCGCTCCGTCCGACATTGAGAGCATTGATGTGCTGAAGGATGCCTCTTCCACGGCCATCTATGGTGCCCGTGGTGCCAATGGTGTCATCATCGTGACCACCAAGAGCGGCAAGGAGGGGAAGGTGGCCGTCAACTTCGGTGCCTCTCTCGGCATACGCAAGGTGGCTAAAAACATCAAGGTGCTGGATCCCTATAACTATGCGAAGTATCAGTATGAAACCCAGACCACGAGCGAGTATGGCGACTGGAACGACTTGGATATTTGGAAATCCAAGGCCGGCAACGACTGGCAGGACGAGCTTTTTGGACGCACGGGATTGCAGCAGATGTACAATCTCTCTGTCAATGGCGGCAGCAAGGAATTGAAATACAACATCAGCTATTCCCGTACGGATGACAAGAGCATCATGCTGGGCTCCGACTTTAAGAAGAACAATATCAATGCGAAGTTGAATTCGGAAGTCAGCAAGTGGCTGAGTCTCGACTTCAATGCCCGCTTGAGCTACCAGACTGTCAACGGCTTGAGTGGCGGTGCAGATACCAACGACGGCAATGCGTCCAACTCTATCATCAATTCTGCCATCATCTTCCGTCCGGTGGATCCACTGTCGACGAATGACGATGACGATACCGACGAGACTTCCAAGTCGGACATCTCGCCCTTGGAGCGTATCATGGGTACGTACAAGCAGCAGCGCCGTTTCCGTCAGGACTACAATTTCGGCGTGAACTGGAAGCCTTTCAAGCACGTCACGTTCCGTTCCGAGTTCGGTTACACGTGGAGGTATGATAACACCGAACAGGCTTGGGATGCCAAGGCCACCCGCAACTTCAACTTGGGTAAGGGCTTCCCGCAGTCGCGTTTCACCCGCGAAGACACCCGAGGCTGGCGCAATGCCAACACGCTGACTTACGATGCCAAGAATGCGTTTGCCAAAGACGACCGTCTGAATGTGCTCGTGGGCCAGGAATGGTCAAGTTCGCAGGAAAGAGACTACTACTCTTCGACCATCAACTTCCCCTCAGACTTCACGATCGGAGAAGTGCTTGCCCATCAGGGAGCCGGCACGGCCAATCCGCAATCCAACTATATCGGCCAGAAGGACAATCTCTTGTCGTTCTTCGGTCGTGTCAACTACTCGCTTGCTGACAAGTATCTGTTGACCCTGACGCTTCGTGCCGACGGCAGTTCGAAGTTTGCCGATGGCCATCGTTGGGGCTATTTCCCTGCCGCCGCCTTCGCATGGCGTTTGAGCGACGAGAGTTTCATGCGCTCCACGGCCTCTTGGTTGTCCAATCTGAAACTGCGTTTAAGCTACGGTACAGCGGGTAACAACCGCATTCCGTCGGGCAGCATCTCCCCGTCGTATGCTTTCCCCACCGACTATTCCAAGGTGAAGGCACCCTACTTTGACGAGACGCTCACCACGATGTTGCAGAAAGGTGATGTGCTTTCCAACTCCAAATTGAAGTGGGAAACCACCGTGACCCGTAATGTCGGTATCGACTACGGTTTCTTCAAGGGACGCATCAACGGTACGTTGGATTTCTATTGGAACACGACGAAAGACCTGTTGATGAAGACCGCTGTCTCCACCAGCTCCGGTTACAGCTATCAATACCGCAATTTCGGCCAGACATCCAACAAAGGTGTAGAGTTGGCCGTGAACGCTTCCATCCTGTCGAAGAAGAATGCCACGCTCGATTTCACCGGTAATATCTCCTACAACCGCAATAAGATAGACAAGTTGGACACCGGCTCGGAGTGGGATGCCAACAAGTGGGCAGGTACAAATCTGAGCTCTTATGAGAACTTCCGCATTGTGGAAGGTGGCCGGTTGGGCGAAATCTGGGGCTATCGCATGAACGGCTACTACACGCCCTACGACGCTACGCTCAATCCGACGGGCGAGTTGATTCTCGATGGCACCACTTGGAAACTGCGCGATGGGGTCAACGACAAGAGCTACACGGCCATCGGTCAACTCAAGCCCGGTTCGCCCAAGCTCGAGGTCGACGAAAACGGCAATCCCGTGAAGCAGCGTTTGGGCAATACGATTGCCCCTTGGGCCGGTGGTTTCGGTCTCAACGCCACTTTCCACGGCTTCGACGCTTCCGTGTTCTTTAGCTATCAGTTCGGCGGAAAGCTCATCAACGGTACGAAGATGCTGTCTTCTTTCTTCAATAACTCCACCAAGCAGCGCAACCTCAATGCCGATTTCTATACCCGCTATACAGGTGTTGATCCCGTCAACGGAGCCAAGCTGACTTCACCGACTGCCACCGTTATCGATCAGTATGGAGGCAGCGACAAAGTCGTTGCACGCCTGTTGGAAATCAACGAGGGTGCCACCATCTACAACCCGGCGGTGATGACCAAGACTTTCTTGACCGATTATGCAGTGGAGAGTTCTTCCTTCCTGCGTTTGCAGAACCTCACGATAGGTTATACACTCCCCACCAGCTTGATTAAGAGAGTGTTCCTGACCAATGTCCGCTTCTATTTTACGGGCTACAATCTCCTCACCATCACCGGTTACAGCGGCAACGACCCTGAAGTGGACAGCTTCGGCAAGAAGTATCCCATGTGCCCCGGCATCGACTACGCTTCCTATCCGAAGAGCCGTCTGTATGTATTCGGTGTTAATGTCTCATTCTAATCAACTGAATCAAGCGTATTTGAAAATGAAAAATATTATCAAGACAATCATCATTGGCGCCACTGCCCTGGGCTTTGCTTCCTGTAGTGACTTCCTTGATCAGACTTCGCCGTCTGACCTGTCGAAGGAAAATGTCTATTCTTCCGCCTATTATACTCGCAATGCCTTGAACAAAGTCTACGGTCTGTTGGTGGAAGATGCCACCTATTCGCAGGTGTTGGCCTTCTCGTTTATGGTGAATTCAGACTGCGAACTGGTCAATGCCCTTGGCGAATCAAAAGCCACGGAAGACGCAAAAGGGCACAGCCTGAACAACTATTATACCTCCAAAGCCGGTACGTTCGACAAGGTGCAGCGTGCTTGGGACAAGATGTATGAAGCCATTGAAGACTGTAACGACCTCATAGCCAACGTCAGTGACAAATCAAGCAAGGAACTTCTTTACTACAAAGGGGAAGCACTCACGTTGCGCGCCATGCTCTATTTCGACCTCGTGCGTAACTGGGGAGATGTGCCTTTGAAGATGGACCCCACTCGCGAAGACCTTTCCAACATCAATCATGGCAAGACCGACCGCGACGTGATCATGGACACGCTCATCGTGGATTTAACCAAAGCCATTGATCTGCTGCCTTGGGCAGGCCAGAGTGGCTACACCACCGAGCATGTCACCAAGGGCTATGCCCATGCGCTTCTGGCCCAGATAGCCATGCAGCGTGCAGGCTGGGCCATCCGCGAACAGGCCAAGACGGGTTACGAGACGGCAAGCAAAAACAGCGACCCCGTTTATCCCACGCAGCGTCCGTCGGCCGATGTGCGTACCAAATACTATCGGCTCGCACTGGAACACCTCAACGCCGTCATTGGCAGCGGGGTGCATGCGCTGAACCCGAGCTTTGCCAACGAATGGTATCTCATCAACCAACGCCGGCTCGACACACAGTATCGCGAAAACATCTTCGAGATTCCGATGGGGCTCGGTTCATCGGGCGAGTTGGGCTACTCGGTGGGTGTGCGCGTGAGCGGAGCCACGGCCAAGTTTGGCCCCAAGGGCAACTCTTCTGCCAACGTGCAGTTGACAGCTCCCCTCTTCTGGTCGTTCGACCAAAGCGGCAAAGATACGCGCCGCGATGTGACCTGTGCCACCTACACCATCTCCACCGATGCCGGCACCGGACTGATGACGGAGAAGATGGACGGCAACAAGCCTTTCGCCATCTACTGCGCCAATTGGGATTTCCGCAAGATGAATGAAGAGTGGCGGCAGCTGGCAGTCAACTCCGATGCCAGTTCGAAAGTGATGACCGGTATCAACACCGTTAAGTTGCGCTACTCGCAGGTGCTCCTCCTCTACGCAGAAGTGTTGAACGAACTCAACGGCGGTCCCGACAACAGCACCGGCGGTGCAGGCATGACGGCCCGCGAGGCTCTGGCCGCCGTCCATGGACGGGCATACGCTTCGGCAGACAAGAGCGTGGCCGAAAACTATGTGAATGGCATTTCTGCCGACAAAGATGCGTTCTTCAATGCCCTTGTAGACGAAAACGCATGGGAGTTTGCCGGTGAGGGCGTGCGCAAGTATGAGCTTGAGCGCTGGAATCTGCTGAGCGATAAAATCGACCAAATGAAGGCCGACTACACGGCGCAGTTGAATCAATATCCGGCCAAACTCTACTACAAGACCTATCAGGATGCCGACGGAGTGAAGATAGACATGAGCAGCGTGTGCTGGTATGAAGAGCCTGCCAACACCGACGGCTACACCTCCGTGACCTTCTGGGGAGCGGAACTCACCGACAGCAAGCAGCAGAACCTCAAGTCGTTCCTGCCCTATATCAGTGGAGGACTGAACGCAACGGTGAAAAACCGCTACCTGTTGCCCATCTACTCCACCACCATCTCGGATGCAGCCGGAACGCTGCAAAACTCTTATGGTTTTGACAATAAATAAAAACAGCAAGCAATGATTCTCAAGCATATCAACCAAACAGTCTGCGCAGGAGCCTTTGTGCTCCTGGGTGCAGTCTCTGTAGCTTCTTGCACCGACAAGAACGACTGGGGAGTAGACGCAAGTCACGACCGTTTGTTCCACCCCACCACGCTCACGGTCACTCCTCAGGACGACCGTGCAACCGTCACTTTCTCCAAGATGCCGGATGCCGACTACTACGTGGTGGAATACAGCACCGATTCCCTCTATGACGCAATTCCCATGGGCGGCACAGCCCATAGCGTGGTAGATTCTTCCTTCACGTCTTCTCCCGACACCATTTACAATCTTGAAGGCACCACCAAGTATTTCCTCCGCATCATGAGCCGCAACAAGGCAGGGAAGGCCTCTACGTGGAAATATCTCGACGATTACAGTTTCAAGACCAAGTCGGAGCAGATATTCAAGGCACTCGATGCCGCCGATGTAGATGAGAACAGCATCCGTGTGAGTTGGAAGTCGGGTGCCAAGGTGACCAACATCGTTGTGCTTCAGAATGGTGAGGAGCAGCAGAATATCGCCTTGACCGACGAACAGAAGGCTGCAGCTTCCTACACCGTCACCGGTCTGAAGCCCACCACCACCTACACCATCAACATCTTGAACGGCGAGAACAAGCGCGGTTCGCTCACCGCCACCACCGCAGCAGCCATGCCTGCTGCCGACTATAAGGTGACGCTCTCGCCCGATGTGAAGGAACTCTCGCAGACACTCATCGATGAGATTGCCGCCAAGGCCAAAGAGAAAGCAGGCAGCACGACCAACTACAGTGTCACCATCGCGATTCCGGCCGGTGTGACACTTGATGTGCATGGCATCGGTGACGACGGCAATCCCGCCAGTCTGACCATCCCTGATGGTATGTCGGTGACTTTCTTCGGACTGTCCGGAGGCGAAGCTCCCACACTCAGCCTCACCAAGAACTTCGACCTCGCCGGCAGTCATGCCTACGTGAGATTCCAAAACTTAAAGCTGAAAGAGAATGGCGCAAGCTATTTCGTCAACCAGAGTGCCAGTGCCACGGTAGGCGATTTCGCGCTCACCGATTGCGAAGTGGCCAACATCAAGAATGCCTTCTTCCGTTTGCAAGGCAGCAACGGCATCACCATCAACAACCTGACGCTCACCAACTGCCTTTTCCACGATATGTGTGCAGGCTATTCTTTCATCCATGTGGACGCCGGTTCGGGCAAGGGCGTGGTGAAAAATGTCAAGATGACCGATTGCACGCTCTACAATGTAGCCGAGACGGGCAAGATGTTCATTTACAGTAAGAACACCGACATGGAATCTGTCGTACTCGACCACATCACGATGTACAACTCTATCGGCGGTGACAACTTCCTGATAGATTTTGGCAAGAACACCTTCGGAGCTGCCACGTTTACCATCAGCAATTCTATCTTTGCGAAGACTCCTATGGCAGAATCGAAGAAGAATATCCGTGCCCGGGCTCTGCCTGTGTACACCAACACCTACACGACCAACGACTTCGCCATCAAATTGAAAGGAAGTTCTGCGCTTGATGCAGCTGCAACCGATGTGTTTGCAAATCCCTCCAAGGGCGACTTCACGCTCAAGTCGGCTTATAGCCGTCTCGGTGCCGGCGATTCCCGCTGGATTCCTGCTTCCGAATAGATAAGTCCACTCGTAATATCATTTGAGGCGGCAGCTTCAAAAGCTTCACCCGTTGTGTGAAACCTTTTGAAGC
>ERZ791611.1547-NODE-1547-length-14180-cov-2.369558_pt1 | contig 14180 bp, 16 predicted proteins | sample MGYA00510275_ERZ791611 | MGnify/ENA primary metagenome ERZ791611 (study PRJEB30046, sample SAMN00791912) | human gut metagenome | study: EMG produced TPA metagenomics assembly of the A metagenome-wide association study of gut microbiota in type 2...
CGCGTCGATGCGTTTACATATACCGCAGCGGCGTCGATCTCATCCTGGAATTTCAGTGCATTTGCATAGTCTTTTGTGATGATCGATTCCGAATGCCCCGTATTGTAACGATTGATATGGTCGATCGCCTCCTCCAGCGAATCGACGATCTTCATTGAGATCACTGCATCCAGATATTCGGTTCCCCAGTCTTCTTCCGAAGCCTCGGCGATCTCTGTTGTGATCCGGCATGCACGTTCATCCCCGCGGATCTCCACCTGATGCTGCTTTAAACACTGCACGACCATCGGTACTACTTCCGACGCGACACGCTGATGGATCACAAGCGATTCACAGGCGTTGCAGACACCCATACGCTGTGTCTTCGCATTTTCAATGATCTCCACCGCCATATTCAGATCCGCACTTTCATCCACATAAATATGACAGTTTCCGGTACCGGTCTCGATCACCGGAACCGTGCTGTTTTCCACAACCGATGCGATCAGTCCGGCGCCGCCTCTCGGAATCAGGACGTCAATATATCCATGCAGCTTCATCATCTGCTGTACCGTCTCCCGGCTCGTATTCTCCACCAAAAGGATCAGATCCTGTGAAAGCCGTTCTTTGCGAAGTCCCTCTTTGATCACATGGACGATCGCCAGATTGGAATGGATCGCGTCGCTTCCGCCGCGCAGGATCACTGCATTTCCGGTCTTAAAGCAAAGTCCGAACGCGTCTGCCGTCACATTCGGGCGGGATTCATAAATAATGCCGACTACACCGAGCGGAACCCGTTTCTGTCCGATCCGAAGTCCGTTCGGACGGTTCCACATCCGCAGTACCTCTCCGACCGGATCTTCCAGCGCCGCGATCTGACGCAGTCCTTCCGCCATTCCCTCGATCCGCTCTTTTGTCAGACAAAGGCGGTCGATCAATGATTTTTTCATTCCCCGGGCTTCAGCTTCTTTTAAGTCTTTCGCATTTTCACTCAGGAGCCACTCCGTCTGAGCGACCAGCTCTTCCGCGACTGTGACAAGTCCCCGGTTCTTTTCTTCCGTGCCAAGCCTTGCCGCCTCTCTGGCTGCCTCTTTTGCACGTTTACCAAGTATTTCCATATAATTTTCCATCGACGTTTTCCTCCATCTTTTTCTGGCGCTTTACCTGCCTGCGGAACTGCGCCCGTTCCGGCGCCAGTTCGTTTTCCAGTTCCTTTCCATGCTCTCTCGACAAAAATAACGTTCCGACTTTTTTCCCCGACATGATATCATTGATCGCATAAATATTGTCACCGTTGGCGATCACCATATCTGCCCCTGCTCTCGTCGCCACTTTTGCCGCATTGACTTTTGTCGCCATTCCTCCCGTGCCGAAGTCACTGGAAGAACCGCCCGCCATCTGTTCCAGTTTCTCGTCGATCTCCACGACGGTATGGATAAAACGGGCGTTTGGATTGCTCTTCGGATCTGCGGTATACATTCCCTCAATATCGGAAAGCAGGATCAAAAGATCCGCCTCGACCAGTTCTGCCACATTGGCTGCCAGCGTATCATTGTCCCCAAAGTTCCCATATGCAAGCTCATCGACGGAAATCGCATCGTTCTCATTGACGATTGGGACAACATGCATATTCAGCAGTGCGTCAAATGTCTGACGCGCGTTCTTTCTGCACTCTTCGTTCGTGACCGACTCCTTTGTCAGAAGAACCTGCGCGGTGAGCTGGCTGTATTCGTTAAATAATTTTTCATAGATCATCATCAGCCTGCCCTGTCCGACCGCAGCACATGCCTGCTTCTCAGCTTCCGTATCCGGCCGGTGATCCAATCCCAGCGCATTTCTCCCAACGCCCACGGCGCCGGAAGATACGACGATCACTTCTTTTCCCTGATTCCGAAGATTGATCAGGATCCGCACAAACTTCTCCAGTTTATCCAGATTAATATTCCCGGTTTCTTCATAAGTAATCGTAGTCGTTCCTACTTTTATCACAATTCGTTTCTTTTTGCTTAAAATCTCTTTTCTGTCCATCTCTCTATGAAACCGCCCTCTGTTCTTTTTCCATTCCTCATATTAGAAAGCTGTAAGACCGCTTTCCATTGGTAGCGTCAGTGTACAAGTAGAAATACGCCTTGTACACTAACGCTATCTTCACTCAAAATTTTTCATTTGTCAAGAGCAACGATTTCCGTCCGGTATATTTTCATCGCTTCCAACACTTGCATTTTCTTTCCCTAGCCGTACTTCTTCCATTTCTTTCGCCGTCTCTTCATCCAAATAATGAAACAGATAATTTTTCGTACTTTCCGCTTTTTCCATATGATTTTCACGAAGCTCTTTCTGCGCCAGTACGATCTCGGTATGCAGTTCCTTTGCCGACAGCAAATGACATCCCTGTCCGCGGATGATCACCTGTTCCGTGCCGTCCGAAGTTGCGACGGTGACTTCATATTTCCGCCCGATCTCATGTGCAACTTTTTCGATATACTGATCTGCGGTTTCCGCTTCCTTTGTATAAACGACATGGATATTATGATATTGCTGTATCTCGCCCGGAAATCCCTCTACCTTATATGCATCAAATACAAGGATCAAGGTACACTTCCGGATTCCCTGATAATTGCTCAAAATGTCCATCAGCCGCCCACGCGCACCGTCAATGTTGATCTTGGCCAACTCGTGGAGTTCTTCCCATGCAAAGATAATATTATAACCGTCCACCAGCAAATATTCCTTTCGGCGCTCCCGTTTTCTGCTCTTATATTCTCCGGTACTGTTTGAACCAGTATCCAGTTCTGTCTTTCGATAAGAATATTTTTTTCTCGCCTGCTCCCGTTTCCGTCGGGAGGCTTCCGCCATCTCTTCCAGTTCCCGTTCCTCTTCCGGTGACAGACTGCTTACATATCTGGCTCTCCGCACCGCCGCGCTGACCGCCTGTTCGTCAAACGGATCCTGCTCCGGCTCTTCCTCTTTTGGTTTGAAGACCGACTCCAGATGCATATAATCCTCCACCTGATCCCACGGCACTACAAATCCCGCCCCATGGGCACAAAATACCGAACCGGTCGGATTCTCCAGATCCCGCTCCGAATCATAGCCGATCGCTGTGAGCACTTCCTCGGCATTGCTGCATGGCTTGTACCCACTCAGACTGCAGGAAAGCCGTCCCCGCCCCTTAGTATAGGAAATCACTTTCCTCTGATAATCCTGCATCAGAGCAACCGGCGCTTCCCCGCTGAGCACTGCCATCTCGCCGATCTGCTCCGGCGATCCGAATGTTCCGTTCATCCGCTGAAGATCCGAGAGCGCACGTCCGACCATCTCCGACGGAACTTCCAGTCTGTATTCATAATATGGCTCCAACAGTACGCTTTCTGCCTTTTTCAATCCCTGCCGCACAGCCCGGTAAGTTGCCTGCCGGAAATCACCGCCCTCCGTGTGCTTTTGGTGTGCCCGACCGGAAACAAGTGTGATCTGCATATCCGTGACCGGCGATCCGCTCAACACCCCCAAATGTTCTTTTTCTTCCAAATGTGTCAGGATCAGACGCTGCCAGTTTTTATCCAGCACATCTTCACTGCAATTGGACAGAAAATGCATTCCGCTTCCGGGTTCTCCCGGCTCCAACAGCAGATGGACTTCCGCGTAATGCCGGAGCGGTTCAAAATGTCCGACTCCCTCCACGGTATTTCGGATCGTTTCTTTATATACAATATTTCCGGCTCCGAACTCCACACGCACACCAAACCGTTCCGCGATCATACTTTTCAGGATCTCTGTCTGGACTTCTCCCATCAACTGCGCGTGGATCTCTCCCAGGCGTTCATTCCATACAATATGGAGCAGCGGTTCTTCCTCTTCCAGTTGCTTCAGATTCTGCAGCATTTTATGCACATCACAATCCTGCGGAATCCGGATCTGATAAGTCAGTACCGGTTCCAGCACCGGAAGAAACGATTCTGACTCGCATCCGATTCCCTCGCCCGGATAGGTTTTGGAAAGTCCGGTCACGGCACAGACTTCCCCGGCTTTCACCTGCCCTGCCGTCTCATATTTTGCTCCGGAATAAATACGGATCTGATTCACTTTCTCTTCCAAAAGTTCTTCTTTTACATTCAGGCAGCCGCCGGTCACTTTTAAAAATGTCAGACGGTTCCCCTGCTCGTCCCTTGCGATTTTGTATACTTTTGCACCAAATGATTCCGGATAAGACGGCTCTCTCGTCAATACCGAGACCGCATGCATCATTTCTTCCACGCCGTTTAACTTCAGTGCAGATCCGAAAAAGCACGGAAAAATTTTCCTTTTCGAAATCATTGAGACCAGATCTTCTTTTTCCATCTCTCCTGTTTCCAGATAGCGCTCCAGAACAGCCTCGTCACAGACCGCTGCATTTTCGGCAAATATTTCGTCTGATAAAAGTCCGTCAATCCCCTGTTCTGATGTAAAATCAAGACAATTCCCGCTCAGATACTTCTGCAGATTCTGCATCAACTTTTTCCGGTCTGTTCCCTCCTGATCCATTTTATTGACAAAAAGAAACGTTGGGATCTCATATCTCGTCAACAATTTCCAAAGTGTCTCCGTATGCCCTTGCACGCCGTCCGCTCCGCTTACGACCAATATCGCATAATCCAGGATCTGGAGCGTCCGCTCCATCTCCGCCGAAAAGTCCACATGCCCCGGCGTATCCAGAAGAAATACTTCTGTATTTTCATCCAACACAAGCCTTGCCTGTTTGGAAAAAATCGTGATCCCTCTGGCACGCTCCAACGCAAACGTATCCAGAAATGCATCTTTATTATCTACCCGCCCCATCTTGCGAATACTGCCGGCTGTGTAAAGCATCGCTTCCGACAGGGTTGTCTTTCCTGCATCCACATGGGCCAATAGCCCGATACATAAATGTCTTTTTGGTCTATTTTCTGATGGATTGTTCATCGAAAATACCCCTTTCTGTTCTATATTTCATGGTCCTAGCGTCGGTGTACAAAGAGAAACCCGCCTCAAGCCGCATAATTTCAATGGTTTTCATCGTTTTTTCCTTTGTGCATTGACGCTATTCACCCTTTTTAGTTTTCATTATACCGTTTCTCGTGTATAATGAAAACAGCTAATTTTCGCATTACCAAAAAGCAAGGAGGTTTTTTCAATGGAACGATATGCAATCGCATTAATGATCAATGATGGGAAAATGAACGACTATCGCCGCACACTCGGCAGACTCTGGCCGGAGATCACAGCATTTCTCGACCGAAACGAGATCCGCAATTTCAGCATCTGGAATGCCGAAGATCTTATTTTTATATACGGCGAACATGACACTGCATTTATGCTTTCTCCGGAAGAAGAAGCTGTGATCGAAAATCTGACATCACAAATGAGCGATCTGTTCACCTGGGTCTCCACCCCGGGGCAGAACATGCGCCTGATGTACCACAATTTCGGAATCGTCCGCTCCGATAAGGAACTGATCCGTCATCGAATGTTCATGACAAAATTAAAGCCCGGATGTGAGGAAGAATACAAAGCAAGACATGACGCTCTGATCGAACAGCGCGGCGATTCTGTGGATCCCGGACCGGACAGCAATTTCAGTATCTGGAGCGCCGGCGGTTATATTTTCGGATACAATGAGATCGATACGACCATGGAGACGGAAGAAACACCGGAAGAACGTGAAAATACAATTGCATGGGAGACACGTCAATTGGAAATTATGGACTGGATCACCAATGATGTGGACTGGATGACAAAAGAACACCACGTCAGCAGTATCCGTCTGGCATGGCATCCTTAAAACCGGCACGAATCAACTTCTTTTCTTAATCTGAAACATATTTAACGAAAAAACAGGAGGGATCCACTATGGCATTTGGAATGAAAGATGTTTTAAACAGCGCTAAAACAATGGCAGGTGCAGGAGGAAGCAGTCTTCTACAAGGCGGGCTCAACAATTATAGTGAAGTATCTGCCGAACAGTTAATGCAAGAATATGGTATGTATCTAATGGACGGTGAAAATATTGTTTCCGGCTTTAAACTCATTCGTGATGCGCTTATTTTTACAGACAAAAGAATTATATTCTCAGATAAGCAAGGCGCTACGGGCAGTAAAGTTCGAATTGAATCTATCAATCTATTTTCTATTGTAGATGTAACTATGGAAACCGCCGGTTTTGGTTTTGACGACAGTGAACTTACATTCACTTATATTAAGACAGCCAATTTATTTGCTCATGACGTACAATATGTTTCTCACAAATTGGAATTTCCGAAAAAATTTAACGTACAGCCCCTGTACAAAATGCTTCAGGAACTGTCTTATGAGAATTGCCTGAGAATCAACGGTTTAAAATAATATAGTAATAAAAAAAGAAAGGCATCACAAAATCATCTGCCCCGACGATCATTGCGTGATGCTTTTCTTCTATCTCCACTTTCTCAGGAAACGATCCACTGTCCCGCAAACACCGCTGCCACTCCAAGCGCAACGCTTAAAACCAGATACAAGAACGCGATCCACACATTTCCTTTTCCAAGCAGATCACAAGATTCCAGCGCAAAGGATGAAAATGTTGTAAATCCGCCACAAATCCCGATTTTTAAAAACAAGATCCATCTTGGATCCAACGCACTATTTTTCAGCGCAAGCGCCGCAATGATCCCGATCAAAAAACATCCTATGATATTAATCCCAAATGTTTTGATCGGAAATACAAACGATTCTTTCACCGGGAGCAGTCCGACCAAATAGCGGCAGACTGCTCCGATAAATCCTCCCATACCGACAATAATACACTCTGTCATATCCCTCTCCTCCTCATTCATGCTCAAATACTCATATCTGCATGACCTGCAACATATCCACCGCTGTCCATGCATTTCTTATGATCATAGCACAATTTCCCGATTCTGAAAATATGCTTCGTGTTCTCTCTTTTCTCTTCGACTGTTTTTGCATACTCATGTATATTCTCCCTATTTTTATTCATCTTGCCGCTTATTTTATACATTTTTTCAAATATTTTACATTTTCACTTGCATATTTATAAAAACAGGTGTATAGTAATAACAGTTTCCCAAGGAACATGGGATTCCAATGAGAAAACATGATAAAAAATAAAAATATACATATTTTAGGAGGCAAAAACAATGAGTAAAGAAAAAGTAGTATTGGCATATTCAGGTGGTCTTGACACAACAGCGATCATTCCGTGGCTGAAAGAGAATTTCGATTATGAAGTAATCTGCTGCTGCATCGACTGTGGACAGGGCGAGGAATTAGACGGATTGGAAGAACGTGCAAAACTTTCCGGTGCTTCCAAACTGTACATCGAAAATATCATCGATGAATTCTGTGACGATTACATTGTTCCGTGCGTAAAAGCCGGAGCTGTTTATGAGAACAAATATCTTCTCGGAACATCCATGGCACGTCCGGTCATTGCAAAACGTCTCGTAGAGATTGCCCGGAAAGAGGGCGCAAGCGCGATCTGCCACGGTGCAACAGGAAAAGGAAATGACCAGATCCGTTTTGAACTCGGAATCAAAGCATTGGCGCCGGATCTTAAGATCATTGCTCCATGGCGTATGACAGACGTATGGACGATGCAGTCCCGTGAAGAAGAAATCGAATACTGCAAACAGCACGGAATCGATCTTCCGTTTGATGCAAAACACAGTTACAGCCGCGACCGCAACCTGTGGCATATCAGTCATGAGGGTCTGGAACTGGAAGATCCTGCCTGCGAGCCGAACTATGACGATCTGCTCGTTCTCGGGGTTTCTCCTGAAAAAGCTCCGGATGAAGCAGAATATGTGACAATGACATTTGAAGCAGGCGTTCCGAAAACATTGAACGGAAAAGAAATGAAAGTTTCCGAGATCATCACCGAACTCAATGCGCTCGGCGGAAAACATGGTATCGGTATTGTTGATATCGTGGAAAACCGTGTTGTCGGCATGAAATCCCGTGGTGTTTATGAGACACCGGGCGGAACGATCCTGATGGCCGCACATGAACAGTTGGAAGAACTTGTACTTGACCGTGCAACTTATGAAGTAAAAAAAGACCTCGGCAACAAATTTGCCCAGATCGTATACGAGGGCAAGTGGTTTACACCGCTTCGTGAGGCGATTCAGGCATTCGTCGACGTTACCCAGCAGTATGTAACAGGTGAAGTCAAATTCAAACTGTACAAAGGCAATATCATCAAAGCCGGCGAGACTTCTCCATATTCACTTTACAGTGAGTCACTGGCAAGTTTCACAACCGGGGAACTGTACGACCACCACGATGCAGAGGGATTCATCAATCTGTTTGGTCTTCCGCTGAAAGTTCGTGCCATGAAAATGCAGGAATTAGAAAAATAAGATCTCCATTCTCAAAATTACCATACAAGAAACGTCTGTCAGGGAAATTCCCCGGCAGACGTTTTCTCAAGTTCTCATGTAATTCCTGTCTTATATGCATCCTCCCCATATTATAAAGAAAGAATCTCATCCACCAGATCTGACTGGATCTCACTTTTAATATAGCTTTGCATAAATGTCTTCATACTGTTTTTACTGTAACGATTGCCATGAATGATCTGTCCCAAACGACGGACTGTCTTTTCCACACTGTCATTGATCAAAATGTAATCATACTGTTCTGCACAGAGGATCTCCTCCTGTGCGATGGAAAGAAGCTCTTCGATCTTTTCATCATTTCCCGCATGACGTTCGCGGATCCTCGTTTCCAATGCTTCCCACGTCGGAGAGAGAATAAAGATCAGTGTCGCCTCCGGACATCTCGCACGAATCCGCATCGCCCCGGTCACATCTGCAATCACGATCACATTCTTCCCCTGCTTTCTCTGCTCTTCCACCGCTTTTCTCGGAGTTCCGTAACCATTCCGATTATAATACTCGTACTCCAGAAGCTGCTGGGAACGGACCATTCGTTCAAATTCAAACTGGGATACAAAATAATGTTCTCTTCCGTCTACCTCTTCCGGCTTCTGCGCCCGGGTTGTCACGGAAACACACTTCACCGCACTCTCATGTTGCTTCATGTACTCTTTAATGATCGTCCTTTTCCCCACTCCGCTCGGTCCGGAAATCACGATCAGCTGTCCGTATTCGGCAATCTTCTCAAAATATTCCTTATCTTTTCCCATGTCACAAGTCTCCCTTCTCGTATTTTGAATATTCTGTAAATAATTAATTTTATTATACAAAGAAAGAAAACAAAAGACAATATAAGTTATTTTATTAACACTGATTCTTCTGCCGAACTTTTCTTCCGATTCTCTTATAGTTTCACGGCGATCTTTATGACGCCATCTTCTTTATTCTCAAATATTTCATATCCTTTCAATATATCCGCAAATGGAATCCGATGTGTGATCAGACACGTTGTATCTATTTTTCCGTCCGCGATCAGTTCCATAATCCGTTCACAGTCACTGCCATCCACTCCGCCGGTTTTAAACGTCAGATTCTTCCCATACATCTGTGGAAGCGGAATGACCTGATCTTCCTCATACATCGCGATCACCGCTACGATACCGTTCGGTCTTGCAAGTTTCCATGCCAGTTGGAATGTCTCTCTGCCTCCCGCCACTTCAAATACTGTATCCGCTCCTCTTCCATGACTTTCTTCTTTGATCCGCATTTCCAGTTCTTTTTCCGTCATCTGCTGCGGATTCCATATAATATCCGCAAGTCCTGCATTTTTCGCAAGCTGCAGTCGGCTCTCATCTGTATCCAGAGCAATAATTTTCGATGGACTGTACAATCCGGCGCACATCATCGTACAAAGACCGGTCGGTCCTGCCCCGATAACCAAAACGGTATCCGCAGGTCTGATTTCCCCGATCTTTGCTCCCCAATATCCGGTTGACAATATATCCCCTGTAAACAGTGCCTGTTCATCTGTCACATGATCCGGGATCTTAGTCAGTCCGTTGTCTGCATATGGGATCCTTGCATATTCCGCCTGCCCGCCGTCTATTCTGCATCCCAGCGCCCAGCCGCCGTTTGGATCCGTACAGTTATTGACAAACCCCTGTCTGCAATAAAAGCATTCTCCGCAAAAAGTTTCTACATTTACAGCCACACGGTCTCCGGGTTTCACTTTGCATACCGCGCTTCCGACTTCCTCCACGATCCCGACAAATTCATGTCCCAGTATCGTTCCCGGCACAGCCCTCGGAACCGCCCCATGTTTGATATGAAGATCGCTGGAGCAGATCGTCGTCAATGTCACTTTTATGACCGCGTCCGTTTCCTCCCGGATCTTCGGGCGCGGACGCTCTTCCATTTCAATTTTCCCATTTTCCTTATAAACAACTGCTTTCATTGATCTCTCCTCCTGTCTCGCTTAACACACGCATCGCATTTCCGTGCCATATCTTATCCAACTGCCGCTCTGTGATCCCGCATTGCTTCATACACTCCCATAAGAGTTCCATTTCCCCCACATGAGAAATATATGCCTCGTTCTTTGGCTCTTCGATCTCATACCCGTCAAAATCCGATCCGATCGCGGGAAGATCCTCGCCGCCTTTCCGGATCATATGCAGTGTATGCTCACATAAAGTTCTTCTCGTCACCCGTTTCCCATTCTCTCTCACAAAATGCGGATAAAAATTCAATCCGGCAACACCGCCTGTTTCTCCAAGCGCACGCAGCATCTCATCAGACAGATTTCGGGGATGTCCGCAAAGCGCCCGGCAATTTGAATGAGAAGCGATCACCGGCTTTTCGCTTAAACGGATGCAGTCCCAAAATCCGCCGTCCGACAAATGGGAAACATCGATAAGGATTCCCTGTCGGTTCATCTCTTTTACAATCATCTTCCCAAACGGTTTCAATCCCATTTCCATCGCTGTTCGCTCCCGGCTGTTTGGATAACCGATGCAGTTCTCATAGTTCCATGTCAATGTGATCAGTCGGATCCCTCTTTGCTTTAATACTTTCAGACGTTCCGGCTTCCCGTCCAAAACACCGCCCTCTTCCAAGGATGCCATCGCTGATATCTTTCCGCATTTTCTGTTCTTTTCAATTTCACTTCCATTGTGCACGATCCGGATCTCGTCTTTATTTTCCTCAACTTCCTGCTCCATCCGGTCAAGAAGACGGAAAACTTCCGCATACCCGTCTTCCCATGTTTTCCATTCTTTCCGGTAAATAAAACAGGCAAATATCTGCAGGATCGTCCCCGCCCTGCGCATGCCGTCCAGATCAATAGAAAGCGAATTTTTCGCAAGACTGCTCCCATCGTCCCGTCGTTTCAACTCATATATCGTATCACAATGCAGATCGATCAATTGCATAGTTTTCTCCTCCGTTTTTATTCTTTTTCTATTATAGTATACTTTTCCAATATTTGACATACCCTAAAGAAGTACATTCAAATCTTAAATAGAACGTCGGTGTGCAAGGAGCAAAACGGTTCCCTTGTACACCGACGCAAAGGAGTGCTTATGAACAAAACGCCATCATCCGGACGCCGGATTTCACACAAACCAAAAATCGGAATCGTTGTCTGTGGTTTTATCGACAACCGCCAGTTCGTCACCAATGCATATATCCAATCCGTCCGTTATTCCGACGGAATCCCACTGATCCTGCCGCTGATCCGTTCAGACCGGATCCTCGAAGAATATCTGGAATTATGCGACGGATTTCTTTTCTGCGGTGGAAACGATATTACACCTCTTCTTTTCGGACAAGAACCAAAGAATGGAAACGGAAAAACCAACATCACTCTGGATCTTTTTCAAATTCGCCTTATGAAACAGCTCCTCCGGACAGAAAAACCGTTTCTCTCCATCTGCCGGGGCATGCAGGTCATCAACACCGCGATGGGCGGCACCCTGGTGCAGCACATGACCATCCCGGGACATCGCCGGAACGACACGATCGAGACCGGCCTGTTCCTCAACCACACCGTCGACTGCCGCGGAGGTTCTTTCCCTCCGTCCGGGAGAACATCTGGATCATATGCAGCAATCCTTTTCCCGGGACGAGATCAGTCATAAGATCACGGTCCGCCCGGACACACGGCTAAAACAATATATCGGAAGCACTTTGTATGTCAACAGCTACCATCATCAGGCTCTGGATCAGATCGGGGATGGGCTGATCGTCAGTGCAACCGCATCCGACGGCACAGTGGAAGCCATCGAAATGCCGTCCCACCCGTTTGCCATCGGCGTACAGTGGCATCCGGAAAGTATGTACCGCACCTCCCCGGAAATGCGGGAACTGTTCGGCAGTTTTATCCTGCGAGCCGCCGCATAAAACGCTGCATAAATCGACCGTATTTTCCTTGTACACGGACGCCGGCTTCGCTATGTATAAAAAAAACTTCCCCGGAAATACTAAACGCTGTAACAACATTATTATTTCCAAAGGAGGTCACTACTATGTCCGAAATTTCTGTATTGGATCTGCAGAACCTGCGCCACCTGATCGGCGGTTATGACACAACACATTGCAAGATGACAGACTATGCCTCTCAGGCAGAAGATCCGGAAGTCAAAAAATTATTTCAGGATGCAGCTGATTCTGCTATGAAAAACAAGCAGGATCTTATGAAATTTTTATCTTAAACGAGGTGATACACATGAATGAGAAAACAATGGTTTCCGACGCCCTTGTCGGAGTTAACGGTGAACTGAAAATGTTCGGAGATATGATTCCGCAGACTGAAAACCAGGAATTAAAGCAGTGTCTGAAACAAATCCGAAATCAATGTGAGATGTCTCAGGAAAAACTGTACCAGATTGCACGGGAAAAAAGCTACTACGTTCCCGCTGCCAAAGCGACGAAAGAAGAAGTCGATCACGTCAGATCCATTCTGACACAGCCGAAAACTTTTTAAAACCGCTTGACAGATGATGCTGCATATTGACTGAAACTTGAAACCGGAGCGACCGACTTATTGTCACTATGCACCCGTTAGAATGCACCCATGGCGCATACGAAAAACAGACCGGATGGACGCGGATCTTCTTTTTGAAAATCCCTCTCATCCGGTCTGTTTTGCTGTTTTTCCTTATTTATTTCTTTCGTCGCTCTCTGATCGCCAGAGTTGTCCCGACCAGAAGCAGACAACAGATCCAGACACTTTTTGCTTCCCAGATCTTGGCTGCTGCCGCGCCCAAGACCGCTCCGCCGATGAACATCCCGATAATCCCGAAATAATGCGCCGCACTTTCCAAAGCTTTCCGCTCCCGCTCTGCAAAATATACATACAATTTTTCTGTACCTGAGCGCAGATTTCCCGTGCACATTGTCGATGCGTACGGTACGTTTCTCACTTTTCGGAATGTATTGACCTGAATCGAGCAAATAAAGGAGATCGTCACATTGACGAACGCGTCGGGAACCGACAATGGCAGCAATCCGATCCCGAGAAGAAGCGCCGCCTCGATCAGAAGCACAACCTGTTCAAAACGGATCCCTCCGGTTCCCGAAAAACAGCGTTTCAATAAATTTGTCACAAAAACTCCGGCGGAAAATGCAAGAATCGGGATCAGATAATACCCCGCCCGGCTCCAATTCGTTTCCGCAAGATTTGCCGCAAGCAGAACTATATTTCCCGTCTGTGCATTGGCAAAAACTCCGCCGCGGAGCAAGTATGTATAGATATCCAAAAAACCTCCTACCAAAGCAAGAACTGCCGCCACCCGAAATGTCTCATGGGCAGGAAGCTTTGCTCCCTGCCCATCTTGATTAACGGTCTGCATTTTCAAGCAGCTTTTCGATACTTACAAGCTTCACACTCAATACGAAAATTTCCGCTGCTGTTTTCAATTCTTCCGGTGTCGGATAAGACGGTGCGATCCGGATATTGCTGTCTTTCGGATCCTTTCCATATGGGAATGTCGCACCGGCCCCTGTCATAACGAGCCCGGCTTCTTTCGCTTTTGCAACGATCGCCTTTGCACATCCCTCCATCGCATCAAAAGAGATGAAATATCCTCCGCGCGGTGCGATCCAGGAGCCGATCTCTAATCCGCCGAGTTCCCGATCCAATGTCTCCAGAACAGCGTCAAATTTCGGTCTCATAATATCGGCATGTTTCTTCATATGCTCTACCATTCCGTGAATATCTTTAAAATATCTCACATGACGGAGCTGGTTCAGTTTATCATGTCCGATCGTCTGTACTTCGAGCCGCTTACCTTCGAAGACGTACTCGAAATC
>ERZ791611.1553-NODE-1553-length-14138-cov-3.992260_pt1 | contig 14138 bp, 9 predicted proteins | sample MGYA00510275_ERZ791611 | MGnify/ENA primary metagenome ERZ791611 (study PRJEB30046, sample SAMN00791912) | human gut metagenome | study: EMG produced TPA metagenomics assembly of the A metagenome-wide association study of gut microbiota in type 2...
GCGACGCATCCGACAATAACCTACTCTTCCATCGCCTGGCGGATCTGATCCAACGACGCAGGATCATCAATGGTCGTCAGATCCCCAGGATCGCGTCCTTCGCAAATCGCCTGGATCGTGCGGCGCAGCATTTTTCCGGATCGCGTTTTTGGCAATTGCGAGACAAACCAGACGTGCGCCGGGCGGCCAAAGTTGCCAATCTGGCTGTCCACCAGCGCCATAATCGCCTTCTCTTGCGAGTGCGCCACGTCTCGGTCTTCCAGACTGTCGCTCTCTTTCGGAATGACAAACGCCACCGCCACCTGCCCTTTCAGCGCATCTTTCACCCCAACCACTGCCACTTCGGCAACGCCCGGATGACTGGAGATACTCTCTTCAATCTCGCGCGTCCCCAGCCGATGCCCGGCAACGTTAATCACATCGTCAGTGCGCCCGAGAATAAAGTGATAACCGTCAGCGTCACGGATGCCCCAGTCAAAGGTGGCGTACACCGGGCGGGAAAACAGCGACCAGTAAGTCTTCACAAAGCGGCCGTCGTCGCCCCAGATGGTCTGAATACACCCCGGCGGCAGCGGCCCTTCCACCACCAGCATCCCTTTCTCGTTGACGCCACACGGTTCGCCGGTGACTTCATTAAGCAACTGCACGTTATAGCCATACATCGGCACGCCGGGGCTTCCCAGACGCGTCGGCCTGTCGTCCAGACCGCGAGCAATCGCCATAATCGGCCAGCCGGATTCGGTCTGCCAGTAGTTGTCGATGACCGGCACATCCAGCGTATTGCTCACCCAACTGGCGGTCGGCTCGTCCAGCGGTTCTCCAGCCAGATAGAGCACTTCCAGCGACGAGAGATCGTGTTTGCGAATTTCAGCGGTAGGGAATTTTTTCAGCACGCGAATGGCGGTCGGCGCTGAGAACATGCGGCTAACCTGATATTTCTCGACGATTTTCCACCACACGCCGCAGTCCGGCCAGGTCGGTAATCCTTCGTAAACGATAGTCGCCATCCCCGCCAGCAGCGGCGCGTAGACGATATACGAATGCCCCACCACCCAGCCGATATCCGAAGCACAAAAGAACACACCGCCCGCTTTGCCGCCAAAAATGGTGTCCATCGAGGTCGCCAGCGCCACCGCATATCCGCCGACGTCACGCTGCACGCCTTTAGGTTTGCCGGTCGTGCCGGAGGTGTAGAGAATGCAGGAGGTTTCGTTGGATTCCAGCCACGCCACCGGTACCCGCGCGCCGATGTGTTGATGGCGCAACGACGCGAAATCGACATCCCGCCCGCTGACGCGCGCCATTTTCGCCAGCCCGCGATCCACCAGCAAAACATGGCGCGGCTGGTGCTGCGCCTGACTTATCGCATCGTCGAGCAATTTTTTATAGGGAATGATTTTGCCACCGCGCGCTCCGGCATCAGCCGAGACAATCAGCACCGGTTTAGCATCATCAATTCGCGCCGCCACGCTGTGCGAGGCAAATCCCCCAAACACCACCGAGTGAATAGCGCCAATGCGCGCGCAGGCCAGCAGAGTAATATGCGCTTCGGCAATCATCGGCATATACACCAGCACCCGATCGCCACGCTGCACGCCCAGTGAGCGCAGCATTGACGCCACCGCGTTCACTTCGTCATGCAGCTGACGAAAGGTAAAGGTGCGCTCTTCTTCTGTTTCCGAAGAGACGGCAATCAGCGCCAGCGCCTCTGGCTGTTTCTCCAGCCAGCGGTCGATAGCGTTGTGGCACAAGTTGGTTCGGCCTTCACAAAACCAACGGGCAAACGGCGGATTGCTGTGATCGAGCGTTTGCGTAAAGGGCGTCTGCCAGTCAATACGCCGGGCCTGCTCGGCCCAGAACTGCTCCGGTTCGTTAATCGAACGCTGATAAAATTCGCTAAAAGACATAATGCTCTCCTGTTGAACTTACGCCTTACCGCTGTTTGCTTAAATGGCGTACAGGTCGAGATACTCATTGACCGGCATCTGTTCCAGGCGAGTTCTGTCGAGAGAAACCTCCAGAATGCGCTGCTGTTGGCGAGTCGGGAACTGGCGCGCGAGATTGATTTTGAATTTATCGACCAGTTTCGGAATACCATCCTGACGGCGGCGAGCATGACCAATGGGGTACTCCACCACCACTTCTTCAAATCGTGTGCCGTCGGTGAACTCAAGGGTAATGGCATTGGCGATGGCGCGTTTTTCCGGGTCGTGGTAGTCAGCGGTAAATGCCGGATCTTCAAAGCAATTGATCTTCTCGCGCAGGGCGTCGATACGTTTATCTTGCGCCACGTTGTCCTCGTAATCTGCCGCCGTTAAGCGCCCGAACAGCAGCGGGATCGCCACCATGTACTGAATGCAGTGATCGCGGTCTGCCGGGTTATTGAGCGGTCCTTTTTTGTCGATGATGCGAATACAGGCTTCGTGGGTGCGAATGGTCACTTTTTCGATATCCGCCGCCGTTTTGCCTGCTGCCTGCATCTGTTCATAGAGCGTCATCGCTGCTTCAACTGCCGTCTGGGAGTGGAACTCCGCCGGGAAGGAGATTTTGAACAGCACATTTTCCATAACGTAGGAACCGTACGGGCGCTGGAAGCGGAACGATTCACCTTTAAAGGAGACGTCGTAGAAGCCCCACACCGGCGCAGTCAGGGCTGACGGGTAACCCATTTCGCCCGTTTTCGCCATCAGTGCCAGACGTACCGCGCGGGAAGTGGCATCGCCCGCCGCCCAGGATTTACGCGTGCCGGTGTTCGGCGCATGGCGATAGGTGCGCAGCGACTGACCGTCCACCCACGCCAGCGAAACGGCGTTGAGAATTTCCTCGCGGGTCAGGCCGAGCATTTCGGCGACCACGGCGGTGGAAGCCACTTTCACTAACAGAACGTGGTCGAGGCCGACGCGGTTAAAGGAGTTTTCCAGCGCGATGCAGCCCTGAATTTCATGGGCTTTGATCATTGCGGTCAGCACCTGTTTCATGGTCAACGGCGCTTTGCCGCTGGCGACCGCGTTGCGCGAAAGCCAGTCCGCCGTTGCCAGAATGCCGCCGAGGTTGTCGGAAGGATGGCCCCACTCCGCCGCCAGCCAGGTATCGTTGAAATCGAGCCAGCGGATCATCGCGCCGATGTTAAATGCCGCCTGGACGGGGTCGAGCTGGAACTGAGTTCCGGGGACGCGCACGCCGTTAGGGACGACAGTGCCAGGAACAATTGGCCCCAGCAGTTTTTTACAGGCCGGGTATTCGAGAGCTTCCAGACCGCAGCCGAGCGTGTCGAGCAGGCAGTAATGTGCGGTGTCGTAGGCCACTTTAGAGCTGATTTCGTAGTTCATGACGTAATCGACGATATCAACGATTTCACGATCAAATTCCGGGCGGATGTTGTTGATTTGAGCTGACATTGGGTACGTTTCCTTATTGTTATTCGTAGAGGTTTACTGGCGCTTATCCAGCGCGACAAACTGGCGGTCTTCCGGTCCAACATAATTGGCGGAAGGACGGATAATTTTGTTGTCCTGACGTTGTTCGATAATGTGCGCCGCCCAGCCGGTGACGCGGGCGATAACAAACAGTGGTGTGAACATCTCGGTGGGAACGCCCATCATGTTGTAGGAAACAGCGGAGAACCAGTCGAGATTGGGGAACATCTTTTTGCTCTCCCACATCACCGTTTCCAGGCGATCGGCGATGTTGTACATCTTCAGCGAACCGCCTTCCTGCGAGAGCTGCTTCGCCACGCGTTTGATCACCTGATGACGCGGGTCGGCGATGGTGTAAACCGGATGACCAAAACCAATGACCACTTCTTTGTTTTCCACGCGCTTGCGGATATCTGCTTCGGCTTCGTCCGGCGTTTCGTAGCGTTGCTGGATCTCCAGCGACACTTCATTCGCCCCGCCGTGTTTTGGCCCGCGCAGTGCGCCAATCGCGCCAATAATCGCGGAATACATATCAGAGCCGGTGCCCGCAATCACCCGACTGGTAAAGGTGGAGGCGTTAAACTCGTGTTCGGCGTACAGCACCAGCGAGATATGCATCGCCTTTTCCCAGCTTTGCGATGGCTTTTCGCCGTGCAGCAGATGCAGGAAGTGACCGCCGATGGAGTCGTCATCGGTTTCCGGTTGGATGCGTTCGCCGTTGTGGCTGTAGTGATACCAATAAAGGAGAATCGAGCTAAGCGACGCCAGCAGTTTGTCGGCAATATCCCGCGCGCCAGAGACGGTATGCCCCTCTTTTTCTGGCAGCGTGCAGCCGAGCGCGGAAACACCGGTGCGCATAACATCCATCGGGTGTGACGCCGCCGGTAAGGCTTCCAGCACGGTACGCACGTTAGCCGGTAAACCGCGCAGGGCTTTCAGTTTCGTTTTGTAAGCGGCGAGTTCGTCACGGGTCGGCAGTTTGCCGTGGATCAGCAGATGCGCCACTTCTTCAAATTCGCAATGTTTCGCCAGATCAAGAATATCGTAGCCGCGGTAATGCAGGTCATTGCCACTTTTACCCACGGTGCAGAGCGCCGTATTGCCCGCCGGAACGCCAGAAAGTGCCACAGATTTTTTCGGTTTAATGACATGGGTACTGTTTTGCAGGATCGTTGTGTCGCTCATATTGTCCTCGTCATTTGTAGGGTCGAGATATTTTTCGTTGTGTTTTATTTCGCCTGGCTACGGGCAAACAGGTCGTCGAGCTTCTCTTCGTACTGGTAGTAGTTGATGCTTTCGTACAGCTCGTTGCGGGTTTGCATGGTGTCGATGACACTTTTCTGCGTGCCTTCCTGACGCAGGACGTTGTAGACATGTTCGGCGGCGCGGTTCATGGCGCGAAACGCTGAAAGCGGGTACAGCGCCATTGCAACATGGGCGCTGCGTAATTCGTCGGTGGTAAACAGCGGCGTGGCACCAAATTCGGTGATGTTGGCGAGGATCGGCACCTGCACCGCATCGGCAAACTGGCGGTACATGGCGAGTTCGGTAATCGCCTCCGGGAACAACATCTCGGCACCCGCTTCAACATAGGCCTGCGCACGCTCGATCGCCGCATCCAGCCCCTCTACCGCCAGCGCATCGGTGCGCGCCATGATCACAAAATCAGGATCGGTTTTCGCATCCACCGCCGCGCGGATCCGATCCACCATCTCCTCTTTCGAGACGATCGCTTTATTCGGACGATGACCGCAGCGTTTCGCACCAACCTGATCTTCAATATGCAATCCTGCCGCACCGGCTTTAATCATCGATTTCACGGTGCGCGCCACGTTAAAAGCAGAAGAACCAAAACCGATATCCGCATCCACCAGCAGCGGCAGCGAACAAACGTCGGTGATACGGCGAATATCTGTCAGCACGTCATCAAGGGTAGAAATACCGAGATCCGGCAGCCCCAGCGAACCTGCCGCCACGCCACCGCCGGAGAGATAAATTGCCTGATATCCGGCACGCTGCGCCAACAGCGCATGGTTGGCGTTAATGGTGCCAACAATCTGCAATGGATTTTCTTTAGTCAGTGCAGCGCGAAACGCTTTACCTGGAGAGTGTAGAGACATAGCCCATCCTTTGTTATCAACTTGTTATTTGCGTTGATAAACACAAAGCAAGGGGTGTGCCACAATTGCCTTAATAAAATTAAATGTTTAATTTCAATTTGTTAGAGATAAAGTCATGAACTAATCCGCAAATATGCGTTTCAGTTAACGTTTCAGGCAATGTTTCACCGCGTTTCATTGCAACAATTATGAAACAAGACTAAACCCAATATTCGGTTTCTTAACTTTGCGGTGCGCTATGGCACATCCACCACGGCTTAATGACGACAAACCGGTTATCTGGACGGTATCTGTAACGCGCCTGTTCGAGCTGTTTCGCGATATCAGCCTCGAGTTTGATCACCTGGCGAACATTACCCCTATCCAGCTTGGCTTTGAAAAAGCGGTGACCTACATCCGCAAGAAACTGGCTAGCGAACGCTGCGACGCCATCATCGCTGCTGGCTCTAACGGCGCGTACCTGAAAAGCCGCCTGTCAGTGCCAGTTATTTTGATTAAACCGAGCGGCTACGATGTGTTACAGGCACTGGCAAAAGCCGGAAAACTCACCTCTTCTATCGGCGTTGTCACCTATCAGGAAACCATTCCAGCGCTGGTGGCGTTTCAAAAAACCTTTAATTTGCGCCTCGACCAACGTAGCTACATTACCGAAGAAGACGCGCGCGGGCAGATTAACGAGCTGAAAGCTAACGGCACCGAAGCGGTGGTCGGCGCGGGGCTGATTACCGATTTGGCAGAAGAAGCCGGAATGACCGGAATTTTTATCTATTCCGCCGCCACCGTGCGCCAGGCGTTCAGCGATGCGCTGGATATGACGCGCATGTCGTTACGCCATAACACTCACGATGCCACCCGCAACGCCCTGCGTACTCGTTACGTGCTGGGCGATATGCTCGGTCAATCACCACAGATGGAACAAGTACGGCAGACTATTTTGCTGTATGCCCGCTCCAGTGCGGCGGTGTTGATTGAGGGGGAAACGGGGACGGGCAAAGAGCTGGCGGCCCAGGCGATTCATCGGGAATATTTTGCCCGCCACGATGCGCGACAGGGCAAAAAGTCGCATCCGTTTGTTGCCGTCAACTGCGGGGCGATTGCCGAATCGCTGCTGGAAGCAGAGCTGTTTGGCTATGAGGAAGGGGCGTTCACCGGCTCGCGACGTGGAGGTCGCGCCGGGCTGTTCGAAATTGCCCACGGCGGTACGCTGTTTCTGGATGAGATTGGCGAAATGCCGCTACCTTTGCAGACTCGCCTGTTACGGGTGCTGGAAGAAAAAGAGGTCACCCGCGTCGGCGGGCATCAGCCTGTTCCGGTAGATGTGCGGGTCATTAGCGCCACTCACTGCAATCTGGAAGAAGATATGCGGCAAGGGCAGTTTCGCCGTGATCTGTTTTATCGGCTGAGTATTTTGCGTCTGCAATTGCCACCACTGCGCGAGCGGGTGGCGGATATTCTTCCGCTGGCGGAAAGCTTTTTGAAAGTGTCTCTGGCGGCGCTCTCCGCCCCGTTTTCTGCCGCATTACGCCAGGGATTACAGGCAAGCGAAACCGTGCTGGTGCACTACGACTGGCCGGGCAATATTCGTGAACTGCGCAATATGATGGAGCGACTGGCGCTGTTTTTAAGTGTGGAACCGACGCCGGATTTAACGCCGCAGTTTTTGCAGCTGCTACTGCCGGAACTGGCGCGCGAGTCGGCGAAAACTCCCGCTCCACGCTTACTGACACCACAACAGGCACTGGAGAAATTTAATGGCGATAAAACAGCAGCGGCGAATTATTTAGGCATCAGCCGGACGACGTTCTGGCGGCGGCTGAAAAGCTGAACTGCCGAATGCAGCGCGAACGCTTTATCCGGCATAAATTTCAATAGATGATGATCACCGATAAACTTACGCATCGGGGATGTTTACATAGGATTCAGAATTACTTCTTCTTATAAATATTTGCCGTGCCGTGGATCTTATTGTCAGTTTGACCGGAGGTCAGTACCAACACATCAGCCCCTTTTTCATCGGCTTTTTTGATCAAATCTTCTTTCGCATCTGCGGTCGACATTTCATTACTGGTTGAAATATCACCTATTTTTTCATACTGCGATTCAACTTTTTCAAATTCCGCTTTGGTCATCAATTCAGCGGCATAGACATTGGTAACGGCTAACGCTAACGCACCGACTAACATTTTAGAGATTATTTTCATATTACGGCTCCAGAGTTGTTATCACACTATTACCCACCCACATTATTGGGTTGATTAATAATTAGTTCAGTCAGGGCATAAACGCCAGTAACCGGAAATAAGACACTTTGTGATCTCTCTCGCACCCGATTATTTTTGGTAGAAATATGATGAAGTTACTTCACTTATTTATGGATGAAATCACTATGGATCCTTTGCACGCCGTTTACCTGACCGTAGGACTGTTCGTGATTACTTTTTTTAATCCGGGAGCCAATCTCTTTGTGGTAGTACAAACCAGCCTGGCTTCCGGTCGACGCGCAGGGGTGCTGACCGGGCTGGGCGTGGCGCTGGGCGATGCATTTTATTCCGGGTTGGGTTTGTTTGGTCTTGCAACGCTAATTACGCAGTGTGAGGAGATTTTTTCGCTTATCAGAATCGTCGGCGGCGCTTATCTCTTATGGTTTGCGTGGTGCAGCATGCGCCGCCAGTCAACACCGCAAATGAGCACACTACAACAACCGATTAGCGCCCCCTGGTATGTCTTTTTTCGCCGCGGATTAATTACCGATCTCTCTAACCCGCAAACCGTTTTATTTTTTATCAGTATTTTCTCAGTAACATTAAATGCCGAAACACCAACATGGGCACGTTTAATGGCCTGGGCGGGGATTGTGCTCGCATCAATTATCTGGCGAGTTTTTCTTAGTCAGGCGTTTTCTTTGCCCGCTGTGCGTCGTGCTTATGGGCGTATGCAACGCGTTGCCAGTCGGGTTATTGGTGCAATTATTGGTGTATTCGCGCTACGCCTGATTTACGAAGGGGTGACGCAGCGGTGAGCAGATAATTTACTCTCTACGTAATCAACCTGATTTGCCGAATCCCGACCATCGGCGATGATAGCCCCCGTAATGCGTGGTCCTTATTTCCGATAAGTTTACTTGAGTCTTTAGCTTCCCATTTCAGCCCACTCTCCCCTGTGTGGGCTTTTTTCATTGGTCTGCCCCATCCTGAATAGCCAAACAATGGCAATGTTCCACTTTGCAGGGATGATAATAAGGGGATCTGATTCAGAAGAGTTATGAAAAGTTGGACCGCCATCGAGGCCTCGAACCCCGTACCATACAACAATCCTGGTTGTCGTCTGCTCTTCCTGATGAGCTAATGGCGGTTTTTGATATGAGCCTTACAGCATATTTTCTGTCAGGCTTGAGTGCGATGCGTAAGATACAGAAAAGACCCCACACAAACATGATGGAATTATGATTTTTTTCATATGAATGTCAACCCACACATTCACAAAACATCTGCATGAGATCATTTTTTATACACCGCATGGCTGCGAAACCACTACTGGTGCTTTTTTAAGCGAAGTGTCGCCGATCACAACAAAATATCGGCGAAAAAAGAGATGGAATGCCAGTTGGCATACAGATATACAGATGAAATGATTACCTGCATTGCGATTCACTCTCAGGTGGAATAACAATTTGCAGGTGGAACCCTTTCTGAACTAAAGAGTGTAGCGGATTTTAACGTGCTTATTTACAGGATAATATCTGTCACCTAATTCCTGGACTCTATTAGATATCCATTCATTTAATCGCGCATCATCTCTGTATGTTTTTACGTCCAGAACAGAGAGCAATAACATCACCAGTGATTCAGGAAAAACAGGGTAGATATTTTTTAAGTGTAATAATAATCCATGCGCAAGCGCCTGCTTAATGGGCGCGTCTGTCTCCGGAATAGACGACATTTCGCGAAGCCATTTTTCCACATGCATACACTCTTTCCCTTTAGGGAAAAGTCTCAGCAAAGGCATATGGTGTTCAAGAAGAATACATTTGCAATCTGTTCGCACTGAATCGATAAACTGCACTAATTTCTTAAGCCCGGTAAAGCGTCCAGCCTGCACGTTTGCTTTAATATCAAGAAACGCATCATCCTGGTCATATACCCAAACTGTCCCTTTTTGATTTTCAAGTATGTGAAAAACAAACTTAACCGGGTGATCAGGGTAATCCATCCAGTCATAAAATCCAGGGAAATCATTAAACTGCACATTTATGGTGAGTGCGTTATCGTCTGACCACTCACAGTCTCGTACGGCAGCCATGAGATGAATGAGTTTGTCGTCATCGACTAAATCATCACGACAATCATAAGGATAATCATAATATTGTTTAATCAAAACCTTGAATATATCGACACAGGAAACCAGGGAGCTTTTGATATCCTCTGGTAACTGATTGTTTTTAACCGTATTAAGTATGCTTTGTTGCGTATATGGCATCAAATTATTGTGCGGAGCTTTTAATGATATCATCGCGATCTCTCTTAAATAAAAATAAACGTCGCAGATAATAAAGCTCTGATTAAACCAGGCACTATCAGAAATCGCTCATAACTAACGTGTGAAGTATTGTGTACTGGAGGGAGTTAATTTAACAATTTGAATTTACGTTATAGGTTTTACTGCTACTTTGATATTATTTCGCTCTCCTTAACTAAAAAGTTAAGTGGAGAGCGAAGTTAATATGTTAAACCACAGGGTATTTATTAATTTTTTCAGTCTGTTAGTGTGCGATTATCGATAACAAAACGATATTTCACATCACCGCGCAGCATTCGCTCATAGGCTTCATTAATTTGATCGGCCCGAATCATCTCTATATCAGCCACGATGCCATGTTCGGCGCAAAAATCGAGCATCTCCTGAGTTTCTGGAATGCCGCCAATCATAGAACCGGCTATCGCACGGCGTTTCATGATCAGGTTGAAAACTTCCGGCGATTTATGCGGTGTCGCAGGCGCACCAACCAGCGTCATGGTGCCATCACGCTTCAGCAAGGTGGTAAAATCGTCGAGATTATGTGGCGCAGCTACTGTATTCAAAATGAAATCGAAACTCTTCAGATGAGCCGCCATCTCATCGGCATTGCGTGAGTTAACAACTTCATCGGCCCCCAGGGCTTTTGCCGCTTCGCGTTTTGCCTCAGAAGTGGTAAATGCCACCACATGTGCCCCCATCGCGTGGGCCAGCTTAATCCCCATATGTCCCAGACCGCCGATGCCGACCACGCCCACTTTTTTACCCGGCCCGGCCTGCCAGTGACGTAGCGGCGAATACGTGGTGATCCCTGCACACAACAAAGGTGCCACCGCCGCCAGCTGCTCTTGCGGGTGACGAATACGCAGAACATATCGCTCATGAACGACGATCTGTTGTGAGTAGCCGCCCAGAGTATGGCCCGGTTCGTCCGGCGTCGGCGAGTTATAGGTGCCGGTCATGTGATCACAGTAGTTTTCCAGCCCGTCTTCACACTCTTCGCAATGTTTACAACTGTCGACAATGCAGCCGACACCGACCAGATCGCCCGGCGCATATTTTTCTACCTGATCACCAACAGCTACCACGCGCCCTACAATTTCATGGCCCGGCACGCAGGGATAAACCGTCCCCGCCCACTCGGAACGGACCTGGTGGATATCGGAATGGCAGACGCCACAGTAAGCGATTTCAATTTTGACATCATGCGGTCCCGGTTCACGCCGGGTGATATCCATCGGTTCAAGTGGTTGTTTAGCGGAATATGCACCAACAGCTTTGATCTTCATTGTGTTTACTCCTGATTAGCTATGTGTATTTGGCGATGCCTGATATGTCATCGCGGCAAAACGCGTCCATTGAATATAGCCAATATTTAAACCACCCGATCCAGCCCCAACATGCCGCGAGCCTGAATGAAACAGAGCAGCAACGTTCCCCATAAGGCGAGCGCCTGTAAGTGTGATATTTGCTATCTGTAAAAGACTAAAATCGGCAAAACTGATGATCTTTTCACGTAGACAAATAGTTATCTACACAACGTCAATAAGGGCATATTCCTCAAAGATAATGTCCATTTCTGCCGACACACTCATATTCAGATTGCCCCACTCCCTGGGGCTTAAATCTCTTACTATTCACCGTTGCAGGCGTTTCAAATGCGCATCAACCTGCCACACTCCCCCACACCAGTTGCCCTTTATGGAACGTTGCGGTTCTCGGCGAGATACGCGCCACCGCCTCGGCGGAACAGGAGGCGTCCACCAGCACAAAGCTGGCGTCATCCTGCGCTTTTGGCCATACACGCTCGCCTTTTTCATTCAGCGGCAATACATCGCCAGTGGCTAGAAACAGCGAACGGGAGAGGTTCTGTTCGTTAGGACGAATATAGAGCTGCGCGTACAGATTGGCTTTTTCCAGCATGTCGCCCAGACCATAAGGCGACCAGTGGTCGATAACGCTGTCAGTGCCAGTCATCACTTTTACGCCTTTGTCGTGCAACTGTTTGAGCGGCATATGCAGCGTGCCAATCGGCACCGTCGAGGCGATAGAAATTTGCTGCGCCGCCATCCGGTGCGCCAGTTCATCTACCTGTTGCTCGTTGAGCGTTGCCAGCGCAAAGGCGTGACTGATGGTCAGCTTGCCCTTCAGTTGCGGCGTTTTCTCCACCGTTTCAACCATATAATTGATGGCTGCCACGCCTGCCGGAGTGGTTTCGTGCAGGTGAATATCAACGCCTTTGTCGTAGTCCAGCGCAATCTGGAACATGGTGTCGAGGGATTTTTCCATCGCGCCATCAACACTGGTCGGGTCCAGCCCGCCGACGTAATGCGCCCCCGCCTGCATCGCTTCACGCATTAAAGGTTCAGATTTCGACAGCAGCAAACCGTGCTGCGGGAAGGCGACGATTTCACACTCAAAGCCCGCCTGACGTCGCGCCAGCACCGCCTGCAAATTTTGCAGATTTTTCAGGCCGGAAACCGGTTCGATATTGCAGTGGCTGCGGGCAATGGTGGTGCCTTTCGACTGCAATAAATCAATCAGTTTTTCTGCCCGCTCCTGAGTGTACGGTTGCAGTTCCGGCAGCATTTTCTGCTCGAGTTTGATCATGTCCTGGATGGTGGTGCCTGCCGGACGATTGAGCGAGCGCCACGGCCCGCCGTAAAAGGTTTTGTCGAGATGAATATGCATGTCGCGGGTGGTGGGCAGCATCAGCTTACCGCCAGCGTCATAGTGCGGCAGCGTGGCGTCCGGATGCTGATTGTTCTCGCGCAGTGCAACAATTTTGCCGTTCTGAATTTCCACAGTCTGGCGCGCCGTGCGGGTCTGCACCGCCACGCCATTTTCGTAGTCAAAACCGGTTTCCAGCAGCACGTTATCGAGATAGTAATGCGGGTCAGTGATTTTCATGGTGTTGTTCGCTTCGCAGTTTAGGGTGCCAGCTACCGCCGCATGGGCGAGCGGCACAGAGGTACCAAACAGCGCGGCGGCGGTGACCATCTTACCGCTCTGGCTCAGAAATTCACGGCGGCTATTGCTTTCTTTCATCTTACGTCCTTACGTTTTAATAATATGGGTGCCCGTTTCACCGCGCAGCGCCGCAGGCAGGCATTCCGGCGTGGTGATAATCACTTCTTTGCCGCCTTGTTCTAAAAATGTCAGGCTGGCGATGATTTTTGGCAACATGCTGCCAGGCGGAAAATGCCCTTCCTGCATATAGCGGGTCATGGTGGCAATATCCACCCGATCGAGCGCCTGCTGCTGCGGTTTGCCAAAGTGGATACAGACTTTTTCGACGCCGGTGGTGATCACCAGAATGTCGGCGTGAATTTCACGGGCCAGCAGCGCGGTAGAGAGATCTTTGTCGATAACCGCGTCCACGCTTTGGTAATCTCCCGCTTCGGTGCGCACCACAGGAATTCCGCCGCCGCCCGCGCCAATCACCACAAAGCCTTGTTGGATCAGCGCCTTAATGGCCGGTGCTTCGACAATACGTTTCGGTTCCGGCGAGGCGACTACGCGGCGATAGCCCCGTCCGCCATCTTCAACAAAACGCCAGTCAGGGTTTGCCTTTTGTAATTCGTCACGCTGGCTGTCACTAAAGAATGCGCCGATGGGCTTGGTGGGATGGGCAAAACCTGGATCGTTTTTATCCACTTCCACCTGAGTCACCACGGTGACGGCTTTCTTCTCGCCGTGACGCGCCAGCCGGTTATTCAGCGCCTGTTGGATCAGATAGCCGATGCCGCCCTGCGTATCTGCCACACAGTTCGCCAGCGGCGTTAAGGGCAGCCCTTCGCGCTTGTGGGCAATCTCCGCACGGCGTAAATCCAGCCCGACCTGCGGCCCGTTGCCGTGGGTCAGCACAATGTCGTAATCGGAAGCCAGCATTTCCAGCACCGTATCGGCGACGGCTTTCACCGCCTCCGCCTGATGCTCAATCGACTGGCTGGCGTTATCTTTGATAATGCTGTTGCCACCAATGGCAACGACCACAAGCTCTTTCATGTTGTTATGTCCGCTACAGAGGGTGATGGGGTTATGACCAACGCCAGACTGCCTGATGCGCTACGCTTATCAGGCCTACAAT
>ERZ791611.1563-NODE-1563-length-14051-cov-2.262432_pt1 | contig 14051 bp, 12 predicted proteins | sample MGYA00510275_ERZ791611 | MGnify/ENA primary metagenome ERZ791611 (study PRJEB30046, sample SAMN00791912) | human gut metagenome | study: EMG produced TPA metagenomics assembly of the A metagenome-wide association study of gut microbiota in type 2...
CGATATTAACTATATTGGAGACGGCGTTAAAGAGGCTGGGTGGGGACAACGCTCGATTCGTTTTTATGATTTGGATGGCCACATTATAGAAGTCGGCGAGAACATGAAAATGGTTGTGAAACGTTTTCTGGATTCTGGAATGTCAATGGAAGAGACTTCCAAACGGATGGATGTATCCATAGCGGATTTGGAAACGCTTCTGCGCAGTTAGCCTTCAACCGGGCGATGGTAGAAAAGGGGAAAGAATAATGAAAATAAAGAACTATATGCTGGTGGTGAAAGATCTGGAGAAATCGAAAGATTTTTATTGGAAAGTCTTGGGCCTGCGTACACTGGCTGATATGGGGATTCATGCGGTATTGACCGGAGGACTGGCATTACAGACAGAAGGAAGTTTTAAGGAATTTACCGGCAAAGAGATTTCCTATCATGGTAACGACACGGAGATATATTTTGAAGAAGATGATTTTGACAGCTTTGTGGAGAAACTTTACAGTATGGAGAAGATCGAATATGTGCATCCCGTCATGGAGCATAGCTGGGGACAAAGAGTCGTACGCTTATATGACCCGGATCACCATATCATAGAAGTAGGAGAAAACATGAAGACTGTCTGCAGGCGTTACTTAGACCAGGGAATGACGATGGAAGAGATCGCTGAAAAAATGGGGATACCGCTGAAAGCAGTTAAAGCATATGCCAGATAGAAGAGACGCTTTAGCCGAGTTTTTTCTTTATTCTTTCAGGCTTTGAATCCTTCTGCTATAGGAAGACAAACAAGGTCCTTGTCACTTTCCTGTCACTTTTCCTGGCTATTATGTTAGTATCGAACAGGAAAGGAGATACACGACTATGGAAATACTACGCTGCAGTCATCTTACAAAAATATATGGCAGCGGTTCGAATACCGTAACTGCGCTTAAGGATGTCAGTTTTTCTTTGGAACGGGGAAGCTTTACCGCAATTATCGGGGCATCCGGCTCCGGCAAATCAACGCTGCTTCACACGCTGGGAGGGGTAGACCGGCCCACCAGCGGAAGCATTTATATTGAGGATACAGACATCTCGAGCCTTGGACCGGAACAGCTTGCCGCCTTCCGGAGACGGAAGGTGGGGCTGGTGTACCAGTTCTATAACCTGATTCCCACGCTGAATGTGCGCAAGAATATTCTGCTTCCGGTATTGCTGGATAACCAGAAGCCGGATGAGGAACGGTTCGAGCAGCTTGTCACGGCGCTTGGAATTGCCGACCGCTTAAGCCATCTGCCAAGCGAACTATCAGGAGGGCAGCAGCAGAGAGTTGCGATTGCCAGAAGCCTGATTTACCACCCGGCGATTCTGCTGGCAGATGAGCCGACTGGCAATCTGGATCGGAAGAATTCGGAAGAGACGATCGAATTGCTGAAATTGTCTAACCGCCGTTATGGGCAGACGATTCTGCTGATTACCCATGATGAGAAGACTGCCCTTATGGCCGACCGGGTTATAACGCTGGAAGACGGAAAGATTCTGCATGACGAGGTGGTGGGCTGATGAAGATTCTTAGGGAATATGTGTGGGATTCCATACGGAAGAATAAAAGAACGAGCCTTGCCATAATGATCGCTTTATTTTTAATGACTACCATGATGTCTTGCTTCTGCGGGTTTGTCTATACAATGTGGACGGATGCGATTGCCCTTTCCATCAATGAGGATGGCAACTGGCACGGAGAACTGTTTGATGATACCAAAGGCGAAAGTTTGAAGCAGATAGAGAATTATGCGTCTGTACAGGCTGTACTATTAAAAGGCCCCTGGGAAGTGGCAAAACTTGAAGATACAGGGAAACGGACCTACCTGATATCCAGAGGCGCAAACAAGGAATATTGGGACTCCATGCCGGAGAAAAGCCTGATAACCCAGGGGCGCGTTCCGGCTGCGGAAGATGAGATCGTTCTTTCAAAGCAATATTTTGATGACCACCCGGAAGCGGCTGTGGGAGATACGCTCACCCTTCCTACGGGGAACCGCATCTATGAAGGAAACGTGTGTATGGAGACAGAAGGCTTTCATGAGGGGGAAGCCTTTCAACAGACAGGTACGAAAGCATACAAGATTGTAGGAATTATGGATGTTGCCACATCTTCTTCGGTTCCGGCATATACCGCCATGAGTTTTCTAAACGAAGAATCGATTCAGCCTGAGGATAGCCTGACAGTCTATCTGCGGTTTGATCCTATGAGAAGTACCTATAAGGAACTTCCTGCTCTTGCAGCATCCATTGGATATGAGGCGGATGAATACGAGACGTATAATCTTAGATATAATGCAGGACTTCTGTCCAAATATGGAATTCTGCCGCCAGAACAGATTCACAGTATAGACAGTCTGAAGATGCTGACGGTTCCCTTATTTTTTCTTGTCCTGGCCGTGCTTTTGATCGGGGTATTCGTACTGGTGATCCATAATGCATTTGCCCTGTCTGCCAATGAAAAACTTGCCCAGCTGGGCACGCTGGCGGGAATCGGGGCATCGCCGAAGCAGATCAAGGCGGCAGTGTCATTGGAAGCCTTGATGCTGCTCGTGGTGCCGCTTCCTCTGGGAATCTTATGCGGCTGGCTTCTGGACGTGGAACTGATGCGCCTGATCAATCAGGCAAATGATATTGGAAGGAGCGCGCCGGATATCGTGCTGACCTTCGGGCTTCCTGCCATAGTACCGGCTATTCTTCTGTCTGTTGCCACGGCCTGGATATCTGCCAGGATACCGGCACGCAGGGTAGCCAGGCTGACGCCGGTAGAGGCGCTTAGGCAGGTGGAGACGCTAAGAGGAAAGAAGATACGAAGAAGCCGGATTTACAGCCGATTCGGAATCAGCGGGGAACTGGCCGCCAATGCGTTAACGGCGCGCCGCAGATCCTACCGCACAGCTACCATTTCGCTGTGTATGTCTTTCCTTCTGCTAACTGGGTTTCTGTATATTGTTACAACCCAGAACGCTGCCAGAGAGATCTATCAGACGCAGGAGGAAAAAGAAGGACATATTTTTCTTACGATCAGCGATGGAAGAGTGCCGGAGCAAAAGGCGCTGGATGAGATAAAAGAAGTCTCTGGAATCAGCCAGTCCGTTCTTTATAACAAGATGCCCTGCGCCACCTGGGTGACCAAAGAGCAGGCTGCGGATGATATAGACACTTATCTGGGAGGCTTTGATGAGATTGTATCGGAGAAGAAGTATACGCCGATTAAGCGGGACGGAAAGTACAGAATCTATTCCCAGCTGATTGGGCTTGAAGAAGAAAACTTTCGAGAATACTGCCGGGAACTTGGAATAGATCCGGAGCCATACCTGGAAGATGGGAGCAAGGCGCTGATTTATAACCAGACTGCAGATCCTCATGCCAGTACGAGAAAGAAAAAAATTTACAGAGAAATGCTAAAAATCCAGACAGGACAGGAGATTCCATTTACGGAGAAGGCATATGATGAAGATAAAGGCGATTATCAGTTCCAGCTAACAGCAGGGGAGATTGTAGAGAAACTGCCGACAGAAGGACTGGGACTGCCCAGGTTTACGCTGATAGCAATCTTGCCGATGGAACATGTCAGAGAAATTGCGGCAAACTGTAGCGAAAAAAGGCGCTTTACCGCAACGGCGGTCTATGGAAACTTTATGACGGATAGTTCCACAGGCGTGTCTTATTCCAGAATCCAGGAGGTATCCAAAAGCATCGAGGAGATTGTGGGACGCTACTATGGCAGCGGGGACTATATGGTCTCAGACTTGGCACAGAAAAAGGAAATGATGGATCAGGCAAATGGGGTCATATCTACGGTCATCGCTTTCCTGACGGGACTGCTGGCGCTGATCGGACTGTCCAATGTATGGGCCAGCATATCAGGTAACCTTCGCCAGAGGAGCAGGGAGTTTGCCATGCTTAAGTCGGTAGGGCTCTCACCGCTAAAACTGCGCCGCATGCTGCTCCTGGAGGGATTGAATCTGGGCCTGAAGCCCTTGCTCTACAGCCTTCCATTCCAGGCGGCCGTTCTGGCAGGCTTCCTGTATCTCAATGAAGTAAGCCTTGGGGAATACCTGCCCTATGCGCCTTACGCGGCCGTCCTTGGCTATACAGGCCTCGTCCTTGCCTGCATCATTGGGGCATACGTTGCAGGTGACAGGAGAATCCAGAGACAGAATATTATTGACGCGATCAAGGATGAGACGATCTGACAGGGTCAGTCCTTGTAGAATCTTATAATGAAGCGGGCATGTCCGGCCGGAGAGTTTTCGGCGTGGACATGTCCGTTCTGCGCTTCCAGGATCAGCCGGGAAAGAGCAAGCCCGATGCCGGCGCTGTCTTTCGCTGCGTGTTCTCCGCGGTAGAATCTGTCAAACAGATGGGGAAGATCCTTTTTGGAGAAGCCGCAGCCGCCATCCTCTATAAGAATCTGAGTATAGATCGGGTTCTGTCCGTATTCGATCCGGATAGTGCCTTGATCCAGCGTATGCTCGACGCAGTTTTTCAGGATATTGATGAACGCCTCCGAGGTCCATTGCATGTCTGCGTTTATTCGAATGTCTGCAGGTGCCTTCTGGCCTTCGCAGACCGTCCTTTGAATCGTCAGTTTGATCTGCTTTTGATCCATCATCTCTTTTAGGGGACCGGCAGCCTCATAGAGCAGTTCCTCTACGCCCAGATCCTGCCGGCAGAATTCCAGAGTGTGGGAATCCAGTCTGGCCAGAACCAGAAGTCCGTCTGCAAGTCCTTTCAGACGCTCAATCTGGCGTCTCAGACGCTCCAAGTATTCTTCCTCCTCCTTGCGGGAAGGTTCCAGAAGTTCTGCCATCAGAGACATGGAAGTAAGAGGGGTCTTTAACTGGTGGGCGATATCCGCAATCCTTGCGGCCAGGATCTGGTGGTCTTTTACCGCGTCTTCCTTTGTCGAGGCAAGGGAGGCAACCGTTTTATATATGGCGTCTTCCAGATGGGAGAAGGCGTCCTCCCTGCGGGTAAGCAGCACGGCCTTTCCGCTGTCTGCAGCCTGCAAGTAAGCGGCCAGTTCCCGGATCCTTTTCTCCTGGTACTTCCAATCCCGTCTGCGTATATAGAACACGGCACATCCTGCCGCTTCAAAAAGTATCAGGCAAAAAACGATGGTGTAAGGCAGAATCAGCGGCATCGTACCCCATCGGTGATGGCCGTACTGTTCCAGATAGCGCCTTCCTTCCTTAAAGTCCTCTTTATTCTCCGTTTGAAGCCTGTCCTTCATCGCCGCCGGGAGAGATTGCCCTTCCAGAATTGCTCCCGTTAAGCGGGCGGTGAAGCCGTATTCATGGGAACTTAAAATAGCGGCGCAAAGAAAGCCTGCTGCCAGGCCGGGAAGCAGCCAGAGCAGGCAGGAGGCAAGAAATGCTTTCATCCCTTGTTTCTTCATACAATCTCCTCCATCCGATAGCCGATGCCGCGGATCGTTATGATATGCCGCGTGTCATTCAGTTTTTTCCGCAGCCGCCTCATCGTTACCGTCAGCGTATTATCGTTAACAAAGTTCCCGTCTGCATCCCATAGCCGTTCCAGAATCAGATTTCGGGGCAGCGTACGGCCCTTGTTCTCCAAGAGTATATGGAGAAGGCGGTATTCAAGGGCAGTCAGAGTGACCGGCTCTCCGTTAAGATATCCCTGCATTTTATCCTTGTCGAGGGAAATATCCCCGCAGACGAGTACCGGCTGCCTGTCCTCCGGAAGCCTGCGAAGCACGGCGGCAATCCTGGATTCCAGCACAGCGATATGAAAGGGCTTGGTGATATAGTCATCCGCTCCCATGTCAAGTCCCCTGGTAATATCCATTACACTGTCGCGCACGGTCAGGAAGATAATCGGGGTATCTGCCTGCTCCTTCACCCATCTGCAGAAATCGTACCCGCTTCCGTCGGGGAGATTTAAGTCCAGCAGGATCAGACGAATATCGGAGGAAAAGAGTTTCCTCCCTTGCTCGATCGAAGGGCATGTGATGCAATCATATCCTTTTCGCTTTAAAGCCGCCTCAATGCCAAAGGAAATCGTGTCATCGTCTTCCAACAATAATATTTTAATCAAAAGTTCCACCACCTGAGAAATGAAATGTACGGCAAAGCCGCCATACTGTATATTATAACGCATAGGATGGGAATTGCCAGAAGGGATATAAAATACGCAGAATTTTCTGGTTGACTCTCACGCTGCGTCATAGGGTATGATAAAATCATCAAGAACAGGAGGAACACGGTATATGAGGACAGTAAAAGAAGTTTCAAAGATCACAGGTATCAGCGTACGTACGCTTCATTATTATGATGAGATCGGACTATTTAAGCCGACTCTTGTCAGCGAGGCGGGATACCGGCTTTATGACGATAAGGCATTGGAGATCTTACAGCAGATACTGTTCTTTCGAGAATTCGATATGCCCCTTAAGGAGATTAAGGCGGTCCTTAAAAATCCTGATCTTGATAAGAATGAACTGCTGAAGAGCCAGCAAAAACTGCTGATCTTAAAAAAAGAAAGGCTTGAGCGGATCATCGGCAGTATCGATGACATTCTGAAAGGAGAGAATAAGATGGATTTCGAGGTTTTTGATAAGACGGATATCGAGCAGATGTATAACGATATGTTAAAAAATATGACAGATGAGCAAAAGGATATATTTATTAAGGAATACGGGAGTATGGAGGCGTTTGAGCAGCATTTCCTTGACAGCGCCGCCAGCCCGCAGGCCCAGAAGAACTTTGAAAAGGTGGTGGAATGGTACGGGGATAAGGAGAGAGCCATGACTGCTGCCGCCAATCCTGAAAACCCTGAGATTTTGGAAGCATACCAAAAGAGGCTGGATGCGGCGACGGAAAAACTCGTATCCAGAATGGGAGCGGACGTAGATTCATTTGAAGTAAAAGAGGTTGTGGGGGAGATAGATTTTGTATCAAAACAGTTATATCAAATGAAAGATGTATCTGCATTTATGCTTGATATGGCAGACATGTATCTGAAAAATGAAACATTGCAGAAGAGTACGGATCAAAAATATGGAGAGGGAGCGTCGGTATTTATCGGAAGGGCGCTGAGAACGTTCTATAAAGGATAGTATAAAGGCGGCTGGCGGATGTCAGCCGCCTTTTTACGCATGAGAAGCCTGGTAAATCAAACAGTATATTTTTCTTTCGAAATTTGCTATAATAGTATTGGTTTGATGATATTGGAACTGGCTAAGCAATTTTAGCAAAGAAAATGTGAAAAAGGAACGGGATGAAAATGGGATTGTTAGGATTCAATTCAGAACCAGAATTCCAGAAACTCTCTGACATGGTTGCCGGATGCCAGAACAGCGAAGCTGCCAGGCGCCAAGGCGGATTCTGCATGCCGGAATGGAATCTGGCAAAGGAATACGCAGAATTTACGACGGACTATCTATATGCGTCCTGGACTCTGGGCGATAAGAAGATATTTGAGGAGTATGCCCGGTGGCTGTATCAGCTGCTCTGTCCTGTGATTGCATCGGATGAAAGAGGCAGGGTGCGCGCGCTGCTGATGGAGCATTTCCAGGCAGTCAAGGAGTGCGCGGGGAAGACAATGTCCGGAAGCAGGCAAAGGGAACTGGAAGAAATTGTAAGCAAAGGGATGGAAGCAGTGCTGGCCGAGGAGGCAAAAGCATGCACGCACAGCGAGTGGGAAAAAGGGAAATATAAGGAAGAAAGAGCCTCCTATCTGAATTCGCTGATGGAGTCAGACACCAGAAAGGCGGTCGCTTTGGTAGGAAACTTTCTCCAGTCCGATATCCCGCTTCCGGATATCTGTGTGGATATTCTTGGAAAAACCATGGAGGAAGTGGGCGAACTATGGCATAGCCATAAGATATCCGTAGATATGGAACATTACTGTACAGCCACGACCCAGACTGCGATGTCGCAGATGTATCCGGCCATCTTCCAAAGCAGACGAAAAGGAAAGAAGATGGTGGTGGCCTGCGTAGGCGGCGAACTGCATGAGATGGGAGCCCGGATGGTGGCGGATCTCTTTGAATATGCGGGCTGGGACAGCGTCTATCTTGGAGCGGCGTCATATGAGGAGTTACATAAGGCCGCAGAGGAAGAAAAGCCGGCTCTGATAGCGCTTTCGATTACCATGCCTCAGTACTTGGTGGAGTGCATGAATATTGTGAAGAGGCTTAAAGAGGCATTTACGGATATTCGGATTGCGGTTGGAGGACACGCATTGGAAAGTTTGAGCGAAATACAAAAGGACTGGAGGATTGACGTATATACCCGTGATGCAAGGGAACTGGTGGCATGGGCGGAGAATATGCTGGAAGAAAAGATATGATGGTCTATATTGCTTTATGCGATGCACGTTGGAATATCAGAAAGGTGATCCGCAGCATCCCCGCGTGCCTGGCCCGGGAAGGACAAGACGCGCGGGAGATCTTTACAGATCAGGACTGTCTGGACAGGCTGATGGAGAAGAGTGCGGGAGCAAGCGCGACGCAGCGCCTTAAGATTCGGGGAGCAGATGGCAGGATGGCTTTTGCAACGGTTAAGGCAGTAAAAGAACAGGTTCTGCTGCTTGTGTATGAGATGGAAGACAAGAGTCAGCTTCCTCAGATGACGGAAGCCCAGCTCTGCGCGCTGGATGAACTGCCGGGCATGAACACTGGCCCATATGGAAATGAATTCTATGAGATTCAGAAGATGAATAACCGCCTTGTTGATTCCAAGCGTTCGCTTGCCAAGGCAAACATGCAGTTGAAAGAAACCTTGGAGCAAATACGCAAGGCTGAAAATATCATTGAGATACTAGAACGGGATCCGATCACGAACCTTCTGACTGAAAAAGCCTTTTATGAAAAGGCGGATAAGATACTGAAAGAGAATCCTGATCAGGATTTCGATATCATAGCCGTGGATATTGAAAGATTCAAAATTGTGAATGATGCGTTCGGAACGGCTGCGGGCAACCAGTTGCTTTGCGATCTGTCCGCCTGCCTTCTGGATGTGGGGGGAGGGGAATTATCGCTGTCTGCCAGAATCAGGGCAGATCTGTTCGCTCTGCTGGTGCCCCATCAAGAAGCGCGGTACAAGTCGCTGGAGGACAGCCTTGGAAAATTCGCTGACAGTTATTCACTGCCTGCCCGTATCGAAGTTAAGGCAGGAATCTACAGGATTGAAGAACGAGATATCTCTACGGCAAGAATGTGCGACCGGGCATTTATCGCAGTCGAAAGCATTAAGGGGATATTTTCAAAGAGGCTGGCTTACTATGACGATTCCATGCGCCGCAAGATGCTTATGGAACAGAAGATATTAGATACCATGGTGGAATCTCTTTTAAGGGAGGATTTCCTGGTCTATCTGCAGCCCAAGGTACAATTAGGGACTGGGAAGATGATAGGAGCGGAGGCGCTGGTAAGATGGCGGCACCCGGAACTGGGAATGATCTCCCCGGCTGAGTTCATCCCTGTCTTTGAGAAGAACGGATTCATCTATTCTCTGGACATGTACGTATGTAGAAAGACCTGCGAGATACTGAAAAGATGGAAAGAGACCGGTATGCACGGAATTCCTATAGCGGTAAATGTATCCAGGATGGATATCTATCATGGAGACCTGCCGGAGCAGTTTGGCAAACTGATTGAAACATATGGACTGAAGCCGCAGGATCTGCATCTTGAGATTACAGAGTCAGCTTATATATCGGACTCCCAGCAGCTTCTTGCGGTGGTGGAAAGGCTTCGGGATTCCGGGTTTGTAGTTGAGATGGATGATTTCGGAAGCGGATATTCCTCTCTCAACACGCTGTCCGAACTTCCTATAGATGTTCTGAAGCTGGATCTTAAGTTTCTGCGGGAGGAAACGGAAACGAAGCGCAGGCACGCGACGATGCAGGCGGTCATCAATCTGGCGCTGGAGCTGGGACTTCAAGTGATCGCCGAAGGGGTCGAGACAAAGCAGCAGGCGCAGCGCCTGGCTTTGATGGGCTGCCAGTATGCCCAGGGCTATTATTATGGGCATCCAATGCCACAGGAGGAATTTGAGGAACATTTCATGGACTGCTGCATATGATGTTGCAAGGAGTGTGATGAAATGTTTAAGGTGATTCAAGGAATACCGTCTGCTCATGCAGCCATCAAAGGCAGCGAGACATATGAATCGATTCGGGGAAATGTCTATCTGTATGAAGTATACGGAGGGACGGTTCTTATGGGTGAAATCTATGGAATCCCCCCGGAACTGGAAAGGGAGAGCGTCGGCTTCTATGGCTTCCATATTCATGAAGGAGGCAGCTGTACAGGAAATTCACAGGATGAATTTGCGGATGCCAAGAGCCATTATAATCCCAAAGGGGTGCCTCATCCCAGGCATGCGGGTGATCTTCCGCCGCTAATGAGTCACAACGGTATTGCATGGATGGAGGTATATACCGGAAGATTTTATCCGGAAGAAGTGATTGGAAGGACGATCGTTGTCCATGGAATGCCGGATGATTTCAGAAGCCAGCCATCCGGGGACTCGGGAGACAAGATCGCCTGCGGAGAGATCATGGCATGGGAAGAATAGGATAAGAGCCATATAACAGGCAGAAGATATACAAGGAGGGAAGGCAATGGCACAGAAGAAGCTTGCCTGGGGATATACGACAGGAACATGTGCCCAGGCAGCAACCAAGGCGGCAATGCAGATGCTGTTTTCCGGGGCGCAGTTAGATCATATACAAGTAAGTCTTCCCAACGGGGAGATGCTTACCCTTGAACTCTATGACATAAAAATAGCGTACGCCGCGCAGGAAGACAGATTACCTTCCAGCGTATCCTGCGCGGTTAAAAAGGATAGCGGGGATGACCCGGATATCACCGACGGCGTGCTGGTATATAGCAAGGTACAGCGGACGAAAGGAAGAGAAAGAGTCCTGCGGGGCGGACAGGGGATTGGCCAAGTAACGAAGCCAGGGCTGGAGCAGCCGGTAGGAAGCCCGGCCATCAACCAGGTGCCGCGGAAGATGATCCTGCAGGAGGTGGAGGAAGCCTGTGAAGAAGCAGGATATAGCGGGGGCATCGAGGTAGAGATATCCATCCCGGCTGGAGAGAGGCTGGCACGTAAGACCTTTAACCCAAGGCTTGGCATTACAGGCGGCCTGTCCATACTGGGGACAAGCGGCCGGGTAGAGCCGATGAGCGAGCAGGCACTGATCGATACGATCCGGCTGGAGATTCAGGTAAGGATGGCCGGGGGAAGCCGGCATCTGGTCATTGCGCCGGGGAATTATGGCCTTACGTTTTTGAGGGATGCCTACGGCATCGAAGAAAAGGCTGTTATCAAATGCAGCAATTATATTGGACAGACCCTGGATATGGCATCGGAACAAGGCTGCAAGGGAATTCTGGTGGCAGGCCATATCGGAAAATTGATCAAGGTGGCGGGCGGGATCATGAATACCCATTCCAGATGGGCAGACTGCCGGATGGAGATTCTGGCATCTGCGGCTCTTCGGGCAGGTCTTTCTGGGAAGCAATCCAGGAGGCTGCTGGAAGCCATGACCACGGACGATGCCCTTGCCATGCTAAGCGACGGGGAACGCCGTATGGTGATGGAGCAAGTCATGGGCCAGATACAAAGATACCTCGAATACCGCGCAGGAGAGGAAATGGAGACAGGAGCGGTCGTTTTCTCCAATGTATACGGAATATTGGGCAAGACTGATCTTGCGGATGACCTTCTAAGAAGAGCGGTGGCAGACCTGGAACAAGACGGGAAAAAATAGAGAAAGACAGTTGAAGCGAGAGAGGGATACAAATGGCAGGAAAGTTATATGGAGTAGGAGTAGGGCCCGGGGATCCGGGACTTCTTACGTTAAAGGCAGTTCAGGTGATAAAGGCATGCGACGTTATCGCGGTCCCGGGGAAAGAGCCGGAAAATACGGTGGCATACCAGATCGCGTCCGGTGCCTGCCCGGCAATTCGAAAAAAGGAGATACTGGGAATCCATATGCCTATGACGAAGGATAAGGACAGATTAAAAAAGAGTCATGCAGATGGAGCACGAATATTGGAAGCGTATCTGGATCAAGGAAAGGCGGTGGCATTTCTGACCCTTGGCGATCCTACGGTTTACTCTACCTACATCTATCTGCACAATATTGTGAAGGAGGCAGGATATGAGACCGAGATTGTGAGCGGTGTCACCTCTTTTTGCGCCGCTGCCGCGCGGCTTGAGATGGATATTGCCAGCAAGGCGCAGCAGATCCATATCATACCGGCTTCCTATCAGATCGAGGAGGCGCTGCTGCTTCCAGGCACCAAAGTGCTGATGAAGGCAGGAGGAAAGCTTCCGGAAGTAAAAGAGGTATTAAAGCATCATCCGGCCGAAGTGACGATGGTTGAAAACTGCGGGATGGAGCAGGAAAGAATTTATTATGGGGCAGAGCAGATACCGGAAGATGCCGGATACTACACGCTGCTGTTTGTAAAAGAAGAAGGAGAGCCATTATGATACATTTTGTTGGAGCAGGCCCGGGGGCGGAAGATCTGATTACCGTCCGGGGCCAGCGTCTTCTTAGAGAGGCGGACGTAATCATATATGCAGGATCCCTTGTAAATCCGGGACTGCTAAAAGAAGCGGGGGAAGCGTGCAGAATCTATAACAGCGCGGTAATGACGCTGGAGGAAGTGATAGCGGTCATGAAGCAGGCGGAGGCAGAAGGGCTTAAGACTGTCCGGCTTCACACCGGGGATCCTTGCCTGTATGGCGCGATCCGGGAGCAGATGGATATTCTGGATCAGCTGGGGATCTCTTATGAATCCTGTCCTGGCGTCAGTTCATTCTGCGCGGCAGCGGCAGCATTGAACCTGGAATATACATTGCCGGAAGTATCCCAGAGCGTGGTGATTACCAGGATGGAGGGAAGGACGCCGGTTCCGGAGAAAGAACGGATCGCATCCTTTGCATCCCATGGCGCGACTATGGTATTATTCTTAAGTACAGGACTGCTTAAGGAGCTGACGGACCAGCTGATTGCGGGAGGATATCGCCTGGATACGCCGGCGGCAATCGTATTCAAAGCCAGCTGGCCGGAGGAAGAGACGCATATCTGTACGGTTGGAACATTAGAGGAGACAGCAAAAAAATACGGGATTACGAAGACTGCGCTGATCATCGTAGGAGAAGTGGTGCTTCATCAGGACTATGAAAGATCCAGACTCTATGACCCATCATTTACGACAGAGTACCGAAAGGCCGGACATCCATGGAATCAGCAGGAAGCGGGCGATGGGAAGGATTGAATCAGGGAACGAGGAAGGACAGGCAGGATGCAGATAGCAGTGATCAGTTTTACCAGAAATGGGAAAGAACTTGCGGACAAGATTGCCGGATATTTATCTGAAGAAGGATATGAAGTAACAACAGATATCAAATGCAATGGAGTACAGGGTTCCATAACAGAATCCCTGGGCGAATGGACGGGGCGGATGTTTCGAAAGCGCGATGCCCTGATCTATGTTGGCGCAGCAGGAATCGCCGTGCGCGCGATAGCTCCTTATGTGGAATCCAAGACGAGCGATCCGGCCGTGCTGGTGGCAGACGAAAAAGGCAGCTACATGATTCCGATTCTGTCCGGGCACATAGGCGGCGCCAATGAATTGGCTGTTTCGCTTGCCGCCAGAATAGGAGGATCGCCTGTGATCACTACGGCTACGGATATTCATCACCTGTGGGCAGTGGATAAGTTTGCCCAGGAGAATCATCTGTGGATTGAGGACATGGCGAAGGCTAAGCGGATATCGGCCAGATTATTGGCGGGCGAGGAAATCATCGTGGATTGTACCTGTGAAGAGAACCAGATAAAGGGCGAACCTCCAAAGGGAATCCGGATGATGAATGTACAAAGCCAGGAGAAAGAGCCGGACATATGCATCGGCATCCGCAAAAATCCCGGCTGGAGGCATACGCTGTATCTGGTGCCCCGGGCAGCGGTTGTTGGAATCGGATGCAGAAAGGGGACGGACGCGGGAAAGATAGAGAAGGCAATCGAGCGTACTTTAAATAGAG
>ERZ791611.1569-NODE-1569-length-13972-cov-14.426098_pt1 | contig 13972 bp, 13 predicted proteins | sample MGYA00510275_ERZ791611 | MGnify/ENA primary metagenome ERZ791611 (study PRJEB30046, sample SAMN00791912) | human gut metagenome | study: EMG produced TPA metagenomics assembly of the A metagenome-wide association study of gut microbiota in type 2...
CCACATCGGTATGACACTGCTTATAAAATCGTCGCCGCTCCAGTAAAATTGCTATGGCAATTAACGAACAAATAAATAGCGGTATCATGACTAAACCGCCCTTGCTTAACAATTCCAAAAAGCTCATAATCCACCTCATACAACTATACGTACGCACTAACATAAGTAATAAAAAAACGTTGCTACCCTCAAAACTTGAGAGTAACAACGTTCAGCATACGAAACAATCCAGTTCCCTACAAACGCCTACCTACATTGGCACTTCACCAATATTACGGTACCACATCTATCGTGGAACTGCACAATCCCCTTCCCATCACTCGCAGGTCAATCGGCGATTCTTACAAACAGCAGGTCTCCTGACTTAGATTCCTTGCTTACCTTCGCCTTCCCAAATCAAAAGATTCAGTGACATCTTGAAGGGGCTCCTCCTACAGTGGCGTGACCGTATCGGCTTGTACCGATTTCCCTTTAAAACTCTTGCGAGTACTATTTGTGCACTACTATGTAATTAACTGGTCTAACAGAAACAGTATAATTCATTTTAGTACCCGGGAAAAATGAAAATTTGTTATGTTTACTTGTCTTAGTGGTTATATGAAATCTTGATTTTAATAGCTTATACCAACTACGCTTGCAGCGCCATTTTCTTGTCATGCAGTTCATACAACGTATGACGATGGCCCACTGAAATGACCTTCGTATCCGGCAGTTCGTCCTTAAGCCATTCGTACATGGTCTTTTCCAGTGCTTCATCCATAGCGGACGTCGCTTCATCGAGGAATACGAACTTCGGCTTATACAGCAAGATGCGTAAGAACGCAATGCGTTGCTGTTCCCCTAAGGATAAGATGCGACTCCAATCGCCTTCTTCGTCCAAAGAGTTCACCAGCTTGCCAAGACCACAGCGCGTAAGCCAAGCCTTCAGCTGTTCATCGTTATCATGAGCTTCTGCTTTTGGGAAGTAAATAGCTCGGCGCAAGGTGCCAAGCGGCAAATACGGTCGCTGTGGCAAGAACAGCGTGCTATCCGCAGCCAGTACGGTGCCCGTCGCATAGGGCCATAAGCCGGCCATAGTGCGCAGTAGCGTCGACTTACCGGTACCGGATTTGCCCGTAATGAGCAAGCTATGACAATCGGCCATGGTAAAGGACAGGTTATCGGTCAGTACCGAGCCGTCCGGTAATTTCACCGTTAACGCTTTAACGCCGGCAGTATCACTCGGTTCGTACACCACGTCGCTGGAAACTTCACCTTGGGCCTGCATGTGTTCTTCAAAGTCGTAAAGACGACTGACAACAGCGCACCACTGGGCGAGGTTGTCGTAAACACTGACAAAGTAGGACATCGCATTCTGCACCCGCCCGAAAGCGTTTAAGACCTGCATAATCCAACCGACCTGCACTTCTTGAGCGAACCAGCGAGGCGATATGAGCAAAATCGGAATGATGATGGCCAGCTGTTCATAACCGGTGGTAAAGCCGTTTAACAGCTTCTGCCGTTTCATGATGGCACGGAAATTGCGCACCACTTCCACAAAACGTTCCTTGAAGCCTGTCATTTCAGGGCCTTCACCACGATAAAAGGCGATACTTTCGCTGTTTTCACGTAAGCGCACCATACTAAAACGAAAGTCCGCTTCGCGCCGCTGCTGTTCGTAGTTGAGACCAATTAGCTTGCGACCTACCTTGTGCGTCAAGTACGTGCCGCCAATGGAATAGAGCAAGGACAGCCACACCATGTAGCCGTAAATGGGAATGCCTTCAGCGCCAATGGGAATGTGCACGATACCGGACAGATTCCACAGGATGACTACGAAAGCGACAAGACTAATGACCTGGCTCACCATGCCCAGCGTCAACGTCAGTGTTAAATTCGCAAAGCTGTTGATGTCTTCTTGAATTCGCTGATCCGGGTTATCTGTGTCATAGCCCAGCACCTTCAGCATGTAATAGGACTTCTTATCCAGCCACCGATTCAAATACGTATCCGTCATGTACTGGCGCCACTCGATTTGAATCCACTGCCGCAGGTACACCGAATAGATGCCCAAGGCGATTAACAGCGTCGCCAGCAAGGTAAACTCACCCACCAAGGGCCAGAAACGACCGAACTGATAGGACTGAAGCACATCCCAGAATTCCTTATACCAGTCGTTGAGCACTACCGTAAGGCCTACGGACGCTACATTCATCACCAATACAACTGCCAGGACGAACCAGCTTTTCTTGCTCTGTTTATCGAACCAAAAGCCCTTGCCCAGCATCCAAAAACCGCGCCAATAATAGCGCCAGCTCCTCGTTTGTGCTGCCATCCAATCAACTCCTTAGAGCGGCCTAGGACCGCATTATGTGCGTATTATCAATTAATATATACACGCATTGTACCACAAAGGAGTAATATCTGTGAAATAAACTGCCTCCTAGGCGTCAGCAATTTTTTCCAGCAACGACCGTAGCTGTTGCTGTTCATCGGTGCTCAAGCGCTCCATGAGCTTTGAAATGCGGCCATAATGATCCGGCAACACTTGATTCATCAGCGTCATGCCCGTTTCCGTTAAGGCAGCCAGCTTCGAGCGCCCATCATCAGGACTGGCCATAATCGTCACCAAGCCATCACGAACCATGCGCTGTATCATCGTCGTAATCGTTGCCTTCGTTACGCCGACGCGCTGCGCTATAACCGACAGCGCCAACGGCTTTTGTTCCTGATACAGCGACGCCATGACGATAAGCTTACCTTCCGACAAGTTGTAATCGCGCTCCACTACATCCATAATCTGATGACGAATTTTGCCATAGGCATCAATAATATGTAACATTGTCAGCACCGACGACGGATCGATTTCCGGCACGACGCGGGCGTGACGTTTTAACTCTTCTTCTGTAGGTATTATCATACGCTTTTCTCCTACTTTTCTAGGCACTACTGCAGATAACTTCGTAATACTATTAGTATACTCCTTTTCCGCGCTATTACTCAGCCGGCGTCATCATCTGCCCATAAATATGCTGTACTAAGTCCTTGAATTCACCGCTTTCGCGATTGCGTAAGTACGGTAAATCAATAGCTAATTCTTCACGAATCTGTGCCGGTTTAGCCCCTAAGATAATGGCCCGGTTCGCCATATACACCGCTTCTTCGATGCCATGCGTAACCATGACAATAGACTTCGTCGCCGTTTTTCCTTCCGACCAAAGCTGTAAAATATCGGTACGCAAATTTTCCGCCGTCAACACATCGAGTGCGGAAAAGGGTTCGTCCATCAAGAGAATGGCCGGTTCCCGTACCAAGGCCCGCGCCATGCCGACGCGCTGCCGCATACCACCGGACAACTCCTTCGGGAATTTCTTGGCAGCGTCGGCTAATTTCACCATGGACAGCATGTGTAACGATTTTTCCTGCTTTTCCGATGCAGTGAGCGGCATATCGTTAAGGCCCAGCATAACGTTGTCCAGCACGGTCAACCACGGGAATAACGCGAAGGATTGAAAGACCATGGACACGCCTGGGTTAACGCCACTGAAGGGCTTCCCCAAGTATGTAACGGTACCTTGAGACGGTTCGATGAGGCCGGCCATGATGCGAAGTAGCGTGGACTTGCCGGCGCCGGACGGACCTAACAACGCCAAGAAATCGCCTTCGTTGACAGTAAGCGACACATCCTGCAAAATCGGCACATCCGCCTTCTTGGAAAAATACCGCCACACGTTTTGCAATGCCATTAATTCGGTCATTTCAATCCCTCCTTTTCACAAATCGACAACGACTAAAAAATATCTTTAAATTTAAACAACTTACATGCGATAGCGATTCTGAGCCAAGCGATACAAGCGCTGCCATACAACGCGGTTGATGATAACAACCATAGCGCTCATAATCACCATGCCCAGCACAACAGCGCGAACCTGATCAGCCGCGGTGGCCTGAGTGATGAAGCTGCCAAGGCCGGTGGCTACTAATTCCTGACCATGCCAGGTTACCACTTCGGCCACGATGCTAGCATTCCAAGCACCACCGGCAGCGGTAATCATGCCCGTTACCAAGTATGGGAAAATAGCCGGTAAAATCAAGGTGCGCCATTTCATCCAGCCTGTGAGGCCATAAACAGCAGTAGCTTCCTTGTATTCCTGCGGAATGGCCATAGCGCCGGCAATGACGTTAAACAAAATGTACCACTGGGTGCCCATCATCATGAGGAATACGGAGCCCCAACCTAAGCTGATGTGGTAACGGAGCAACAAAATCGTCACGAAGGGGAACAAAATGTTAGCAGGGAACGATGCGGCTAACTGCACGATGGGCTGCCAGCGATTCGCACGGCCCGCCTTCATGCCGATGTAAACGCCTAAGGGCAAGGTCCACAGTGCACCGAGCACAACGGCGAGGATAACGCGGCCTAAGGTGAGCGTGCCCATGCCAACGATGTCACCTACATACTCCCAATTAATAGTCGGTACCGTAGCAGCCAAATGAATGGCGCTGCGAATACCTTCAAAACCAAGCCACATAGCAGCCACTACCATAGCCAAACGAACGACGAAGCGAATTTGACGTTCAAAGCCATACAAGCTACGAATGAAGCGGTTAATCACCGTATCAACGCGGTCCCATACACGGTCAACCATGGCCGGCACGGACGAACGAGATACTACGTTATACACATAGGACTGGGGGATGATTTCATCCGGGTTAACTTCCGTTTTGAAGCGCTGGCTCCAAACAACGAGAGGACGCCACAAAATGCGGTCAACACCAATGATTAAAAGCACCATTGCTAACATCGCATAGCCAAGAGCAACCATGTTACCATCCTGAATAGCCAGCGCCATGTAAGAACCAAGGCCCGGCAACATTACATCATGACCGGCTACACTGATGGATTCGCTGGCAGCCAAGAAGAACCAGCCGCCACCGAAGGACATCATCCCATTCCAAACAAGGCTCACCATGCCGGCAGGCAATTCCAATTTCCAGAACCGTTCCCACCCGGTGAAATGAAACATCGTAGCCGCTTCGTCTAATTCAACGGACGTAGCCTTCAACGAATGATAAAAGCTGAACGCCATGTTCCAAGCCTGACCGGTGAATACAGCGAAGATGGAAGCTAATTCGAGGCCCATGAGGCTGTGCGGGAACAACGCCATGAACGCCGTAACCGTTACCGACAAGAAGCCCAATACCGGTACGGACTGCAAAATATCCAGCACCGGCACCATCACCTTGCCGGCCCATTTGGATTTAGCAGCCACATAGCCGTACAATACAGCAAAAATTGTGGATGCTACCAACGCGATGAGCATGCGGAGCAAGGATTCCCCTGCATAATAAGGTAAGGATGCAACATTTAAGGAAACAGACAACGTTTCACCGGAGCTAAAGGGCATCATCATGCCATGCAGCAAACGAACTACTGCATAGGCTACCAGAGCGATAGCAACGAGCACAAGGCCATTAGCCGCTACAAATCGCTGTCTAAGATTGATACCCAGCGCGCCGTGAGGAAATCCCTTTACTACATACTGTGCTAATCCTGTGGCCATTAATACCTTTCTCATTGCTATCCCTCCTTCGCATTTGCTCAGAACTTGAAAATTTCATCAACTGTACGAGGCTACACTCCGGAGGGTCATTTCACAAATAAAAAGAGCCCTTCCATTAGGAAAGGCTCGTCAAACGTTCAAAGGGTGCTTCACATCCAGTCGTCCAAGCTTTAGCACTGTATAACGTAGAACCTTGCGATTCAGCCACATTATGTAAGACCTTAAGTCGATCATACCTGCTCTACCCATTGGCGTCTTTCGACGTTTCCGGGCAGTGGCCTGTGTTCATACAGGAACCTCACCTAACGGAGTGTATTCGTTTTTACTCAGCTATCATAGCACCAGTTTGTGAAATAAGCAATCATTCAGCTTATGAAATTAAGCGATAACAGAAATACGTTCTTTAATATGGTTGCCCTTGTCGATTTCATCAACCATAGCTAAGGCATAATCCGCATAGCTAATGGCACTAACGCCGCACTGATTTACCGTGAATACTTCACCGGCCAAGGTATATTCACCCGTTTTATGACCTTCCGGGTTAAAATCAGCGGCCGGGCTTACATAGGTCCAACGCACGTCATCGCGTTTACGAAGCTCTGCCAAGGACTCTGCCATAGCGTTCGCTGTCGGTTTATATTCATCAGGGAAGTCCGGTGCATCCTTCACCTGTAATGTTTTCGTATCATCTAAATACAAGCTGCCGGCACCGCCTACAACCAATAAGCGGGTATTAGTACCGGACACCGCATCAGCTAAATGCATGAGTACTTTTGTATGCAAGGACTGGTCGGCACCCCAAGTACCAAAGGCGTTAACCACTGCATCAAAACCAGCCAAGTCAGCTTTCGTAATATCGAAAATATCTTTTTCTACGGAATGCTGGGCTGCGGAACTATTCGGACGACGTACAAACGCCGTTACATCAAAGCCACGATCTACGGCTTCCTTTACAATCAAAGAACCTGCTTTACCATTGGCACCGATTACTGCTATTTTCATAATGACTTCCTCCTCTGTAAAATACCTGTTCAACTCAGGTAACTCTCAATCTGTACGACTCAACTCAATTTGTAAAACTCAACTCAATTTGAACTACCAATACTCAATAATTAACTACTCATTCTTAATTCTTTGCTTTCGTTGTAACAATCTTTATTACAATACGAATTACATATCCGTTTAGTTGTAATGTCAATAGTTACAACTAAGAAAATTTAAAATTTTCGAAATAAAAAGAGTGTAATGAAATTCGACATTTCATTACACTCTATGAATAACCTTTATAAAACCACTAACCACGCGCTTCTGTTAACAACACATCACGCAAAACAACTTTAATATCGCAAGTACCAAACTGTTCCATATCCTTTAGAAAGTCCTGTACTTCTGTTTCACTTCGAAAATACGCATCTAAAAAATAGGCTTGCTTTCCTGTTGTCTGATAACACCGTTCCACATGATAGTGCTTTGCTTGTAAAAACGCCAAGAAACGCGCTGACTTACCGGTTTCAATTTGCAATTCCACCAATAAATGGTGTTTATACCCATAAGCCGGGCAATCCAATCGCACTGTATAATGCAGTAACACGCCTAATTTCACCAGCCGCTCCAAACGACTTTTAACGGCCGGCGCCGATAAATGAACGGCTTCGCCCAACTCTTTTAAAGAAAGCCGACCATCATTCCATAATAATTTTAATATTTTTTCATCGGTTGTATCTAACTTCGATTCGATCATATTATGCTCCTTTACCCCCTACTCAACCAAGACTTTAAAATCGAAAGTAAATGTATACCATTACTTTACTTATCCCATGTAATGTAGAATTTATTTTTTGTACACTATTATGCATAGGAACTCTAAATTACAAAGGAGATGAAAAAATGAAATTAAAAAAATTAATTCTCATGGCTTTAACCGGCGTTTTACTTACCGGCAGCACTGTGTCAGCACAAGTAACATACGAACACGTACGCAATGCTACCGGTAGACTAAGCTATAACGACACGGTTTTCGTTATCGACCCTATGTTAGCCGAAAAAGGACGTTATCCAGGATTTGCTGGAACCTTTAACTCACAGCTAAGAAATCCATTAGTAGATTTGCCCACAACCAAAGAAGATGTGTTAAAAGGCGCCGATGCCATTATTGTAACACACACCCACCTCGATCACTGGGATGAAGTTGCTCAACAAACCATTCGTAAAGATATCCCTATTTTCACACAAAACGATGCGGATGCGCAAGCAATTCGCAAAGAAGGCTTTACCAATGTTCGAGTGTTAACCGATGGCACAGTTTTCAAAAATGTTACCCTTCAAAACATTGAAGGAACCCATGGTACCCAAGCCATGTATGATAATCCCGTTATAGGTGGTAAATTAGGCGATAGCATGGGCGTTGTCTTCTCCGAACCGAACGAAAAAACAACCTATCTTATGGGTGACACCGTATGGACACCGCGTATTAACAAAACCTTGCGTCAATACAACCCGGACATTCTCATCATGAACACCGGCTACGCCAAGCTATTGGGCTATAACGAAGGCATCATCATGGGCACTGCCGATGTGGCCAAAGCGGCCTCCATTATGCCCAACGCATCTATCATCACGGTTCACATGGATGCCATCAACCACTGCACCGTGTCCCGCGCCAACATGCGTGACTTTATACATCAAATGAAGCTCGATGACAGAGTATACGTACCTAATGATGGCGAAAGTGTAACCTTCCCATCTAAAAAGTAACCATATACAAAAAGAGCTGTCTCGCATTGACTAATACCCGCTTTACTGAATTTCAGTAGGGCGGGTATTTTATGCGTAACAGCTCTTCTCCCATACCCACTATGCTTTTATACGGCAGTGGCATCTCATCCAGCTACCGCATCAGTGCTACCTTCTTGAGTGGCATCATCCATAGCCGCCAAATACTTGTCAGCATCGTCCCTCACATCGGATAGCTTAATAGCCGCCAGCTTCTGTTCCATGGCCTGCTGCACCAAATCCAAGCGCTCATCAAGCACATCGTGGATACAACGGCCAATAGGACAGGCCGGATTTGGATGTTCATGAAAGTGAAATAAAGCGCCTTCACCAACGCATTCCACCGCTTTATAAACATCAAAGAAGGTAATCTCTTCTAAAGGTTTTGCCATTTCAGCACCGCCGGAGCCACGTTTTACCGTCACAAGCCCTGCGGCCTTCAATTGGCCTAAAATTTTACGGACTACAACCGGATTCACAGAAACACTGCCGGCAATATAATCGCTGGTCACTTTATCCTGACCACTAAATGCGTCAATGCACAAAATAGTGTGCACCGCAATTGTAAATCGACTGGAGATCTGAATTTTCGGTACCTCCCTTCATACTAGTTACACACGAAATCAGCTTACTGTATAGCTTTATTATACGTCAGTTAGTTGTAATGTCAATAGTTACATCTTAGTAAGTAGCACCTACCAATTGGTAGTTACTTACAAGCCTTAAGTCTTAAAAACTTACGCGTGTAAACCGGCTTCATAGGCTTCTTTCATGGCTTTATGCCCTTTAATGGCACCTTTTTCATACACGCCTAAGCCATAAATAACGCCTTTTTCAACAGCACCGCTAATACAAGCCGCATAACCACGGAAGCAGCCTAACGTGCCTTCCATATCACCTTTCGACGAATCGGCAGCGGTCAAAATGTAATACAATACCTTGTCGCGCACTTCGGTCCAGCGCGCTACGGTGCGGTCAATCAACGCCTTCAGCTGGGCATTCATGGAGTAGAAATACACCGGCGTCGCCAATACCAATACATCAGCGGCAATCATTTTATCAAGAATTTCTGCCATGTCATCCTTCTGCACACATTCGCCATTGTGGTTACGACAGTAGTAGCAAGCTGTGCAATAGCCAATCTTCTTACGCGCCACTTCGATTTTTTCTACCTTATGACCGGCTTCCAATGCACCTTTCATAAATTCATCGCACAACATGTCAGAATTCCCGCCGTGGCGCGGGCTACCGGATAAAATCAACACTTGTTTACTCATACCTATACCTCCTGTTATACCTATATGGGGTTAAACGACCTATTTCACTTCACGTATATTCTACGACTTGGAGTTCACTTTAAGTCAAGAGGTAATCTACAAGTATACAACAAGCTATTACAAATACCACCGCTAAAATAAACACCCTAAAACGGCGAAACGCCGTGTGAGATTATTTCACACGACGTTCGATAACGTAGCCAATCATGGCTAACAGGATGCCCATACCGAAATATTCAATTGTGGTCGACACTAAAGACCCGGAGTCATACACCGGCTGGCCCGTAACCACCGAATTAAAAATATCTAACCACGGCATTGTCACAATACCGAAAATACCTATAATGCTAAACAAAAACAAGATAACACGAATCGTGCGTTGCACGCGGTACCCTTCTAAGAAAGCTAAGTGCTTCTTGCAGAACGTAGCAATGACGTTGCCATGCCAACCAATGTGACCACACAGTGCAGCTACAAAAATATAACCAGCAATTTGATGATAAATTTCCATTTCATGCTTCGAAACAGAAAGACCAATCATCGGCGGTTTAACATACACAAAACCAGCCGTTGCCAATACAGCGAGTATCAATACTACATTCAAAACCGTGTGAATACGACGCTTTATCGTGTACTTGCCTGCGTTTAAATGAGTGAACCAAGCCCGGTTACCGATAACATGAATCGCTACAGCGATAAAGAAAATATCCCCTAACTGCTTGTGCAATCCCTTGCCCCACATAGGATACATCGGTTCCGTTACAGCGATTATAAACAACAACGCGTACGCTACATATCGCCAAGAACGATAAGCCCATATACGATCAAACAGCGATACCAAGCCGCCAACGAAACGATTTAATACAACTGCCATCTTCATCATCTCCTCATGATTTATCTATCTTGTTTATGAAGTATATCAGTTTTGTATTAAAGCGGCATGAAAAAGACAATAGAAATGAGATAAAATTATAGAAGGTTACTTTAAGCTATGTATTTCCTTCTCTAAATCAGCAAGTCCTTGAATAATTTCATCAAACTCAGGAATTTTACAAAAAAACATTTCTTCCATACTGTTATAATCAGCTTTAATTTCCTTTAGCCGATACGCATCTGGAACTAAACGAATTGTTTTCGGAACAGCTTCTTCATATCTAGCCCAGCCTCTAGGATAAAATTTCTCTTTAAACCGCACGACTTTTTCAAGAAGTTCTTTGTCAGCAAAAGCTTTTGCCTTATATGTAGACTTGGCCAAACAATACATATCATAATAATGCCGTGCATACCTATCTGGTAATTTACTGTTTTCTGGTCTATGCGCTTCATGATGTAGTATCGTCGCTTTTTCCCAAAAAGTCCTCTCCGGCAATACGGTTCTCACATCAATATTCTCACCTTCAAACAGCTGAGGATATACGCTTTTTATGTCTGGTTGAATACCTATAATTTTAGCAGGTGTCCATGCTGCCAATGAACCAATTTCCATCCTAACATTTTGTGCGATATAAAAAGATTCATAATTGCTAGGGTAAGTAAAGACTACCGTTTGCGGGTCTTCGTCATCTAGATCAACTGCAAAATCATCCAAAATATAATTTTTAAAATCTAAAGTCATCCGTGGAACAAAATACTGGACCAAGAATTCAGCTGTTTGCTTATTAACTTGCTCATTAAACTTTACTTGCTGATTTTTAGAACGTTCCTCCCAAGGTTCACTATTGCTATACCCCAAAAGTCTCCAATCAAGGATTAAATCAATATCCTCAGAAAATCGTTCAATTAAACCAAAACATTTAGAGAGACTAGTTCCACCTTTAAAAGTAAAATACTCACTCCACTCACACTGACTAAATAAATAGTTTAAAACAAAAGAGACCCAGTAATCTTTTTCTATAACAACTTCAGCAATCCCCGTTTCTACTGAAGCATTATGTATTACATATTCTAACTCATCTTTAGAAAACCGTTTAAAAGAAAACACTCCTATCCCTCGCAAATCTTTTTAATCACTCTATAAACCCATGCGCTTGTTGACTTTCCTTCTTCTAAAAGCTTTATCTTATTATCAGCAGACAATATCTTACTTAAGTGTCTTATATGCTTTTCTGTAACAGAATCTTTTCCCAAAGCCTTCAACGCTTGAATAACCATGGAACTTAGAAAAGATATATTTGAAATCTCACCATTATTACGATGTTTAAATCGTATAGTCACTTTACCATAGGAAAAATCTGCATAACGACCATCAGAAACATAAGTCCATTTTGCCGGTACCTGTGTAGACAATCCCAATATGTTTAATGCAGTGTTACCAGATGGCGCAATAGTCCAATTATATTTTCTAGCTATTGCTTTAGCCACTTCATGAGCTACCGGAGCCTCATATTCGTCAATTAGAGAAATATATTTTGGCTTATAATAGAATCCCTTTATAATTCGCCGAACATCTCCAGATAATACCATACGATTTAAACTCTTTCGAACCGTTTCATAATCAGCGATATCAAGGAAATCATTCGCCGTAAAAACATACTTAGAATCCCAATTCTCTATTCTATTATAAATTTTAGATTTAAATGTTTCCATAAAATATCGCCTCCTTTGTCCCAAATATTATATAATATTTGGGACAAAAATTCAATTTACTATACAAAAAAAGGATGCACAACGAAGTTGTACATCCTTTAATATCTTTATTCTATTCCCATTCAATGGTAGCCGGCGGTTTAGAAGTAATATCATACACAATGCGGTTAATGTGCTGTACTTCATTAACGATGCGCACGGAGATTTTATCTAAAACGTCGTACGGAATGCGTGCCCAATCAGCGGTCATGAAGTCCGTCGTGGTAACGCCACGCAATGCCAAGGTGTAGTCATAGGTACGGAAGTCGCCCATAACGCCTACAGTACGAGTAGAGGTCAACACAGCAAAGTACTGGTTGATGCTACGGTCCAAACCGGCGTTAGCGATTTCTTCGCGGAAAATAGCGTCTGCATCACGCAAAACTTCCAATTTGTCGCGCGTAATTTCACCCATAACACGAATAGCAAGGCCCGGACCCGGGAACGGCTGACGCCATACGAGGTAATCGGCCAAGCCCAATTCAGCGCCCAATTCGCGAACTTCGTCCTTAAAGAGGTTGCGAAGCGGTTCGATTAAGCCTTTGAAATCAACAACTGCCGGCAAACCGCCAACGTTGTGATGGCTCTTAATCACAGCGGCATCACCAGCACCGGATTCAATAACGTCCGGATAGATAGTGCCCTGTGCCAAGAAATCAACAGAACCGATTTTACGGCCTTCGTCTTCAAATACACGAATGAATTCTTCGCCGATGATTTTACGTTTCTTTTCCGGTTCTTCAACGCCTTCCAAGCGGCCCAAGAAACGGTCAGATGCATCAACACGAATGAAGTTCATGCCGGAATCCTTAAATGCCGCTTCTACTTCGTCGCCTTCGTTTTTACGCATCAAACCATGGTCAACGAAGATACAAGTCAACTGGCTACCAACAGCTTTGGAAATCAATGCTGCGGCAACGGAGCTATCAACACCGCCAGACAAAGCCAACAAGACTTTGCCATCGCCAACGGTACGACGAATTTCTTCAACCGCAACCTTAGCGTAGTTAGCCATGGTCCATTCGCCTTTGCAACCACAAACTTCAAAGAGGAAGTTGTGAAGCATTTCCTTGCCGTGTTCGCTGTGCAACACTTCCGGATGATACTGCATCGCATATAATTTACGCGCCGGATTCTGCATAGCAGCTACCGGGCAATGTTCCGTATGGCCTACCACTTCAAAACCTTCCGGAACGGATGCTACATAGTCCACATGACTCATCCAAACAACTTCTTCTTCGCTTAAGCCCTTGAACAAAGGCGATGCGGTATTCACACGAACCGGCGTTTTACCAAATTCACGGGTATCAGCGGATTTAACTTCGCCGCCCAAGGTGTGCGCCATGAGCTGCATACCATAGCAAAGACCCAAAACCGGTACATCCAATTCAAATACTTCTTGTTCGATACGCGGCGAATTTTCTTCGTAAACACTGTTCGGTCCGCCGGTGAAAATAACACCTACCGGATTCAACTCTTTAATCTTCGCCAACGCTTTGTCATACGGATACACTTCGCAATATACGTGATTTTCACGTACGCGACGTGCAATCAGCTGGTTGTACTGTCCACCGAAGTCAACAACGATAACTAGCTCTTTCTGATCCATTCTAGCCTCCATGCTCCTTGATAATGATGATCTGCCATTATTCCCCATGAGTCACCCACACGGCGACCCCACTATGGTTTTCTGATTTACATTTTATTATACCACATCATGGCAAGAGCCTACACCGTCATTTCACGTCTTTTTTC
>ERZ791611.1579-NODE-1579-length-13897-cov-2.792082_pt1 | contig 13897 bp, 13 predicted proteins | sample MGYA00510275_ERZ791611 | MGnify/ENA primary metagenome ERZ791611 (study PRJEB30046, sample SAMN00791912) | human gut metagenome | study: EMG produced TPA metagenomics assembly of the A metagenome-wide association study of gut microbiota in type 2...
AAGTTCCAAGGAGCTTAGAGGATTTGGTAAGCCTTCCGGGAGTGGGAAGAAAAACGGCAAATGTTATTCGAGGAAACATTTTTCATGAGCCCAGTGTAGTGGTTGATACCCATGTGAAGCGAATTTCCAAACGTCTGGGATTTACCAAGGAGGAAGACCCTGAAAAGATAGAACAGGATTTAATGAAGGTGCTTCCAAAGGAGCATTGGATACTTTATAATATTCAGATTATTACTTTTGGAAGGCAGATTTGTTTTGCACGTTCACCGAAATGTGAGGAGTGCTTTTTGACAGAATATTGTAAGGAATATAAGGAAAAACAAAAGAAAAGCAGGAAGAAATTATGATGGAATACGTTGCGCTGGACTTAGAAACCACAGGCTTAGAGCCTTCTAAGGACAGAATTATAGAAATCGGCGCTGTAAAGGTGCGGAATAAAGAGGTTGTAGGTGAATACGGAACGCTGATAAATCCCCAGATGGAAATTCCTGACAGGATTACAGAGCTTACGGGGATTTCCAACGATATGGTACAGGGAAAACCTCTTATTGCACAGGCGTTAGGGGAATTGTTGGATTTTTGCGAAGAATTACCTCTTTTGGGGCACAATCTGATGTTTGATTACAGTTTCGTAAAGCATCAGGCAGTGAATGCGGGAATGGTATTTGAGAAAAAGGGAATGGACACCTTGAAGCTGGCAAGAGCGCTTCTGCCTGAGCTTCCAAGCAGGAGTCTGCAAAATCTCCGCATGCACTATGAAATTCCTCAAAAGGATGCGCACAGGGCATTGGAGGATGCCAGAACCACGTATCTTTTATATGAGAGATTACGGGAAGAATTTGAAGAGAAGCAGCCAAAGCTTTTTGTACCAAATGCACTTATCTATAAAGTAAAGAAGCAAGGTCCTGTAACAGCGGCGCAAAAACGCTACTTGCAGGATTTAATAAAATATCATAGAATAGAGCTGAATGTGGAAATTGACAGTCTTACAAAAAACGAGGCATCTCGAGAAATTGATAAGATATTGAGTACCTACGGGAAAATAGTGAGGTAAAGAGATATGATGAATATGAAAAAATCAAAAAGGAACAGAATATTTGCTGCGATACTGGCAGGACTGATTATTTTGGCAATGGTAATTCCTATGGCAATGTATGCTTTTGGATGATACAGTTGATATATATAGCAATGGAGGTCAGAACATGAAGATAGGAAAATTGCCGGAGCCTGTGCTAATTCGCTCTGTTTTAAAGCAGGTAGGGCATCGCAGAAATGAGGTTTTAGTAGGACCTGCCGTGGGACAGGATTGTGCGGTAATGGAGCTTGAAGAAGGGGAAGTTTTTGTACTGTCCTGTGACCCGATTACAGGGACAACGAAGGATATCGGAGGACATAGTGTTCACATTACAGCCAATGATTTAGCAGCTTCCGGTGCAGAGCCTGTGGGAATTATGCTGACAATGCTTTTAACACCTGACACAGAGGAAGCACAGCTAAAGGAGATAATGCAGGATGTGGAAAAGACCTGTAAAGAGCTGAATATGGAGGTCTTGGGCGGACACACAGAGGTTACGGATGTGGTAAAGCAGACGTTGATTTCTCTTACAGGTGTAGGAAAAATGAAAAAAGAAAATGTGCTTACCACAGCTTCAGTAAAGCCCGGAGATGATATTGTGGTGACAAAATGGATTGGTCTGGAAGGGACTTCTATTGCGGCAAAGGAAAAAGAAAGCTTGCTTTTGGAGCATTTTGCGCCGCCTTTTGTGGAGACTGCAAAAAAATTCGACCAATATCTTTCCGTTATTCCGGAGGCAAAAATTGCCGCAGAGTGGGGCGTATCTGCTATGCACGATATTACCGAGGGCGGTGTATTTGGCGCTCTGTGGGAAATGGGAAGCGGTTCCGGTGTGGGTCTTGACATTGATTTAAAAGAAATTCCTATTCGTCAGGAAACCGTAGAGGTCTGTGAAGTGCTAGGATTAAATCCTTATATTTTAATGTCCAGCGGTTCTATGATGATTGCCGCAAAAGACGGATACGGACTTGTAAGAAAGCTAAAACAGGCTGGTATTGAGGCTGCCGTAGTAGGTAAAGCGACAGACGGAAACGACAGAATTTTAAGAAACGGTGAAGATACCCGTTATTTAGATAAACCGCAGAGTGATGAATTGTATAAAATCTATCAGTAGGTGGAAAATATTCGGAGGAAAGAAAAGTGGCAAAATTAAATATTGTATTATTTGAGCCTGAAATTCCGGCAAATACAGGGAATATAGGAAGAACCTGCGTTGCAACAGGAACAAGACTGCATCTTATTGAGCCCTTGGGATTTCAGCTAAATGAAAAAGCATTAAAAAGAGCAGGAATGGATTACTGGAAGGACTTAGATGTAACAACGTATATCAATTATCAGGATTTTCTGGACAGAAATCCCGGCGCCAAGGTTTACATGGCAACTACAAAGGCACCGAAGACTTATGTAGACGTAGAATATGAAGAAGACTGCTATATTATGTTCGGAAAGGAAAGCGCAGGCATTCCGGAAGAAATTTTGCTGGAAAATCAGGAAACAGCTATCCGAATTCCCATGATTGGGGATATTCGCTCTTTGAATTTGAGTAATTCTGTTGCCATTGTGCTGTATGAGGCGCTTCGTCAGAATAACTTTGACCACATGAGGTTAGAGGGGCATCTGACAAAATATGAATGGAAGTAAATGATACACGGATGAATTCTGGAAAAGTGTTTTCAGAAAGGAGTGTGAAGAATGTCAGGATTATTAAAATTACCCATAGGAATTGAAAATTTTGAAAAAATACGCAGTGAAGGGTTTTACTATGCAGATAAAACAAAATTGATTGAACAATTACTTGGGCAATGGGGAGAAGTAAATTTATTTACCCGACCTCGACGCTTTGGAAAATCATTGAGCATGAGTATGCTTCGCTGTTTTTTTGAAATCGGAACAAATCAGACGTTGTTTGATGGGCTTTATATTGCGAAGAATAAAGAGTTATGTGAGCAATATATGGGAAAATTTCCTGTGATTTCTATTAGCCTTAAAAGTGTGAATGCAGAAAATTTTGATAAAGCAAAAGCACAGCTTGTTAAAATTATTAATCGAGAAGCAAGGCGCTTGAGGTCCTTTTTGAGAATAGAATATCTTGAAAAAGAGTATCAAGAGATTTTTTCTGAACTCCTTAACAGAAAAATGGAAGAAGATACTTTAACAAACAGTTTACAGGAGTTTACAGAACTACTGGAGACTTATTATGGTGAAAAGGTCATTGTTCTGATTGACGAGTATGATGTACCTTTGGCAAAGGCAAATGAAAATGGCTATTATGATAGGATGGTACTTCTTATTAGAAATATGCTTGAAAATGTGCTGAAAACTAATGACAGTTTGAAGTTTGCAGTTTTGACGGGATGTCTGCGTATAGCAAAAGAGAGTATTTTTACAGGATTGAATAATTTTAAAGTATATTCTATAACAGATGTTGATTTCGATGAATATTTTGGTTTTACAGATGAAGAGGTAAGAGAAATTCTGCATTATTACAATCAGGATACGCATTATGAAATTGTCAAACAGTGGTATGATGGATATCGTTTTGGGGACTTAGATGTATATTGTCCATGGGATGTTATTAACTATTGCAGCAGTCATCTTAATAATCCAACTTTACCTCCGGAAAATTATTGGATAAATACCAGCGGGAATGATGTTTTAAATCATTTTATCAATAATGTGGGAAATGAGAAAAGTGTGACTAGGTTAGAACTGGAGCAGTTGGTGAATGGAGGAACTGTACAAAAAGAAATAAAGCAAAATTTAACATATAAAGAGTTATATTCTTCTATGGAGAACCTTTGGAGCGCATTGTTTATGACAGGATATCTTACACAGAGAGGAAAAGCAGACGGAAATCGATATAATTTGGCTATTCCTAATCGAGAAATTCGCAATATTATTACAGAGCATATTCTTATACTGTTTAAAGAGAATGTGGAAAAGGATGGAAACATGCTAAACGATTTCTGCAATGCACTTCTGTACGGAGAAGCGGAAAAAGTGGAAAAGATATTTACAGAATATATGCGAAAGACAGTCAGTGTAAGAGATACGTTTGTTCAAAAACCTACGAAAGAGAATTTTTATCATGGTATTCTTTTGGGGATTTTGGGCTTTAAAGAGGGATGGTCTGTGGTATCAAACAGGGAGTCGGGAGATGGCTTCAGCGATATACAAATTTTTATTGATGATGCAGATGTGGGTATTGTACTTGAGGTAAAATATGCAGAGATAGGGCAAGAAGAGAAAGAGTGTCGTAAAGCGTTGAAGCAGATTGTGGATAAAAGATATACAGAAGCTTTGCACCAGTATGGAGTTCATAAAATTTTAAAATATGGGATTGCATGTAACGTGAAAAATTGCAGAGTGATGATGGAAGTATCTGTATAAAGTATAAAAGGGGCTGTTTTTATTACAGCCTCTTTTTCATACTTTATACTCTCTTTAATTTTCACTGACACTTTTTTGCAGAGTAAAGATAAACTCTGTTCCCACACCTTCCGTACTGATTACATTGATATTCTGTTTATGTGAGTTGATAATTTCTTTGACAATGGCAAGTCCCAGCCCTGTGCCTTTTCTGTCTTTTCCCCTTGAGGAATCAATTTTGTAAAATCGGTCCCAAATTTTTGTAAGACTTTCTTTAGGAATTCCACATCCCGTATCTTTTACAGAAATAAAAACGGTTTCATGCTTTAAAGTAGACTCTATTTTAATAATGGAGTCAGGAGAACTGAATTTAATAGCATTATCAATAAGGTTGTATAAAACCTGCTGAATTTGTCCCATATCAGCATGAACGAACAGTGTTTGCCCCGTAAGAAAGAGCTCAATGGAAATACGTTTGTCACGACAAATTCCTTCAAAGGCTTCTGCGGTAGTTTTGATTGTGCGGTTAATATCAAAATCAGAATAATCTAATTGACGGCCTTTTTCATCCAGGTTATTTAATGTAAGCATACTTTGTGTGAGTTTATAAAGTCTGTCTGTTTCATATACGACAATTTTTAAATATTTTTCCTGCATTTCAGGAGGAATTGTTCCATCTAAAATTGCTTCTGTGTAACCTTTTATAGAAGTAAGAGGAGAACGAAAGTCATGAGATACATTGGAGATGAATTTTCGTTGGTAATTTCCTGTCATATCCAATTCATCAGACATATAATTTAAAGTCATTGCCAAATATCCTAGCTCATCTTCTTTATCTAAAGGAATATTGTATTTGAGATTTCCAGATGCAAACGTGTTTGCTCCTTGTATGATTTTTTTAAGAGGACGATTAATCATAATGTAAAATATAGGGATAATAAGCATCATAATTCCCAGAAACAATAGAAATAAAATATGAATAGTATCTAAGAGGCTATCCCTCTGATGACAAAGAACAGACATCGGTAAATGTATGGAAACATAACCTTTTACCTGCATGTTGACGGTAACGGGAACCATAACACTTAACTGCTCTTCCTGAAAATATCCGAAAAAATCACCTATTTGATAATAAGAACCGCTAGACTTTCCAGGGTCAAAGGATTTTAACTCTGGAAAGTCTTCTGCAATGAATTTTTGAGAGGTATCCATCAGAACTTTTCCTTTTGGACTAATCAGTAAAATTTCTTCCTTTTCATAAACGGAGGAACAGAGAGAATCATAAAACTCAGTAGGGGTGTCTATGTTTTGATAATATTTTATAGCACGTTGTCCTGTTATTTTTGATGCTTCCCGATATAAACGTCCGCTGTATACACTTTCTACATGGTCTTCTACTAAATCTGTTCCTACCAGAGAAATTGTAGTAAATCCGAGAATACCGAGAAAAATCATAGCAGAAATAAATTTTACAAAAAGGAATTTTTTCATTTATTTTTGACCTCAAATTTATAGCCTATTCCCCACACAGTGGAAAGCGCCCAAGAAGGGTGGTCTTTGATTTTCTCTCTGAGACGTTTAATATGCACATCCACGGTACGGGTATCGCCAATGTATTCATATCCCCAGATATGATCCAAAAGCTGTTCTCTTGTAAATACCTGATTAGGAGAAGATGCAAGAAAATAGAGAAGTTCTAATTCCTTTGGAGGCATATCCAGTTGTTTTCCATAATAGATTACAGAATAATTTGTCAGGTTAATTGCTAAGTCAGGATATTCCACATATTTTCCCGAAGGTTGTGTTGCCGGAGCTACATTTGGTTGATATCGTCTTAATACAGCTTTTACTCTGGCGACCAGTTCTTTGGAGTCAAAAGGTTTAATGATATAGTCGTCTGCACCCAGTTCCAAACCTAATACTTTGTCAAAGATTTCTCCTTTTGCGGAAAGCATGATAATGGGAACATTAGATTTTTGCCGTATCTCTCTGCATACTTGATAACCGTCCATGCCCGGAAGCATTAAGTCAAGTAAGATGAGGTTTGGGGCAAAGGAGGAGAAAGCATTTAAAGCTGCTTCTCCATCATTGACGATATGGGTATCAAAACATTCTTTTGTCAGATACAGAGAAATCAATTCAGCAATATTATTATCATCGTCTACGATAAGAATTTTCTGTTTAGTTACCATATATACTCCCCCTTATTTTTTGAATTCTACAATTGTAACACCGGCATCACCTTCACCGAATTCTGCCAGATGAAAATCTTTTACATATTTTAAGCGTTTTAAATAGTTATGCACGCCTTTTCGAAGTGCACCGGTACCTTTTCCGTGAACAACACGGACACTGTTTAAATGAGCCAGATAGGCGTCATCTAAATATTTATCTAATTCTGCAATAGCCTCGTCTACGGTTTTCCCCAGAAGGTTGATTTCTGTGCGGATAGAAGCAGATTTGCTCATTCGTATTTTACCTGCACCGGTACGCTGTAATGATGGTGCGGTAATAACCGGTTCATCAATTAATTGCAAATCTGATAAATGTACTTTGGAACGAAGAATTCCCATTTGTACAAAAACCATTCCTTTTGCATCCGGTTTAGAGCTTATGGTTCCTTTTACATTCAGACTTAATACTTTTACCGCATCTCCCAGAGAAATATCCTTGGCAGTAAGTGTAGACTTTTTCTTTTCCGGTGTTTTAAGAGCCATTTTTTTGCCTGTCTGATCCATTTTTTTACGAAGTTCAGAACGTTTTTGCTCTAATTCTTTCGCAGACATAGACTCTTTTCCCGCTTTGTTGAAAATTTTCATGGTTTGGTCTGCATATTCTTTTGCCTCTCGCAAAATACGATGTGCTTCTTCATTGGCATCACGAAGAATACGTTCTTTTCGCTGCTCAAGTTTATCCTGTTTTTCTTCTAATTGTTTTTTCAGACGTTCAATTTCTGTTTTATAACGGGCAATTTCGGCTTCTTCGGCTTCGATGGTTTTTCGGCTTTGCTCCAAAGTTGATAGAACATCTTCAAAGGACTCATCTTCCTGACTGATTTGCTCTTTCGCTTTGTCGATAATATAGGAAGGCAGTCCAAGTTTTCCGGAAATTGCAAAAGCGTTACTTTTTCCGGGAATACCAATGAGCAGACGATAAGTAGGACGCAGAGTTTCTACGTCAAATTCACAGGAAGCATTTTCAACTCCATGAGTAGAGAGTGCATATACTTTTAACTCACTGTAGTGAGTGGTTGCCATAGTGCGTATTCCCTGTGCATGAAGATGAGATAAAATAGCAATGGCAAGTGCTGCACCTTCTGTAGGATCTGTTCCTGCACCTAACTCATCAAAGAGAACCAGGGAGTCACGGTCTGCTTTTTCAATAAAACGTACTACATTTGTCATGTGAGAAGAAAAGGTACTGAGAGACTGTTCAATACTTTGTTCATCACCGATATCAGCGTAAACTTCTTTAAAAATGCTGAGTCGTGAATTGTCAAAAGCAGGAATATGAAGTCCTGACTGTCCCATGAGAGTTAAAAGACCGATTGTTTTTAAGGAAACAGTTTTACCGCCGGTATTAGGACCTGTTACAACAAGAAGATCAAAATCTTCGCCCAGACGAACATCAATAGGCACGACTTTGTGCTTGTCAATCAGAGGATGGCGAGCTTTCTTTAAATCAATAATTCCTTTTGTGTTAAAGCGTGGCTCTGTAGCATTCTGTGCTTTTGCCAAAAGAGCTCTGGCAAAAATAAAGTCAAGCTGTGTCATGACTTTTAAATTATCTTCAATAGCTTCCAGATTTTCAGCGGCATATTGGCTTAGATTAGAAAGAATAATTTCAATTTCAGCCTGTTCCTTTACTTCCAATTCTCTTAAATCATTATTTAGCTTTACAATAGCCATAGGTTCTACAAAAACAGTGGAGCCTGTAGAAGACTGGTCGTGAATCATACCGGGAACTTGTCCTTTGTGCTCTGCTTTTACAGGAATACAGTAGCGACCGTTTCGCATGGTAACAACAGCATCTTGTAAATAAGTTCTGGCAGAACCACTGACATAAGAAGATAGCTGACTGTGAATTTTATCATTGGTATTCTTCATAGAACGGCGGATTTGCTTTAAGCCGGCGCTGGCATCATCTGCAATTTCTTCTTCTGACAAAATACAGCGGCGGATTTCCAAAGCCAGTGGTGTCAGAGGCTGAAGAATTTCAAACATACTGTCTAAGGAGTCTTGTTTTTCTTCTGCATTTTCTCGTCGTGCATAGGCTTTTGCACGGTTTGTATTTTCTAAAAGGCTGCAAAGGGATAACAGTTCTCCTGTTCCTAATGTACTGCCAATTTCCAAACGTTTTAAAGAGCTTCTAATATCCTTGACACCTCCGAAGGAAAGAGAGCCTTTTTGATAAATTCTTGCTAATGCATCAGCAGTTTCTTGCTGCATAATTTCAATTTCATTTAAATTATCCAAAGGGATAAGACTTCGGCACAAATCTTTTCCACAGGAAGATGTGGCAAAGTTTTCCAGCATTTGAATAATTTTACTATATTCTAAAGTTTTTAAAGCTTTTTCATTCATAAAAATCACCTTATTTAAATTCCATTATAGTTGATAAAACATCTCTATTAGAAAAAATAGGAAGTTATGTCCTATTTTACATTAAAATAAGAAGAAAGAAAAGGGACAGTATTAGAATTTTTTGTGTAATCTTCATGAAAAGTTCATAAACTTTTGTTATAATAAAATATAGTTTTATGTGGAGTGAGTGACATGGAGCAAAAGAAAAATGAAAAATCTTATGAATTTCTAAAAGAAACGATCAAAGAAAAACCCATTGATAAAAAGAAAATAATGAAACATATTCTTAGGATTTTGGCATCCGGGGGACTTTTTGGATTGGCAGCATCGGCAGTTTTATTATTGGCAGCCCCGGAAATTAGAAAAAACATAGAGGGAAAACAAGAAGAGTCACAAATACAGTTTCCATCTGATACAGAGAACAGCGAGGAAAACACAAAAAATAATATACCAGAAGAACAAAGCTCCGAAGCTGGTTCGCAACCGGCTGCAGAAGAAGAACTTACACCAGAGAAGTATCAGAAATTGTTTGCAGACGTTTTTGCCACTGCCCAAGAAGCTAAAAAATCTATGGTAAGAGTAAGAGGAAGTAAAAATGATGAAGAATGGTTTCAGACACCTTATGAAAGTGAAATTTCAGGTTTGCTGGTGGCAGAAAGTGGACAGGAGCTTTTTGTACTGACAGAATACAGAATTGTAGAAAATGTAGACAGAATACAGGTCGTGTTTTATGATGGGACAGTTACAGATGCCAGATTTTTAAAAGGTGATATTAATACAGGATTTGTTATTTTAAAAATTCCCAAAGCAGGGATTTCAGCTGAGACAAAAGAAGTAATTGATATAGCGCCATTGGGAGAGTCTTATGCAGTAGAACAAGGAAAACCTGTTCTTGCAATTGGAAGTCCTATGGGGTATAGTGACTCTGTTGGATATGGAATTATTACATCAACCTGTAATACTATATCAAAAACAGATGCAGAATATAGTCTTTTGACTACAGATATTGCAGGCAGCAGTCTGGGAAGCGGCGTTTTGTTGAATTTAGAAGGCGAAGTGATTGGTTTGATTGCGCAGTCTTTTGCCAGAGAAGATACGCAAAATCTTGTAACCGGACTTGGCGTTTCGGAAGTAAAAGAGATGATACAGATTTTGTCCGATGAAACAAAAGATATTGTTTATTTGGGCATCACAGGTAAAAGTATTACCAAGGATATTTCTGAAAAGAAAGGGATACCGATTGGTGTTTTTGTAGAACAGGTAGAGGTAGATTCTCCGGCAATGCAGGTGGGAATTCAAAATGGCGATGTAATTATAGAGCTGAATGGTGAAAAAATAGAAACTGTAAAAGGTTACCGGCATCAGCTGAAATTCTGTAAAGCAGGACAGACAATTAAAGTAAAAGCCATGCGTCAGGGAACAGAGGGATATGTAGAAGTGGACTTTGATGTGACGCTGCAGGCGAGATAGGAAGGATAGGAAAATGAGATTTATCAGCGAACTTCATGAAGGAGAAAAACTTTCAGGGATTTATTTATGCAAACATAAACAGGCAGCAGTGACAAAGAATGGAAAATCTTATGAAAATGTGATTTTACAGGATAAGACAGGAACGATTGATGCAAAAATCTGGGAGCCAAATTCTCTTGGGATTGATGAGTTTGATGCTTTAGATTATATTGATGTAGTGGGAGATGTTACCAGTTTTCAGGGAAATCTTCAGGTGAGTATTAAAAGAGTCAGAAAAGCTTCTGAGGGAGAATATGAACCGGGAAATTATCTTCCTGTTAGTAATAAAGATATTGAGACAATGTATCAGGAACTTTTGGGAATGATTAATCAGGTGAAAAATCCGTATTTTCATCAGTTGCTGTTAGCATTTTTTAAGGAAGATGCTGGATTTGTTAAAACTTTTAAAGGAAATTCAGCAGCCAAAAGTGTACATCATGGTTTTATAGGTGGACTTTTGGAGCATACCGTCAGTGTGGCAAATCTGTGTCTTTATTACTGTGGAACTTATAGTATTTTAAATAAAGATTTGCTCATTACTGCAGCCCTTCTTCATGATATTGGAAAGACAAAAGAACTCAGTGCATTTCCTATGAATGATTACACAGATGACGGACAGCTTTTAGGGCATATTATGATTGGTGCAGAGATGATTCATGATAAGGCAAAGGAAATTCCGGGATTTCCTTATAAGCTGGAAAGTGAATTAAAGCATTGCATTCTGGCACATCATGGAGAACTGGAGTATGGTTCACCGAAAAAACCGGCACTTGCAGAAGCAGTTGCTCTTAATATGGCAGATAATACAGACGCAAAAATGGAAACTTTGACAGAAATTTTTGCAGCAGCGCCAAACCAGAAGGAATGGCTGGGATATAATCGGTTGTTCGAGTCTAATTTTAGAAAATCAAGTTGCGAGTAATTTTAAAGCGGAGCTGTTGTATGGAGTTTTTTCATGCAGCAACTCCTTCTTTTCAGATAGGAGAGTTTATGGAATTTAAAAAGAATGATTTGGTAACAGTAAAAATCGAAGATATGGGGCATGACGGCGAAGGTATTGGAAAGGCAGAGGGTTATACTCTGTTTATTAAAGACACAGTAATTGGTGATGTGGTAGAAGCTAAAATTATGAAAATGAAGAAAAATTAGGGGTATGCAAGGCTTGTACGTGTGTTAGAGGCTTCCAAAGACAGAACAGAGCCGAAATGTTCTGTGGCAAGAGCCTGTGGAGGCTGCCAGTTACAGTTTTTAACTTATGAAAAACAGTTGGAATTTAAGAAAAATAAAGTGGTAGGAAATCTGGAGAGGATAGGCGGATTTTCTGATATTTCAGTTGAAAAAGTAATGGGAATGGAAAATCCATGGCGCTATCGAAACAAGGCGCAGTTTCCGGTAGGAAAAGATAAGGAAGGAAATCTGATTACAGGGTTTTATGCGGGAAGGACACACTCGATTATTCCGAATACTAACTGTTATTTGGGAGTTGAGGTAAACGAAGAAATTTTAAATGCAGTGCTAAATTACATGAGAGAAAATCATGTTGAGCCTTATGATGAAGTTACCGGTAAAGGGCTTGTTCGCCATATTTTAATACGGTATGGGTTTAAAACAAAGGAAATCATGGTTTGTATTATTATAAATGGAAGGAAAATTCCCAATGCGGCGGGACTGGTAGAGAAACTGAAAGATATTTCCGGAATGACAAGCATTACCTTAAACGTAAATACAAAGCGAAACAATGTGATTTTAGGAAATGAAATTTTACCTTTATGGGGGAAAGATTATATTACAGACTATATTGGAGAGGTAAAATATCAGATTTCTCCTCTTTCATTTTATCAGGTAAATCCGAGACAGACACAGAAACTCTATGCAAAAGCACTGGAATATGCGGATCTTCACGGAGAGGAAACTGTCTGGGATCTGTACTGTGGAATTGGAACGATTTCCCTGTTCCTCGCACAGAGAGCGAAATTCGTCCGCGGCGTAGAAATCGTGCCGGCGGCAATTGAAAATGCAAAAGAGAACGCGAAACTTAACGGGCTGGAGAATACAGAATTCTTTGTAGGCAAAGCGGAAGAAGTACTGCCGAGAGAATATAAGAAAAATGGCGTTTATGCAGATGTTATAGTAGTAGATCCGCCGAGAAAAGGATGCGATGAGACTCTGCTGGAGACAATGATAGAGATGAACCCGGAGAGGATTGTGTATGTAAGTTGTGACAGTGCTACACTGGCCAGGGATTTGAAGTATTTATGCGGGAGAGGGTATGAACTTAAAAAGGTCTGCCCAGTTGATCAATTTGGTATGACCGTCCATGTAGAGACGGTTGTTCTTTTGTCCCAACAGAAACCAGATGACACGATAGAGATCGACTTAGACCTGGACGAGCTGGATGCCACCAGTGCCGAGTTGAAAGCAACCTATCAGGAAATCAAAGATTATGTGCTGAAAGAATTTGGCTTGAAGGTTTCAAATTTATATATTTCTCAAATCAAAAGGAAATGTGGAATCGAAGTAGGAGAGAACTATAATCTGCCAAAGACAGAAAATCCAAAAGTGCCACAGTGTCCGAAAGAGAAAGAAGATGCTATCAAGGCTGCCCTGAAATATTTTGCGATGATTTAAGGATATCGCTGATTTCAAGGAGGAATAACACATGAAAAGCACATTTGAAAAAATGGGTGGAACCTACACACTGGGAGCAGACGGAATTTACTATCCGAATCTTGTCAGTACAGATGAAGAACCGCATTATGGAAAATATGGAATAATGCGGAAAACGTATCTGAAAGAGCATTGTCCGGCAATGTATTCACTGTATATGTTGGAAGACAGACTGGTGGAACATCTGAATCTTGTGGATGATGAAGCGCAGGAGAGAATGGAAGTTCTGGTGCATCAGATGATGGAGAAGCAAGGCGTTACAGAGGATTTAAAAGCTCGTGATCAGATGGCGTGGGTTGGAGTTGTAAATAACATCCGGAATGTAGCGGAAGAGATTGTGTTAAAAGAATTGGTCTATATTTAAAGTGTGGAAAGCTCCTTCGGGAGCTTTTTACCGTTTCTACAAACAATTTTTTCACGTGCCGGAAAGCAATCTATTTACACGGAACAGATGCAGAGCGAGAAAATATTGGAAGGTTATGATTCTTGATCAGCTTTTTTGCTATTGCTCTTTTGAAGATGGTAAAAAAACAAGTGATATGGTAAAATAATACTATTAGATTGAACAGACAGAAATGAGGAAAGTTGATGAATTAAGAAATGTAATTGCAAATCAATTTGCCTGCGAATATAAGGCTTATGACTTTGGGGAAATCTGTAATGCATTCATTGATGATTTGATTAGATTAATGGA
>ERZ791611.1590-NODE-1590-length-13757-cov-7.952927_pt1 | contig 13757 bp, 18 predicted proteins | sample MGYA00510275_ERZ791611 | MGnify/ENA primary metagenome ERZ791611 (study PRJEB30046, sample SAMN00791912) | human gut metagenome | study: EMG produced TPA metagenomics assembly of the A metagenome-wide association study of gut microbiota in type 2...
GTCGTTTTCAGCAGGCGGCGTTTGTATTTGCCCCAAATAAGAAACGGATTATTAAAAATGCCGCTATACATCCCGACAGCACCGTCTATTTCATATTGTGCCAATGCGGAAGTTCCGATAACCATGCTTTCCGTCAAGTCGTGATTGACGCAACTTTCAGCCACTTGTTTGGTAAGTTGCAGATAGTGTTGGTTAAACAAAGATACATCATCACAGAAAGGAATATCACACGAACTTACCTCGCCCTTTCTGTTGGCGACAATGGTGTTTACTGCAATGGTGTCGTACTGCATCAGTTTACCGTCAACGGGCAGCAGATAAAATTCTTTCACGCTCCTTGCGGCTTTGCCGATGCACCAGCACATCAACATATTAAACTTCATGCCTGATTTCCAGCTGATTTTCACAAGGCGTGACACATTGAGTGTCTTAAAGAACGTCACCATTGGCATAGGTGCGTTCATCCACATTTCAAAGGCGTATGCCCGGCTGGTTTCTTGGGGATTTACTTCTTTCATACTTAATGCTATTTTCATTTAATGAATCAGGTAGCAAAAGTAGGGGAAGCGTTTGAACCCGGATAGAACAAACGGGACATTTATACGGGATTGGTGAACAAATCGGAATATGGATTTGATATTTTCAGCAAAGACACGGGCGTATATCCGCAGAGTTTCTTGAACTCCCGAATAAAGTGCGACTGGTCAGCATAACCGCTGGTGTATGCTATTTGTGCCTGATTGATTTCTTTACCCGCTTGATGCTGCATCTGCGCCAAAGCCTTTTGGAAGCGGACGATACGGGTATATTCTTTGGGATTGATACCTACAAATGAATGAAACAACTGCTCAAACTGTTTTTTACTTAGGCAGGCAATGGAAGATAATTCGTTTACAGAGATTTGCGGAGTGATATATATTCGCTGTATGGCGGCATCTATTCTTTTAATTCTGTGTGTGGTATCAGCTAAATTATCGGCAATTTGTGACAACAGCCATTTTTCTATATAGCTTATGCAAATAGAATTATTCTCACAGTCGAATATTTGTGTAGCCAGTTCATTCAAACTTTTGTTTTCAAGGCTGTAACCGGACACTTCTTGATTATAAAAGAGTGAAGTCGGTATGTTCAGAAACATACTCATAGCGTGAGGGTGGAATACAACCACTATCATTTCTATATTTCCGTCTGCATATAGGTGTGACGAGAAATTAACTTGTCCGCTGACAGTCAGTTTGTCTTGTGTAGCATTCAATTCGGGAATATACAATGGTGCTTGTTTATGGAAAATGATTTGAGGGCAACCGATAGGATAAGTAAAGGCATCCAGCGGTCGATTGCTCTTGAATACCCAATAATATCTTATATAAGGTTGCAGCAACTTACATGGCTTGTAAAATTTGAACTCCTCTTGAATCATTTTACAAAGGTACTTATTTTAGTAGTATCTTGTTTATTACAGGGTAGTTTTTAGTGCAAGGTGCAAGTATATATCTATATATAGCTTGCACCTTGCACTAACCGCAGAAGATTTATTTTCAATGGTTTGCGTATTTCAAAAGAAAACCGTATCTTTGAACCGTAGTTTTAGGCAGACAACGAACAGCCAAAAGGTGACAGAAAAGCGTTATTCTTGTAACCTAAGTTGTACCCCCTAAGGCTTTGACATGATGATAAGAAATTGAATTTCAAGGATATTGGGGAGTAGGTTCATAACCCTATCTCTCCGCTGAAACCGGCAGACCACGCCGGACAGTAACTGGACAAAAGCCTACAAGTCAATGATTTGTAGGCTTTTTTGTTTGTATTTTGTCCAGCATAAAAGACACCCAAAAGACCTCAAAAGACACAAATCTGTGCCTAAATCGTTACCGATTCCATACCGGACAAAAACGGTAACGATTTGTCCAAAAATGACCTCTCGCTGTCCTAATTTGTACAGTCTGTATATATCTCACAATTAATACATTAAAAGTAATTTTGTAACATTAAAAAGTGAGATTATGAAGAGTACATTCAAAGTCCTTTTCTACCTAAAAAAAGGGTCAGAAAAACGTAATGGAGAGGTAACAATTATGGCAAGAATTACCGTTGATGGAAAAATTTGCCAGTTTAGTACCAAACAAAGCATCCATCCCGATAATTGGAGTGTGAAAGCTGGTAAAGCGACCGGGAAGTCCTGCGCACAACTCAATAAGTTGCTGGAAGATATAAAAGCATCATTACATCAAATCTACCATGAACAGCAACGGCGTGAAAACTACGTTACTGCCGAACAAATCAAGAATGAATTTTTAGGGCATACGGAGAACCACGAAACGTTACTGAATTTATTTCAGAAGCATAATGATGATGTAAAGCAGCTTATAGGTCTATCTAAATCTGCATCTACCTATCAAAAGTATGAAGTAACCCGCAAGCATCTTGCGAATTTCATCCAAGCTAAGTACAACCTTTCCGATATAGCTTTGAAGTCTATTAACAATATGTTTATCAATGACTTTGAAGTATATCTTATGACAGTTGGCAGATGTAACCATAACACGACTGCGAAGTTTATGCAATTCTTCAAGCGCATTGTTTTGATTGCCCGTAATAATGGGTTAATTGTCGGCGACCCTTTTGCTAACTATAAAATACGCCTACAAAGGGTTGATAGAGGTTATCTTACAGAAGAAGAAATCAAGAAAATCCTTGAACTAAACCTTGTTTCCGAAAGGCTGGAACACGTTCGGGATTTATTTCTCTTTTCCTGTTTTTGTGGTTTGGCTTACATAGATGTAGCAGGGCTTAGAAAAGAACATATCCGCAAATCGTTTGACGGTAACCTTTGGATTATGACTAAGCGTGTAAAGACCGGAATAGATGTAAATGTACCGTTACTGGACATTCCCAAAATGATTTTGGATAAGTATAAGGATAAGTTACCTAACGGAAAAATCCTTCCTGTAATCAGCAATCAAAAACTTAATTCCTATTTGAAAGAGATTGCCGACCTTGCCGGAATCAAGAAAAACCTTACGTTTCACCTTGCCCGCCATACCTTCGCCACCACAACGACACTGGGTAAAGGAGTTCCCATTGAAACCGTTTCTAAAATGCTGGGGCATACCAATATTGAAACGACCCAAATCTACGCCCGCATTACTAATAGCAAGATTAGTAGCGATATGAAAGGACTTTCCGAACAGTTTACTGGTATTGAGAAAATCTATAAAAAAGTGGCTCAATAGTTACCTATTTCCAGTAGGTAACCAATGGGTAACTAATTAGGTAACGATTTTCAATGTAAAACACTAAAATATAAATAGATATGGAATTACAAGTTATTCAAAACAAAATCTTTGAAGTCCGGGGATACAGGGTGATGCTGGACTTCCATTTAGCAGAGTTATATAATGTAAAGACAAAAGTTCTCAAACAGGCTGTCAAACGTAATATTCAGCGATTTCCTTCTGACTTTATGTTTGAACTGGATAAAGAGGAGTTTCACCAACTGGTCACAATTTGTGACCAGTTCCCCGAAACCCTAAAACATAGTTCTGTCAGCCCAATGGTTTTCACGGAACAGGGTGTAGCAATGCTTTCTACGGTATTGAGAAGCCAAACAGCAATAGATGTAAATATATCTATTATGCGGGCATTTGTCCTGATGCGACAAATGGTTATCGGATATGATGAACTTCTTAAACGTATCGAGGAACTGGAAGAAAGTACAGATGCACAGTTCAGTGAAATATACCAAGCTTTAACCCAGTTATTAAGTAAACCTGACCCCAAACCAAGAAAACCCATAGGATACAGAATACCTGATGAAGAAAAATAACTTATCACAAATTGTGATAACCTAATGATGGCGAGCCGACAAAGCCCGCCATTTTTTATTTAGCCAGTTTCAAAATTCGGATTGCACCACGAATAACAACAAGAAAAACTACTATGCCTATTATCAAATCAGGGATATTGCTTTCAAGCCACCAAACAAATAAGGCTGCTATAATAACTCCAATATTTATAATAACATCGTTTGCCGAAAATATTACGCTTGCTCTAATGTGTGCATCCTTACTTTTAGTACGTTGGAGCAACCATAGACAGATGGAGTTAGCAAGTAAGGCAAGTAAGCTAATGACAATCATAGTTTTAAATTCGGGCATAACCTCAAATCCTAAGAAACGCCTTATAACCTCTGACAGCCCTAATGCTGCAAGTAAAATTTGCAGGTAGCCGCTTATAAGTGCCACTCGCTTTTTCTTTGCAATAACAGCCCCCACAGCCATAAGGCTCATACCATAAACAAGAGCATCTGCCAACATATCAAGGCTATCTGCTACTAATCCCATTGAACCTGAAATAAGCCCTGTTGTAATTTCAATCAAGAAGAAAGCGAAATTAATTGCGAGTACAATCCATAGAACTCTTCGCTGTCGGGCTGGATTATCGGTAGAATCATTACCATCTGTTGCCACTGTTTCTTGAAGCGTTGCACCAAGATTAAGTGATTCAAGTTCTGTAATAAAATTACTGCTGTCGCCACTATGTGTTACAACTAATATCCGTTTTGCAAGGTCAAAATCAAGATGCTTGATAGATTTATTATCCTGTAATTTCATGCGAATAAGACTTTCCTCACAGGGACAATCCATTTTTGGAATATGAAATACTGATTTATACATAATTAGAACCTTTATTATACGATACAAAAGTAATGCTTTTAATGCTTTTTTTCCTACTTCTCTGATGTAAACCACTCCCATAGGCAGTCATTCCATCGGGGCGGTTAATCATTTCCATTTCTATATGCAAAAGTATTTACGGCTTCTTAACGTCTTTGAAATTTCAAGCCCTAAAGGGTTTGATGCAAAAATCTTCCTGCTGCGCTTCGCTTGAGAGTATTTTTCCACAAAAACTTGCAAAGACTAAAGCCTACACTTTCCGGCATATATGAAACGAAAACGACCGACCCGACGGAAAGACGCATATAAAAAAAGTCGGATTTACGAGAAGCAGGAAAAAAAGGTTATGAAACTCAACTCCCTCACCTCAAGAATCCGCATATATCTAAAAAATCAGAAGTCATGGAAGCAACAAGTTTAAGCGAAGCAAGAATTTATGTAGGTACATACGCAAAGTACAACGATGGCTCAATCGAGGGCAAGTGGTTTGACCTTTCCGACTTTTCGGACAAAGACGAGTTTTACGAAGCTTGTAAGGAGTTACACGCAGACGAAGAAGACCCGGAATATATGTTTCAGGACTGGGAAAATATACCGGATGAATTAATAGAAGAAAGTTGGCTATCCGATAACTTTTTCGACATCCGGGATGCAATGGACGATTTAAGCGAAGACGAGCAGGAAGCGTTTATGGTGTGGTGTAATCATGGTTCGCACGACCTATCGACCGAAGATGCAAACGACCTTATTTCTTCTTTCAGGGACGATTTTCAGGGCAAATACAACGATGAAGAAGATTACGCCTATGAAATTGTAGAAGAGTGCTACGAACTGCCGGAGTTCGCAAAAACATACTTCGATTATGAAAAGTTTGCCCGCGACCTATTTATGGGTGATTATTGGTTTGAAGACAGTTTTGTTTTCCGGGCTTCCTGATTATCCACCGGGCGGGGAAACCCGCCCACAAATCAAATTATAATGAAAACAAGCGGTTTATTCAGGTTATTGTTCCGGGCGGGGTTACTGGCTTCAGTAATTTATTTTCTGTACACTTCGGCGGGCATATGGGCAGTATTGATAATTGCGTTTTTCGTTATCCGCTTTATCCTGCGGTTATTCGTATCCGTACTGTATAGCCTTTTGATAGCTGCGGTTTTCATCGCCTTATTACTCACTTTATTAATGTAAATATATGGAATCACTAAACAAAAACGGAGTGTCCACGACCCAAGAGCCGGGACAGGAAAAATATGTAACGTTCATTGCGGGTGCGTTCAGGGGGACAGAATATTTTCAGTATGATTATCGCCATACGGATGGAGAACTTTTCTCTACGGTAGCCAAAACGCTGGAAGAGTGCCGGAAACGGCGGGATGAATGGTTAAACAAAAAACAGTAAATAATGAAGGCATATATTTTATTTCAAACGGACGTACACAAAACAAAGTTGAGCCGTGTTTGCTTTGGCGTTTTTTCTACGGAAGAAAAAGCCATCACAGCAGCAAAAGAAAACGACTTGTACAGTTACCAGTCGGAAGTCGTAATCATCGAATGTGATATAGATAAATTTGAAGAATTATAAACCAACGGGCGGAAACCCCGCCCGCTACTTTCTTTCGTGAAGTGTTCTGAAAAAGAAAGTAGCAAAGAAACCGCTTTCCAAACTTTTGATTTTTATTGATGAAAGGATCCACCGATAACCCGGTGGATTTTTTCATATTGAAATGTTTCGATTCAACTAAAAAGAAGCTGGGTCAAATACTAAAATAGCAGAATCTCTTTTTAACAACCAACCTCTTGCATCAATTTCATCAATCATATCGTAAATTGGACGAGAATCTAATTCAGGGAATTTCTTTTCAAAATGTTTTAGAAGAGAATTGATATTTATTTTATATTCTCCATTTACATCTTTCTGTTGTTGCATTTCTGCATACGAAAGAATTTCATCTATAATTTGGTCGTAACTCATAATTTTGTTTTAAGTTTTTTGTATCATAATCACAAAAATACATATAATAAAAAGTCGAATAAAATAATTACTCGACTTTTTATTAACACATTTAATTTCAACTTATTTCTTCACCCCACAACTCTATATCTGTGGGTGCAGTTTTAATACTTATCATAATCCAGCACCATGATAGGAACTGATAAATAGCTATACATATATATATTGCATTCATTCTTTTTGCTCTTTTTTCTCATTCTCATTATTAAAAGCAAACGTTAGTTGTACCACCTGTCCGAAGCTATCTTCAATATATACGTCAATTTGTTGCTGGTCGGTGGAAGCGGAAGTATAGTATAGGCGGAACGTTTCGCCCGGAAGCGGGTACAAATCATTCGGAAGAAAAACTGTTCCGTCCGCCATCCGAAGCGTACCTTTACCATCCGGCTGGAAATACCTGATGAAATACTTCGTTTCTTCATAATAGCCTTCCCGTTGAAGCTGAAAACGGATTTCAGCCGTTTCACCCATCTTAATCCGTTTTTGCACGGGCATCGTTGTTACTGTGAACGGGTAAACCTGCTGAACATCCAGCTTATCATCACAAGAAAACACCAGCAGCATTGCTCCCAGCAAGTACACCCCCATTAATATGTTTCTGATTATCTTTTTCATATCGCATTAATTTATTATGAATTTAAAACCGACCCCGAACTGTGTGTGAAACTTTCCGATGGAAGAACCGAACAGCGCACGTTCACGGGCATTGATAAGGAAAACCACCCTGTCCGTGAGGTAAGTTTCCAATTCCAACGTAGCAGCCCCGCCATAAATAAAGGCATCCTTATTGGTAAGAGTAGAACCATCGTATAGTTCCTTATCTCCCCAGTTACTTGTTTCGTATCCGGCAAGAGCCGACAACCCGAAGGACAAAAAGAATGTTTTCCGGCGGTCGGAAAGGATTTTGATATAATACCCGCCTTCGCCTGTAAACTGGCTTACCGGAACGGTTACATCCTTATATTCATACTCCTTATTGAAGTATTCCGCACCGACCACCCAACGGTTTCCGTTTTTGGTATAAGTGGAAAGCGCAGCACCGAAATAATATGCTGATTCCGGTTTACCGGGCTTCTTAAAGCCATCCGCCATTCCGCCCGTAAGCTGGATTCCCTTTTGTCCGGGCAGGTAACGTTGTGCGTGTGCCAGGTTAAAAGTCTGGCACAAACACAACACTGCTATAACACAGATTAACTTCTTCATCTTACTTGATTTTTAGTTCGTTAATCACTCTGGCGTTCACAATATCCGAACTTTCGATACGGATATTTTGGTGACGGCCACCGTTCTTTTCGACCAGCTCTACCACCAGTATCTTATCATCCGGAATCGTGAACTTCGGTAAGGTATAGACTGTGCGGACTGTGGACTTCCCGCCTATGGTAATCACTTCGTTAAAACTGCGGACAGGATACAAAACTGATTCCTGAATGGCGGTACGCTTTGCCACCTTCTTATCAACAACCTTAAATTTGATAAAGTCCGTGTCAAACGGAACATTGGAAGAGTTCTTCGCCTGTGTATGGAAATAAAACATCCCATTATGCACATAAATACCTTTGATTAAGAACTGTATTCCAAAACGCTTGCATCCCAAGTGGCGTATCTCCCGGTCATTGTTTTTATAGATGGACTGCATTATCAGTTTCACCAGCAACGGCGATTCGTTCCCCAGTTCACGGAAGTAAATGTTCATCCGGGTATGGGAATAATCGGTTATGCTTTCATTCTCAAGGAAATCTTTCATTTCGATGTTCAGCATTTCCGGTTCATTGGCGTATTTGGCGTTGAAGGAATAAAAACTGCCGTCCTCACAGATAACCGAAAAGTTAGTTTCTCCCGGAAATCCTTCGGTAGAAGCTTTGACACGGATAACATTTTCTGCCCCATCCGCTTTTCCTGCGATAAGATGGGTTGAACCCAAATCCACGTATTTGACTGTGGAAGGGAAAATAATGTGTACCGTTTTGGCAAACGTTACCTGAACACCGTAAGGCGTAACCATCTGCCCGTAAGGAAATTTTTGGGTAATACCCTGAAACAAATCGTTGCTTTGCGCTTTGACCGTTACTGCACCGATAACCAGTGCGAACATGATAAATAACTTTTTCATTACAAATTGATTTTTAGTTGCCATTGGCGGGTGGATAGCCCGCTTCCCGGCGGATTAATAATTGAGAAATTTTTGTGGTTGTTATTACTGTTTTGTGAATAGCATTACTTTGTAATCGGCTTTCAGGTTCACTTTTACTGTCCTGAACTTCTTTGACAGGTATTGCGACCCGCCTTGCAGAACACCCCTTGTCAAATCCGAAACGATGGCAGCCCCCGCATTTTGATTGACGGTAAAGCTTGAGCCAAGCCCAGCACCGATATTTGCCATACCTTCGTTCAGGGCTTGCATTTCCAGCGAGGACGGAACGGATAAACCTTTCTGCCCGTCCGAATCATAGACTACCAATTCAACCGGAATGATATTACCTTCATATTCCAATGAAGAGATATTAATATCCATGCGCTCACCCTGAACCCGTGCCGTTCCTGATAACAAGCTGTTTTTCGGCATCCTGATATGACCCGCCTGTAACGGCTCTAACAGGCGAAGGCGGACATTCTGCCCGTCCATCACCGACTGGTCTTCATGGATACAGGCAAGAATCGTATTCTTTCCCATTAACGACCCAGTTCCGACCGCCGTATTAAATCCATAATTCCGGGGCTGGCTGTATGCTGCAATAAACTCCGCATCACTCATAGGTACTTGAAGTCCCGAAACGGTTTGTTCTGTTACGGCTTGCACAGGCAACGCCTGAACCTTTCCCTGTATGGATGCAGTTGGCGTTACCTGCTTTACTGCCTGTTCCTGCCCGCCGTTCATGTATTTGGCTGCCAGTTCATAGGATTTTTCAAGTAGTGCCAGTTGTTCATCCGCCGTACTTTGGGTATTTTCCCGTTCATACAGCCGGGATTCCAGTTCTTCAATCTTCCGTGCCAGTTCTTCTTTTTCCGGGTCTTCTTTGGGCGTTTCGTAAAAACTTCCCAACTGTCGGTTTATATCCTGATAGGCATAAGCCGAAGATTGGACATAAGAACCATTGCGGGAAGAACCGCCGTAATAACTCCGGCTGTTACTTGATGGTTGTTCTTCCGGCAGGTCGGCGGTCAGGCTCAAGTTATCCGTAACCTTATTTTCTTCACCCAATGTAAAGCCGAAGTCCTGCAAAGAACGCATCCGGTCTTCCTGTTTCGACTTCATGGATTCCTGTTCGTAAGCCGTCTTTTTATCGCCATATATCCCGTCTTCTTTGGGTAAGGGTATATCGGCATTAAAACCGCCGATTTCGTCCGGCTTTACTTCGTCTTTTGAGGACGGGGCAAATATCAGCCACATACATCCGGCAAAAGCAAGGAACATCAACGGGAAGATGATAAGTTTCTTCCGTTTCTGTAATTCCTGCGGGGAAAGTTGCTTTTTCTCTTTCCCTTCTTTGTTGTTACTCGTTTCCTGATTCAAATTCTGATTCTGTTCCATATTTTTGTAATTGATAATGGTTTATACTGTCTTTCCGTTCAAGTTCCAAGCGTTCAATATGCCTTATCTCCAAAAATTCTTTTTCCGCACTTTTCTTTCCTATATTATATATGGAAGAAACCGTCCAGTAAATAGATAGGATACTACCGCCGAGAATAAAGGTTATGATAATGATTATCCGGGCATCTTTCGACAGGCTTCCGCAAGCGTAACGCAGCTTATCATCTACCCAGTCCCGCAGGTTTGTTAATGATTTCTTTACCATAGCCCTACCGTTTTAATACCTGTAAATCCTTATTTTCCGTAATCTCAAAAGCTTCAATAGTAAATCCATGCGGGTTGTTATCACTCCTTACGGAGTTCAGCAACCGGCATCGGGTGATAAGGCTTCTTTCGGTAACACTGCTTTCCCTGATAATCATTTGCCGGGCATAGGTCGCCACCTGATAGGGATAGTGGTCGAAGTTGCATATTACACTGTCCACCTGTACCGACTGGTTGATGTTCCCGGAAATGATACGGTTATAATATCCCTTTTCGGATAAGTCCTTATAGTAGTTGAAAGCACTTTTATCCGTCAGGTACAACGAACGCTGTATGTTCGATTCAATGGCGTTCTTATCCGGCGAAAGGGTGAAAAAGAGTTCGTGGAAACGCTTAACGTGTTCCCTTGCTTCTACCGGGCGATTTTGCGACAAGTCCTGCGAAAGAGCCAGCATAAGAGATTTCCCCCCATCGAGGACATAAATCTTTTCACGCTGTTTTTCTGCAAAACTGTACGAGTTCCAAAGGGCATAACTCACAATCCCGGCACATAGGCATACAAATACAATCCCGAACAGGCGTATTTGTTTGAAACTGGTTTCTATATTCTTTAATGACTTAAATTCCATTTTTACTGTTTTATTTTTTAATTAATTTTCCTGAAATATTTCCGGTCGCTGCCCCGGCTGCTGCACCCGCAAGGTTTCCGCCAGCACCCGCAGTTTTGGTAAGATTCCGGTTCATACCACTTAATCCGCCAGCCTGAATAATCCAGTTGGACACGGTTGGAATGGTGAAGTATCCCACAATCCCGATAATCATAAAGATGATGTAAACCGTATTGGAACTGTCGGGTATAAAACTGGGGTCGTCCAATAACTGCAAATCACGCTCAAGCATTAAAACTTGAATCCGGGCAAGGATGGAACTGAATAAATCCGATACGGGTAACCACAGGTACACACTTACATAGCGTGTTATCCATTGTGTTAAGGTTGATTGGAAGCCATCATAGACCGATATTGCAAAAGCAATCGGGCCAAGTATGGCTAATACAATCAAATAGAAAGTCCGTATCGTATCAATGACAAGGGCAGCAGCCTGAAAGAGTATTTCCAGCAATTCCCTGAACCAGTCCCGGACGGCTTTCTTTATATTGTAAGAAGCCCGTTCCATATACATCCCCATTGTCGTAATCAAATCCGAAGGCGACCAGCCCAGTTCATCCAGTTGCTTGTCGAACTCTTCATCGGAAACGAGATAAGCGGTTTCAGGATTCCGAAGCATAGCTTCATACTCCTTTTTGTCTTTCAGTTCCCTATATTTGTTCATATCAAAAGTTTGACCTTCCAGTATATTGTGCGTTCCTTTCACAACTGGGGACAATACACTGTTAATTGTTCCCAGTACAATAGTCGGAAAGAACATAATACACAGACCGATGGCAAAAGGTCGCAGAAGTGGGTACACATCTATCGGTTCGGCTCTTGATAAAGCTTGCCATACCTTTGCAGCCACATAGAATAATGCACCCAGCCCCGCAACACCTTTGGCTACCCCTGTCATGTTACTGCACAGGGGCATCATATCCACATAAAGATTTTTTAGAATCTCATGCAGGTTTCCCCAATCAACGGCTAACAATGTCATAATTACCAGTATCTATCGTTAGCAGTTCCATACAGGGCTATCACACGGTCAGTATCGCTGATTTTCTTCGCCCGCAGGTAAGACACGGATATGTTTTTACGGGTATAGTAGGAAACCAAATTCCGGTAATTTAATACGGAATTATATGCTTTGTCTATCCGTTCCATACGTTCGGCATCGGTCATGGATAGCCCGTTGATATTCACTACATTTTTCAGTTCCGTAAGTACATCCGAACTTTCTTCCAGCAGTTTGGAATATCCGAAAGCGATGGCGTTGAGTTCTTCCGGTCGAAAGTTCTTATCCGATAGCATTAATTGGAAGTTGGTAACGTATATATCCGTAATCTCACCGAGCAGAAGCACAGTTTTCTGTACTTTGCGGGCATCTTTCACCAAATTATTTACCGATTTCAAGGCATCATAATATTGCTTGCCTTGGTCGTACAATTTTTTAGTTTCTTTGAAAGTGTCCAGTGTATTACTGACAGTCTTTGAAGTCTGTGCAATTTCTTTGGTAGTATTGACAATACCTTGAGCCAAATTTGTTGGGTCGATTACCGCCCATTGTGCGCTGGCATTACCTACTAACAGGCAAAGTGCCACAGCTAACATCATTATTTTTGTTTTCATCGCTTTAATTTTTTGATTGTTTCTTACTTCTTACATACTCACCGCCGGAGGATAGCAGTATCCGGTCGGTTTCGCTATCATAGCTTATCAGTATCGAAAATCCCGTTTCGATAAACAGGTATCCGTCTTTTTCTATGATTTGGTAGGTTTCCGCACGGGTTTCGCCCCTGCGGGTTCTTCGTTGCATGGTTACTTTATAGCCATCCGCACTTTCAAAGACCGTGAACGATGGTCGGTTCGTAACGCTTTCCCAATGTCCGCACATGGCTTTCAGTCGGTCGGCATTGGTTTCCTTACAGGAAGACAAAGCCAGCAGGACAGCACACAGAAGCACCGGGAAGATGAATCTTATTTGTTTCATATTGATTTGATTTTAATTGGGATTACGCTTGCTTTCGGCAAGCTGTTTAATAGCCAGTTCAAGGTCGCCATCCAGTCTTTCGGCGAGCTTGAACAGTTCGAGTTTTTCGGTTTCTTCCGTTGTAAATGCGTAATATTCTTCTAAACTCACTTCTGTGGCATACACAGCCGATTGTACGCCACCCAGTCCTATCCATACTTCTTTGTATTTCCGTCCCGGATGGTTCGCCATGTTGATGGAAAGTATTTGCGCCTTTTCTTTGTCGGTCAAACCCAGCATCGCTTGTATGCTATCGAACTTGTTCATGTATTTGCGCTGGTCGAGCAGGATTTTACAGTCGGAGTTCGTAATGATGGATTCTTTCACAATGGGAGAATGGACAATATCGTCCACTTCCTGTGTTACTACCACCGCTTCGCCGAAGTATTTACGCACTGTTTTGAACAGATATTTCAGGTAATGTGCCATGCTGTCTTTGGCGATAGCCTTCCACGCTTCTTCCAAAAGCAACATCTTACGGATACCCTTTAACCGCCTCATTTTGTTGATGAAAACTTCCATCAAAATGATTGTAACCACAGGGAAAAGAACGGGGTTATCTTTGATGGCATCCACCTCAAAAACAATAAAG
>ERZ791611.1603-NODE-1603-length-13618-cov-43.002433_pt1 | contig 13618 bp, 9 predicted proteins | sample MGYA00510275_ERZ791611 | MGnify/ENA primary metagenome ERZ791611 (study PRJEB30046, sample SAMN00791912) | human gut metagenome | study: EMG produced TPA metagenomics assembly of the A metagenome-wide association study of gut microbiota in type 2...
GCCCGTGGGTTATACCCTAAGAGCAAACCACCCTTTTTAAGGGTGGTTCTGATTATCCCTCTCCGCCCGCTTGACCAAAATCTTGCCGCAAGCTTGACGAATGCCGGATGCCTAACAGCTTGATTCATTCTATACCAGATTCTATGCAAAAATGCCACTAAAAGGTCGTAGACGGTAGCGGGTGCTAGGCGAGTTGAATGACATAGCTGAACCTTGTTCATTTGCGTTACACTGCCGCTTAGATGGGACAAGCTGACAAGCTCATTTACCTGCTTAAAGACCGATTAGTCGGGGGATTAATAACAATCGGCCCTCGCTGTACAAAAACTTGCCGCTTGCGTACCAAAAGACAACCTAGAACACAAGGTCGCTCTATTCATAGCGCGGCTTGTATGGTCTTGCGGTTACAGTGTCCATACGGTCGAGTTGAGGAGCGGGCATGGTAAACGATTTGGGCAGTATGGACGACCTCGAGCTGATGCCGCTGGGCGGTGGCTATATGGTGCGACGCGAACGCTTGATGAATGAGCTTCTCGCCAAGGGCCGAAAGGCCGGCATCGTGGTTCTTTATGCGCCCGACGGGTTTGGGAAGACCTCGGTGCTGCTGCAGTACACCCATGAGGTTAAATGCGACCCGACGCGAGGCCCCGTGCGGATTATCGAGGCCGATCGCGCCACTGGGCGCGAGGTGTTTATGCAGCTCGAGGTGGTTACCGAAGAACTCAAAGACAAACCGCACTCCCTTATCGCGATTGATAATGTGCCAAACCTCGATCAGCACGATACCGAAGACCTCATCGACAGGATTCGCGGCCTGCGCGCTATGGGGGTGGGGGTCTTTATCTCCTGCCGTCCTTCAAATCGTCAACTGATTCATGGGCTGGGCGATTCGGTTAAGATCAATGCGCAGATGCTCAAGGTGCATGCCTATGAGTATTCGGCGTGGGCATCGGCGTTTTCGATCAGCACATCGCTCGACTTTTATCAGCTCACGCAGGGCGTGCCCGAGCTCGTTTCGGCATTGCAGACGGGTCTGTATGGCCAAGGCGACGTAGCCGGTCTGCTCGAAAACGAGATTGTCAACGTATATGGCGCGGCACTTGTCGACCTGGCTTCGCTCGACAATAATGCACTGTTTTGCGTGGCATGTCTCATGATTTTGATGGGCGAGGGCAATATCGCAGAACTCGAGGCTTGCGGGGTGAGGCTATCGATGGTCGACCAGTCCTACTTCGTACGCGACTACCCGATCTTTGGCTTGGACCCCGCCGAGCGGAGTTTTACGTGTCTGGGCACGGAGGATAACGGACGCTTGCGCTTGCGTAAGTTGGTGGCCGAGGTTCGCCCCGAACTTGTTCCGAGGGCGGCCCGGATTTTGCTTAAGGCGGGCCGATGCGATGCGGCGATGGGCCTGGCGGACGCCTTTTTGGACCGTGATGCGGTCCTTGAACTTGCTGGGCAGTATGGGGTCGATCTGGCTCTGACGGGGCACGGGGCCGATATCTGCCGAGCAGCGCTGGGCACGATCGATGCCGAGGATCCGGCTCCAGAGCCAACGCCTGCCGAGGCGCTTGGCGTATATCTGGCAGCGGTCAGCGTGTCCAATACAAAGCTCGCTCGCTATATGGCATCGGTCATCGAGCGCGGGGGCGAACGGGCGGCCTGCGAAATAGACCCTGTTTCATGGAGGGTGGCCCAGACACTGACGGCTGTTTGCTATGGGGACAACGGGCTTGGGCTTCCTATGAACCTGGCCGTGCCAGAAATAGAGACGTCCCACACCGCACTCGACATGCTGTCCGCGCATATCGAGGTCAAGCGATGCCTGACCGAACGGGGAGATGACGGCGGCGTTCTACAGCAGCTCAAAACGAGCAAGGCCTACGACTGTGAGCTCGACATCGCGGGGATTGTTATACGGGCCGATAGCATGCTGGTGGAGCTCTTTGACGGGTCGTTTGCGGGAACCGACGAGCGCGACGACGAGATGACGGTGGTGCGGGAGGCGCTCGACGTACGTGGGCTTAAGGCGATGGCTATCTGGGTGCGCATGGTGCTGGCGGCACGGCGGCTCCTTTCCGGCCTGCCGGTAACCGACGGCGCGGCGTTCAACGAGCTCGATCGTTTTGCCGTGCGCATGCGCGATAACCAGATTCAGCTGTTTGGCCTGTTGCTAGAAGGCTGGCAGTCGCTGGCAGAGGGACGGCCGGTTAATGCAAAGTTCCGTGCGGTCCAAGTGCTCAAACTTGCCGAAGAGTCGATTGCGTACATGCGCGATAACGCATTGCTGCTGGAGCGCGCGGCGTATCTGCGTAACACCTCGATGGTTTCGGTACGTGAGGAAGCGGAGTTGCTCGATATAAGCCAGACGCAGGTTGGTGGAGCGGAGGCCTGGATGGTGGCGCTGCATTTGGCCTGTGCGGGCCGAGACAGCGATCTTGCGGCCTGGATGTCCATGAATCGTGCGGGGATTCTGGAGCCATCGTATCGGCTCTTTGCGCGCCTTGCCATGCATTGTCTGGGCGAGCCGGCGACCAGGATTCGCAAGAAGCTTCCCGTGCGCGAGCTGTCGCGGTACTCGCTGCGCGACGATTTGGAAGGGGAGGGCGAGCGCCTGTTCCAGGCCGGCGAGGTTGAAGCCGTTGATACCATTGACCATATCGAGATTCGCATGTTTGGTGCGTTTCGCGCCGAGCGCGACGGGTTTCCCATCACGGACAAAATGTGGCGCCGCAAGAAGGCGGCGACACTTGCCGAGCGGCTTGCGCTGGGCATGGATGCGCTCGTCGATCGTGAGACGCTGGCCATGGAGTTGTGGCCCCATGCCGAGTTCAATAGCGCCCGCAACAACCTGTACTCGACGATATCGCGCTTGCGGTCGGCTTTGGGACCGACGCCGGATGGCAAGTCGTGTGTGCTCATCCAAAATGAATGCATCGGACTCAACGGCGACTACGTCAAGACCGATGTACGGCTGTTTGACCAGATAAGCCGCGAGGTTTTGGGAAATCGCACGGGTGCGCGCGGGCCCCATTTAGTTGAGCTGTGCCTTAAGATTGAGCAGCTTTATGCCGGACCGCTGTATGTTCCCAATGGCTGTAACCCCACCTACTTTTTGCGTATGCGACGCATTATGCAGTCAAAGTACATCGATTGCATGATTAAGGGAGCAAATGCCGCTCTAGAAGAAAACGATTTGCAGTCGGCGATTTGGCTGGCGGAGTCGGGGCTTCGACAGGAAACGGCGCGTGAGGATATGGTGCGCTGCGCCATGCGCGTCTACAGTGCGGCGGGGCGGCGGCGCGATATCGTCGAGCTATACAGCGGGCATATGCACCATCTAAGGGAACAGGTCAATGGCGTACCCGAGCCCGAGACGCGGCATCTATACGAGCGCTTGGTGGAGGGGCGGCTCAATCGCGTGCTGGTCGAGCGATAAAAAACGGGCGCCCGAAGTACTTGGGCACCCGTAAGCTTGCTATGTGTTGGCTCGCCGGATCATTGGCTCTTAGACGAGCTTGATCTTCTCGATGTCCTTGCGCGAGGACTCGCGATACAGCGAGAACTTGCGGCCGATGACCTGGACGACCTCGGCGTGGCAACGCTCAGCGAGCTCTTCGGCGGCCTCGCGGGCGGAAAGACTGGAGCCATCGAGCACGGAGCACTTAACGAGCTCGTGCTTCTCCAGGTAGGCGACCGTCTGCTCGACGGTGCCCTCGTTGACATCGGACTTGCCGATGATGATGGCGGGGTTGAGGTGATGGGCCATGCTGCGAAGCTGCTTGACCTGGGCTCCTGTCAGTGCCATGGGTTCTCGCTTTCTATGTATGGGGCGCCCCGCGACGGGGCCTTAATCTACGTGAGCTGTCCCACGATAGCGCAGGAACGGCGCGGTGTGGAGCGTGTTTGCCCAGTTCAAAAAGAATGCGGATGCCGAGGTGATGGGCAGCGCAGGCTGTGAACGGGCTACGAGCGGGATTCAGAGACCGGTTCCCATGCAATAAACGCCCAGCGAACCTTACGGACATGGTCGAGCATATAGCGCCCCTGCGACACGCCCTTGGAGCCCGGCTCACCGGCATGGGGATTCTCGATCATGTGTTGGGCGATGTAGTCGCGCAGACGGTCGACCTTATCCTCGTTGCCATGCTCAAGCATGCGGGAAAAGTCCGCCACGCCTGCCTCAAGGCTGTCGAAGGTATCGCGACGCGGCGATTCAAAGTACGTGACCTGCGGCAGGGCACCCATCTGAATGAGGATGTTGAAGGCGTACACAAAGCCATTGCTGCAGGTAACCGAGGCGCCGATAGCGTTCATCAAGTGCAGATCATAGCGCGGGCTGGAGTTGGCGACCATCGTGACTGCACAACGCCGACGAGCCGTACGGTCGAGCTTGGCAAGCGCGCCTTTTAGGTTGGTCGTGGTGACAGAGCGACTGGCAAAGGCAACATCAACAGCCTTGGCAACCGGCCCAACCAGATCCCAATCATCGTCCCAGGCAAGCTCAAGCGGCGTAATGCGATCCTCGAGCCCATAGTACTCAATGCCAGCATCAAGCGTGCCCAACATGGCAGGGGAAAAGTCAGCAGCAATCACAGGATGCCCAGCCTGAGCAAGCGGAATAGCAATCGACCCAGCCCCGCACCCCATATCGAGTACCGACTCGCCGGGCTCAAGCGCCAGCAGCTTTATAAAATCCCGGGCATACGGAGCAGTCTCAAGCGGCCGAAAATGCCGAGCCCGCTTATCCCATTCAAAAGAATCATCAGCCCGCCGCCGAGCAGCTTGCAGCCGCATCCACTCCTGATTCCAATCAGCAGAAAGAAGCTCAGAGCGAGCATCCCCATCAATCACGGGCCAACCTCCTAGCAACAAAAAAGCGACTCCTCCCAAAAGAAGAGCCGCAACCAGCATATATCAGAAAAAGAACCGCTCCAACGCCAAACCGCCACACCAACCAAGGCGGGCAGAAGCGAAGCGACTGCCACTGAGCCAGAACCCAGCCAAGGTTGAGATGTGCGGGAGCCCCGCCGCCGGGCGGCAGACATATAAGGTCGATCGCGAGTTCCGCACGAGCCGGAGAGCACTTAATGTGCTCTCCGTGCGAGTCAGGACTGTCCGAGCAGGCGACCTTATATGTCTGCCGCCCGGCGGCGGGGCTCCTCGCCTCGTATCCCTAGGCTAGTTCTTCAGCGAGTTCAGCGGCGCCGGGAAGCGTCCACCGCGATGGGCAAGCACGGTGCCGGCGTTGGGGTTCACCGGCATGATGGGCGCACGGCCAAACAGGCCGCCGTACTCGACGCAGTCGCCCACGCCCTTGCCGATAGCAGGAATCACGCGGACGGCCGTGGTCTTGTTGTTGATGACGCCGATGGCCATCTCGTCGGCGATGATGCCGGCGATGGTCTCGACCGGGGTGTCGCCGGGGATGGCGATCATGTCCAGGCCAACGGAGCACACGCAGGTCATGGCCTCGAGCTTCTCGAGCGAAAGCGCACCGGCTTCGACGGCGGCGATCATGCCGGCGTCCTCGGACACGGGGATGAAAGCGCCCGAAAGACCGCCCACGCTGGAACTGGCCATGACGCCGCCCTTCTTGACGGCATCGTTGAGCATGGCGAGCGCGCAGGTCGTGCCCGGGCCACCGCAGGTGCCCACGCCGATGATCTCGAGGATGCGGGCAACGGAGTCACCGATGGCAGGCGTGGGAGCCAGCGACAGGTCGACAATGCCCTTCTCGACACCCAGGCGATGTGCGGCCTCGCGGCTCATGAGCTCGCCGGCACGGGTGATCTTAAAGGCGGTCTGCTTAATCTTTTCGGCGACTGCCATCATCGATGCGGAATCGGGCAGCGTCTCCAGGGCTGCGGCCATAACGCCGGGGCCCGAGACGCCTACGTTGATGACGGCGTCGGCCTCGCCACCGCCGTGGACGGCGCCCGCCATAAACGGGGAGTCCTCGACCATGTTAGCAAAGCAGACAAACTTGGAAGCGCCGACGGAATCCTCATCTGCCGTAAGCTTCGCGGCATCGATGATGGTCTGGGCGGCCATAAGCACGGCGTCCATGTTGATACCGGCGCGCAGGCTGGCGACGTTGACGCTGGAGCAGACGCGGCTCGTGGTGGCGAGCGCCTGGGGGATGGACTGGATAACGCGGCGGTCGGCATCGCCGATGCCCTTCTGGACGAGCGCGGAGAAGCCGCCCAGGTAATCGATGCCGAGCGTCTCGGCCGCGCGGTCGAGGGCATGCGCGATGGGGGTGAGGTCCTCATCCTTGCAACACGCGGCGATCTGCGCCACCGGGGTGACGGAAACGCGCTTGTTGACGATGGGGATACCGTACTCGCGCTCGAGGTTCTCGGCGGTCTCGACCAGATGCTCAGCCGTGTGCGTCACGTGGTCGTAGATCTTCGTGCACATGCGGTCGAGGTTCTCGTCACCGCAACCCATGAGCGAAACACCCATGGTGATGGTCCTGATGTCGAGGTTCTGCTCCTCAACCATGCCGCGGGTTTCCGCGATTTCTGCGGGCGTGATCGCCATCCTTGCGCTCCTATCTGCTAAAACGAGCATAGTCTTTTCTATTCTAACGTGCCGCACATGCCAAGTGGCGCATGCGGCACGTTTTGGTGCTCGGTTGTTTCCGTTGTGTTACTGCCCAAAGACCTCTTCGGCGATGCGCGCGCTTTCGGCGGCATCCTTGGCGTAGTAGTCCGCGCCGATCTGCTTGGCGTATTCGGGGGTGAGCACGGCGCCGCCCACGATGATCTTGACGCCCGGAACTTCGGCATGGAGCAGCTTGATGGTCTCCTCCATGGCGACGACGGTGGTGGTCATAAGCGCCGAGAGGCCGACGAGTTTGATATCGCGCTCCTTGACGGTCTTGAGTACCTCCTGCGGATCGACGTCGCGGCCCAGGTCAAAGACGGTGTAGCCGTAGTTGTCGAGCAGCATTTTGACGATGTTCTTGCCGATATCGTGGATGTCGCCCTTGACGGTGGCCACGCAGATCTTGCCCTTGTCGGCAATCTCGCCGGCGGGCATCAGGCGCTTAATGGTGTCGAAGCCCACGCGCGCGGCCTCGGCCGAGGCCATGAGCTGCGGCAAAAAGAACTTGCCCTGGTCAAAGAGGACTCCGACCTCATCGAGGGCGGGGATAAAGTGGTCGTTGATGAGGTCCATGGCGTCGTGGTCGGCCAGCAGGCGTTCGGTCTCGGCCGCGATTTCGCCCTTGCGTCCCGAGACGACCATGTGGCGGATGGGGTCGTCATCGGCGCTTGCGGTGGTGCTTGCGGTAGGCGCGGCATCGATCGATGCGGCCTGAGCCGCTGCCGGGTTGGCGGCAATCTTATACGGATCGGTCCAACCGGCATAGCGCTCGATGTATCCGGTCGAGCCCTCGTCCTCAACGCTCAGGACGCGATAGCTGTAGACGGTGTCCATAAAGCGCTTGGAGCCCGGGTTCATGATGGGGGCATCGAGGCCCGCGCCAAAGGCGGCGGCCAAAAAGACCGAACCCAGCAGCGGGCGAGCGGGCAGACCAAAGCTGATGTTCGACACGCCGAGCGCGCATTTGACGCCCAGGCGCTCCTTGCACAGGGACATGGCGCGCAGGATCTGCTCGGCCTGGCGTTGATTGGTCGAGGCGGTCATGACCAGGCAGTCGATGAGGATGCGGTCCGGGCCAATGCCGTAGCGGGCGGCCTCGGTCACGATGCGCTCGGCGATGGCGAAGCGAGCCTCGGCGGTATCGGGGATGCCACCTTCGTCGAGCGTGAGGCCGACAACGTTGGTGCCGTAGTGGGCGACCAGCGGGAAGATCTCGTCCATGATCTGCTGCTTGCCGTTGACCGAGTTGATGATGGGCTTGCCGGCGTAGCGACGTACGGCGGCCTCGACGGCGGCGGGGTCGGTGGAGTCGATCTGCAGCGGCAGCAGCGTGGAGCCTTGGAGCTGCTCGGTCGCTTGCTGGATGACCTTGACCTCGTCGATCTCGGGCAGGCCCACGTTGACGTCCAAGATGTCGGCGCCCTGTTCTTGCTGGCTGATGCCCTGGCTCACGACGTAGTCCAGGTCACCGTCGCGCAGGGCCTGCTGCAGGCGCTTTTTGCCGGTGGGATTGATGCGCTCGCCGATGACGGCAATCTTGTGGCCGTCGCAGGGAAGGTCCACCACGGTTTGGGCGCTTGTGACCGACATGCTGGGCTTGCGGTGGCGCGGGCTGGGCGTGTGGTTATCGATGAGGGTGCGAAGTGCCGCCATGTGCGTGGGCGTGGTACCGCAGCATCCGCCGACGACGCTCACGCCGTCCTCAATCATGCCGGCGACGGCCTCGGCGTACTCGGGTGCCTGGATATCAAAGACGGTGTTGCCGTCGTCGTCCACGCGGGGCAGTCCCGCATTGGCCTGCACCATAACGGGCTTGTCGGTGACGGTGAGCATACGTGCGGCGAGCCCTCGGAGCTCGGCCGGGCCCTGGCTGCAGTTGATGCCCAGGACATCGGTGCCGATGGCGTCGAGCGTGATGGCGGCCACCTCGGGACTCGTGCCCAGGAACGTGCGACCATCTTCCTCAAAGGTCATGGTGGCAAAGACGGGCAGGTCGGAGTTCTCGCGGCAGGCGAGGACGGCCGCCTTGATCTCGGCAAGGTCGGTCATGGTCTCGATAATAAAGAGGTCCACGCCCGCATCGACGCCGGCGCGCACTTCCTCGGCAAAGAGGTCGTAGGCCTCGTCGAAGCTGAGGGTGCCCAGGGGGCGAAGCAGCGCACCGATGGGGCCGATGTCGCCGGCGACGTAATGGGCACCGGCCGCGCGGGCGCAAGAGACCGCGGCGGCAAAGACATCTGCCACGGTGGCGGCGCCATCGAGCTTGTGCGCGTTGGCACCAAAGGTGTTGGCGGTGATCACATCGCAGCCGGCCTCGACGTACTGTCGCTGAATGTTGGTAATGACCTGGGGTTCCTCAAAGTTGAGCAGCTCGGGCAGGGCGCCCGCCTTCATGCCAGCGGCCTGCAACATGGTGCCCATGCCGCCGTCAAACAGCAGGTGCCCCGTGCCCTCGATGGCGGCGCGCAGGCGATCGTCCTTAATGTGCAGGTCGTCGATCGTGCGCGTCTTGTACGCGGCGCCGTTACAGCGCGCAGTATTGACAGGTGCCGCCAGCGCAGTACCGTCAGAATCATGAGTGATAAGCGGAGTAAACATCGAGGGCTCCTAATGGCTGGAATAGCAGGTGGTGTGGGCGGCGCGGAAGCGGCAGTGCTCGCGCATGCGGCAGATATTGCAGGTGGGGCGGGTCTGGGCGTCGTGGACCTCGCCGTCGAACAGGCCGATCACCGCGGTCACGCTCTTGGTGGGCATGAGTAGGCTGGTGGGGGTAACGGTAAGCCCGATGAGCCGTGTGGCGTTGAGCGCAGCCACGATTGAGCGCTGGGCCGAGAGCGGGCAGTCGCCATAGCCGGGACTAAAGCGCCAGTTACCGGCGAGCCCGTGTGCAGCGGCCGCAGCCTTGACCTGCTGGTCCATCTGCTCGACGGCGGCTTCTACATAGGCAGAGCATGCGGCGTCGAGCACGGCTCCCTCCAGGGGCTGCTGGGCTCCCGTGGTACGCAGGCGGCGCTCGGCGTCCATGCCGAGGGTGCATGCCATGAGCGCGGCAAAGCGGGCGTCTTTGAGATGTCGATAGATGTCGCGACCGCGCAGCTCAACGTTGGTGCCAACCAGACGGATGCAAGGCTCTCCCTGCTCGTCCACGCCCGTGGCATCGACGGTAAACACGCGCCGCACGCCGCGGGGCTCAATGTCCAGCTCAAGGCGCTCGACTACAAGCTCAATACGTCGTGACAGCTCGGGCTCAATCTGCTGGCCGCCGTAACCCAGATACCGCAGCATCTCGGCACGGTCGACACGGGGATGGTGCGCAGCATCGACACGGTAAAGCGCCGGCGACGCAAAGTCGGCCGGCACTTCGACAGCGGTTGTATCGATGTGCGGTTTTTCCATTACCCCAGGCGCTCCATAATAGTCGCGGCGATCGCAGGACGATTCATAGTGTACAGGTGCAGACCGGCGGCGCCGTGCTCCTTAAGGTCGCAAAGCTGACGGGCGGCATAATCTACACCGGCTGCCTGCAGGCTCTCGGGGTCGTTCTCGTACTTGGCGAGAATCTTGATGACGGGGGAGGGCAGCGACGCGCCGCACATAAAGACCATGCGGCTGATCTGCGACTTGCCCATAAACGGCATGATGCCCGCGGTAATGGGCACGGTGATGCCGGCCTTGTCGGCAAGCTCGCGGAAGCGATAGAAGCACTCGTTATCAAAGAAGAGCTGCGTCACAAAGAAGCTCGCGCCGGCGTCTTGCTTTTGCTTGAGGTGCTCGACCGAGAGGTTGAGATCCTCGCAGGCAATGTGGCCCTCGGGGTAGGCTGCGGCGCCCACACAAAAGCCGGCGTCGACGAGCTCGGGGATGAGGTCGCGGGCGTAGGCGTAGTCCGAGGCGGGCTTGTCGTCCTCGGTCGCGCCGGCAGGGAGATCGCCACGCAGGGCCAGGATGTTTTCCACGCCGGCGGTGCGGTACTCATCGATCTTGGCGGCGATATCGGCGTGGGTACGGCCCACACAGGTGAGGTGCGCCACCGAGGGCGTATCGAATTCGCTCGTAATCATATGCGCGATGGGGGCGGTGGTGGCACCGTTGCCCGAGCCGCCAGCGGAACAAGTGACCGAGACAAAGCTCGGCGAAAGCTTGCACAGATTGCCTGCCACCTCGCGAGCCGTGTTGAGGGTAAGCTCGCCCTTGGGCGGGAACATCTCAAACGAAACGGGTGCGGTGCCCTGGGATGCTGCCTGCTTAAAAACCTCGTCGACGCGCATATCGTGCTCCTTTAGATACGTAATAGTGTGATGTGTTGTAAGGATTCTACAGCACCACTGTGTCACGGTGGAGTTTCACTCGCTATTCGGGGATACCAATCAAAGATGCCTTGCTATCGACATTCCCTATAGCAGAGCGGTCAATCTAGGATGGGGCTATAAAGACTGGTATCTGATGCGAAATACCAGTTAATAGAGCCCCATCCCAAATTGACTACCCTTAAACCATGGGGAGAGGTCTGCAATTTATACAGTTGATTGGCTGTTGAGGGCGGCAACGCCGCCGCGATGCGGTAACCTCATTGATTGGTTTCGTGACAGCAACATAACGGTAATGTTGCGGAAACACGACGAGCCTAATCTATGACTCGTTCGTTAGTAATCAACACCGCTTCTCACGCGGTGCCGATACGAAGGGAGTTCCGTATGGCCGAACTTACTGACCGCTTCGGGACCATGGTGTTCTCTGAGGAAGTCATGAAGGACTACCTCCCCAAGGACATTTGGAAGCGCCTTGCTGCAACCCTCGAGGACGGTGAGCCGCTCGACCTGGATGTGGCCAACGCCGTTGCCCATGCCATGAAGGTCTGGGCCATCTCCAAGGGCGCGACACACTACGCGCACTGGTTCCAGCCGCTTTCGGGCATTACTTCCGAGAAGCACGACAGCTTCCTCGAGCCCAACCACGACGGCACCGCCATTACCAAGTTTACGGGCAAGAACCTCATCCAGGGCGAGCCCGATGCTTCCAGCTTCCCCAACGGCGGCCTGCGCGCCACCTTCGAGGCCCGTGGCTACACCGCTTGGGATCCCACCAGCCCCGCATTCATTAAGGACGATGTCCTGTGCATCCCCACGGCTTTCTGCTCCTACACGGGCGAGGCCCTGGACAAGAAGACCCCGCTGCTGCGCTCCATGACCGCGCTCTCGCGTGAGTCCAAGCGCGTTTTGGCGCTGTTTGGCAAGACCCCCAAGAAGGTCGTTCCTTCCGTGGGCGATGAGCAGGAGTACTTCCTGATTAAGAAGGACGCTTACCGCAAGCGCAGGGACCTGGTCATCACCGGTCGCACCCTCTTTGGCGCTGCCCCCTGCAAGGGCCAGGAGCTCGAGGAGCACTACTTTGGCGCTATCCGCCCCACCGTCTCGGCCTATATGAAGGACCTGGACGATGAACTGTGGGCGCTTGGCATTCCTGCCAAGACCAAGCACAACGAGGTCGCTCCCTGCCAGCATGAGCTCGCCCCTGTCTACGGCGAGGTCAACGAGGCCATCGACCAGAATCTGGTCATGATGGAGAAGATGAAGCTCATCGCCTCCCGCCACGACTTGGTCTGCCTGCTGCACGAGAAGCCGTTCGAGGGCATCAATGGTTCGGGCAAGCACAACAACTGGTCGCTTGGCACCGAGTCCGAGAACCTGCTTGACCCGGGCGACACTCCGCTCGATAACCTGCAGTTCATCGTCTTCCTCACCGCGGTGATCGAGGCCGTCGATAACTATCAGGAGCTCCTGCGCGCCTCCGTCGCCTCGGCCGGCAACGACCATCGTCTGGGCGCCAACGAGGCTCCTCCGGCGATTATGTCCATCTTCCTGGGCGACCAGCTTACCGAGGTCGTCGAGAAGATCATCGATGGCAAGGCTTCCGTCCATGCCACGCGCGGCGTGCTCGACCTGGGCGCCGATACCCTGCCCAAGCTGATGCAAGACAACACCGACCGCAACCGCACCTCCCCGTTCGCCTTCACTGGCAACAAGTTCGAGTTCCGTGCCTGCGGCTCTGAGCAGAACGTCTCCGACTCCAACCTGGTGCTCGATGCCGCCGTGGCCAAGTCGCTCAAGTCCTTCGCCGACGCACTCGAGGGTACGCCCGAGGATAAGTTCCAGGACGCCGCGCTCGAGTACTGCAAGAAGGTCCTGACCGACCACCAGCGCATCCTCTTCTCCGGTGACGGCTACTCCGATGAGTGGCCCGTCGAGGCCGAGAAGCGCGGCCTTGCCAACAACAAGACCACGGCCGACGCTCTTCCCGCCTTTGTTTCCGATAAGGCCATTGCGCTCTTTGAGGAGACGGGCGTCCTGACCAAGGCCGAGGCCCAGTGCCGCTATGACTGCAAGCTCGAGAAGTACAACAAGCTCATGAACATCGAGGCCACCACGATGGTTCGCGAGGCGCGTCGTACCTATCGCCCGGTCATTACCGCCTATGCCACCAAGGTCGCTAAGGGCCTTGAGACTATTCGTGCCGCCGGTGCTGAGGCTGCCATGCAGTGCGAGCAGAACACGCTCAACAAGCTCTGCAACGGTATCACCGCCATCAACGACTCCATCAAGGCGCTCGACGCCGTGCATCAGAAGGCCGAGGCTCTCGATGGCCAGGAGCAGGCCAACGTGTACGCGCACGAGGTCGTTCCCGCTATGGATACGCTGCGTGCTGCCGTGGACGCCATGGAGGAGATCGTGGCCGCCGACTACTGGCCGGTTCCGACCTACGACGACATCCTGTTCTACGTGTAGAGCGTAACTGACATATCGTCACGGTATTGAGCCGGGGTCCGCATCGCGCGGGCCCCGGCTATTTGTTTGCGAAGGACGCTTTGGAGTCCGTTTTGCAACTGAATCGCCCACGCAATAAGGGGCCGTGGACAAAAAACGTCAAATATGAGTACCGTCACTAAACTAGTTCCAGGTGGCGCGCGCAGACGTGGTGTAAGAGCGTCCCGAGGTCCGTCGCTGCAAGT
>ERZ791611.1606-NODE-1606-length-13606-cov-3.256808_pt1 | contig 13606 bp, 9 predicted proteins | sample MGYA00510275_ERZ791611 | MGnify/ENA primary metagenome ERZ791611 (study PRJEB30046, sample SAMN00791912) | human gut metagenome | study: EMG produced TPA metagenomics assembly of the A metagenome-wide association study of gut microbiota in type 2...
CCTGTCGCTACAGAATGCCATGCCCTACGACATGAATAAGGCTGCAGGCCGTGCAGTTGTTATCCAGGACAAAGGCAACAGAACCATTTGCAAGAATGTGAGGCTGCTCTCCTATCAGGACACCTATTACAGCAACAACAATAAGGGGCAGTTCTATTTTGAAGATGGCGAGATACACGGTGTGGTAGACTATGTATGCGGTGGCGGAGACGTGTTCTACAACCGGGTGAAGTTTGTCAACGAGTCTCGTTCGGCAACTCCCAAGACCGGAAGCGTGACCATCGCCGCCCCCTACACCGATGGCACGCAATGGGGCTACGTGATGAGCGGTTGCACCATAGAGAATCGTGCCAAAAGTTTCAACTTCGGCCGGGCATGGGGAGGCACGCCACGATTGGCATGGCTCAACACCACTATCAACCAACCGGCAGAAGTGGAAAGCACGCGATTCACCACCGGAGGCATGAACACCTACGCTGACAAATTTGTGGAATACAATTCCGTGGATGCCTCCGGCAAGGTTGTGTCTCCGGCAAGTAACACACTGACATTCAAAAAGGACAACAAGAGCAAGACCTACGAGACCATTCTCACTGCCGGCGAAGCTGCCGAATATGCCATCGACAAGGTGTTCACCGACTGGCGACCGGAAATGCTCGCCGGGCAGATGAATATAGCCAATGTCCAAATCAGTGCTGGAAGTGACATCTTCAGCTGGGATGCCGTGGAGGGTGCTACAGCCTATGCTGTCTTCAACCATGACAAGCTTGTCACCATCACTACCTCCACTGACTATAAACTGACGGAAGCGGGCAACTATTCTGTGCGGGCTGCCAACAGCATGGGAGGTTTTGGAAAATCATCTACCGTCACTACAGGCATCGGCAAAGTGGCATCAAAGGATGCAAAAGCCATTCGCATAGAATATTTCACCATCGGTGGAGCAAAGGTGTCTACACCGCAGCAAGGAGTCAACATCGCTGTGAAAACATTTGCCGACGGAAGTCGGAGCTGCTCCAAGGTGATTGGCAAGTAAGGGGCATCTGAGGAGCATCCGAATGCCAACAAGGGCTGCCTTTCCACAGAGGGCAGCCTTTGTTTTTTACTTATACACTTATACACTTTTTTCACCATAGAAAGAGAAAATATTCCTCCTATGATGGGGATATAATCCATAACTTTGCGACAATAAACAAATTTCAAAGAGCTAAAACAATGAATCTCAGCAAAATCATCTTATCGGCCATGCTCGCCGGCACGCTTGGCACTGCCTACACGGCGAAGGGCCAGACACTCCCGGCCTTCCCGGGCGCAGAAGGATTTGGCATGTACACCACCGGCGGACGTGGTGGAAAAGTTTATCACGTCACAACCCTTGAAGACAATGGCAAAACCTCTCTTAAAGGTTCTCTGCGTTGGGCCAATGCCCAAGCGGGCCCGCGTATCATCGTATTTGATGTTTCGGGAACTATCTTTTTGAAATCAGCTTTGAAGATCAATGAAAACACCACGATAGAAGGACAAACGGCACCGGGAGACGGGATTTGCATTGCCGACTATCCGGTGACGCTGAACAGCAACACCATCACTCGCTACCTGCGTTTCCGGTTGGGCAACCGACAGGTGGCCCATCACGAAGGAGACGGATTGGGGGGTATGGATTTACACGATGTGATGGTCGACCACTGTTCGGTGAGTTGGAGCATCGACGAATGCCTGTCGGTTTATGGCAGCAAGAATCTCACCGTGCAGTGGTGCCTTGCAGGACAAAGTCTGAAAAACGCCGGCCACTCGAAAGGTGCCCACGGCTATGGCGGCAACTGGGGAGGCAGCGGAGCCACTTACCACCACAATCTGCTTGCCCATCATGAGAGCCGTGTGCCCCGCCTCGGGCCCAGACAGAGCACACAGACCGACGAACGGATGGACTTGCGAAACAACGTTTTCTACAATTGGGGAGGCAACGGATGCTACGGCGGTGAGGGCATGAATGTGAACATCGTCAACAACTACTACAAGGTGGGGCCTGCCACACTAAGACGCAGCGCACTGATCCAACGGCGCATTGCGGGAATAGGCATCAGGACATCAACATATACGCACCATGGCACCGAACACCCAAACGACTGGGACAAGATGTGGCACGTGTGGGGTGATTTCTATGTGAGGGGGAATGTCAACTCCGCCCATGCTGATGTGACCAAGGACAACTGGACGTATGGCATCTATAACCAGATAGACAACAGCAAGGTAGACAACACTTACACCCAGAGAACGAAAGACACGATATGTTCCACGACGCCTCTTGCCTTCTATCCCGTCACCACGGAGACGGCATATGAGGCATACGACAAGGTGTTGGCATACGCCGGTGCCTCTCTTCACCGCGATGCGGTAGACCGTCTGTTGGCAGACGATGTCAGAAACGGGACTGCGACTTATACGGGAAAAGGCAATGGAAAAACACCGGGCATCATCAATAATCAAAATGACATAAAACCGGTTGGTGCCGGAGACGACTGGAGCCCGTGGCCGATGCTCAAACAAGACACACCACCGGCAGATACCGATAGAGACGGCATGCCCGACGAATGGGAAACGGCCAATGGCTGTAATCCTGCCGTTGACGATGCTGCGACACTGGCACCTAACGGCTATGCCAACATCGAAAACTATGCCAACAGTCTGGTTGCCGCCATCACGACCGCACAACTCCAAGGGGGTACATTGCTCTCAGGACAGCAGGAAGCAGAAACCGGCATCAAGGGAGAGGTGGTGCCAAAGAAGAAAGATGACGACACAGGTATCGACGATAACAAAACCGACCTTGCGGATGCCATTTCGACCCGCTATTTCTCTATCGACGGTAGCGCGCGCCCCATTCTCCAAAAGGGAATCAATATCGTAAGGCAGACGATGAGGGATGGAAGTGTGAAGACCATGAAAATAGTGATGAGATAGAAAACACCAAGGAACAGCCGATATTTGATGGGGGAATTGAATGTATGTATTGTTCGCACACCCTCAAAACCGGCGAGAAGTCACCTCCGCAAGGTATCGGATTGCGACGAATAATCCTAACAAAATCACATCCGCAGAAAGTCTCCATCCAGAACGGAGTGCCGGCTTAAAACCACCGAAAAAGCCCGGTGATTTTCCCATTCAGGCTCCTCGGACTTGCAAAAGGGCCACACTTAGCATGCGAAAGGGCCACAGTTGCGCTTCAACTGTGGCCCTTCTGCAAGCCCGTTTGGGCCTTTTAAGCCCCTTTTCCCGGCCTTAAATCGTGTCAATAAAATTCAAACAACTGATTGTCAGCGTTTTGGAAATGCCACCAAAATCGCTTGTTTGTAGCCGAGTGGGTTGTTTGTTGCGAATAGCGTAATCTGAGAGGCCGAAAATGAATAAATAATTTAACAATCATTTTATTCGGAGGTCTTCTTGCCAAACAACAATTAGTGCAAAACAAAAGCTACAAAAACGGTACCGTAGAACTATACGGTGCCGTTTCTGTAGCTTTATAACTCGTAAGCAACGCCGGTTGTTACTTTTCTGTGGATTCGGCTTTTTTCGTTGTAGCCTTTATGGCTGAAGACGATTTACCGGTGGCAGTCTTTTTAGCCGTAGGTTTCTTGGCTGCTTTGGCCTCTGCTTTCTTTCCTTCACATACTTTGCGAAGTTTGTCGCTTTCCGCCTCAATCTTTTCAATCTTGGCTTGCAGGCGGCTTATCTCCTTATCCTTCATCTCTATCTCGTCTCCCTGATTCTTGATGGTGGTGAGAAGCCCCTCCAGCTGTTCGTTGTCTATATCTTCCGGATAGAGATTGTTGACCCGATTGATGAAGTCGCCCAAGATGTTCATATAGTTGGTGAAGGCATCAAAAGGACTGCTGTAGATGCCACGGTCGATACCCACGTTGCTCGGTTTGGTGGTCATGAAACGGAAATTGTTGCTCGCTTGCAGATAGTCCCAATCCTGATTGATGCGCGGATCGTTGGCTATGCGCACACGGTCGGCCACGCTGTAGAGCTTATTGAAAGCCTCGCGCTGCATAGGATTGCCCAACCATGAGCTTACGTCGCGCTCTTCATCTACCCAACTCAATGTGTCCGGGACGTTGAGCGTGTCTATAGCCTTAATCTTCATGCAGAGTTCCGTAGGTGTGGAGAATGTTATGCCCCGTGCTTTTGCGCAGGTTGGCAAGGCTTTAAGGAATTCGAGGATATTGCTTGACAACGGTTGGGCTATGCCTAAAGCGGAAAGCTCCATAAAGATATTTATTACCTGCTCTTCTTCCGGAAAAGCTGCAATCCTATCCATATAGGTGTCGGCAAAAAGCGGATAGCCAGGCCAATCGCTGTTGTTGAAACGCAAGGATATATCATCGCTTAAGGTGATGTCGCGAAGCAGGAGCTTGAGATTGGGAGCCATGGCGCAGTTATAGATGTAGTGGGGGCTCTTCCACCCCAATACATGCTTTGCACCTTCCGTGAGCATTCCCTTAAATCCCAAATGGGAAACCAGCAGGCCGATGTCATCACTGTAAATGAGCGACGAATTGCGAAGCACTTTCGGTTCCTGTCCGAAATACTCTTTAATCTTGGCACTTTGTCTTTTCACCTCTGCCTCGAAAGCAGCTTCATTGACGAGAGAGGACAGACCGTGGGAATAGGGCTCTGCAAGAAACTCTACACATCCGGTGCTGTTAAGTTCTTGCAATTTGGTCAGCACTTGAGGGGCATGGAACTCCAACTGTTCCATGCCTACACCGGAGATGGAGAAAGCCACTTTGAAATATTTGCCGTTGGCATTGATCATCTCTTGCAAAGCATTCAGGGCCGGCATATAAGAACGCTCGGCAATGTCTGTGATGGCGCGTTCGTTCTCATAATCATCATAATAGTAGTGATCGGTGCCGATATCGAAAAAACGGTATCTCTTCAGATGGATTATCTGGTGTATCTCGAAATATAAACAAATTGTTTTCATCTTGTGTAATTCGTTAGGTAAGTTTTAATTGAATGAAAAAGTTCAGAGAGCAGGAAAGACTATTTCCACCCGAGGGTGCGCTCGTAGAGTTCACGAATCCAAAGTCCCACTTTCTCCCAGGTGATTTGGTCAACCTCATGTTTGCCCTCCTCTTGCAAATATTTGAAAAGGCTCTCATTGTGGCAAATGCTGTAAATGGCATCTGCCAGAGCATGGATATCCCAATAATCTATCTTGAAACAGTTGTCGAGAATCTCGGCACAACCGCTCTGCTTGGATATGATGGTCGGCGTTCCGCACTGCATTGCCTCCAATGGCGAGATGCCGAAGGGTTCACTGACCGAAGGCATCACATACACATCGGAGTCTTTCAGGCACTCATACACCTCTTTGCCCCGCATGAAGCCGGGGAAGTGGAAACGGTCGGCAATGCCCCGGATGGCAGCCAGCTCTATCATCTGGTCCATCATATCGCCCGAACCGGCCATACAGAAGCGGACATTACGAGTGCGATGGAGTACCATGTTGGCTGCTTCGACAAAATATTCCGGTCCTTTCTGCATCGTTAAACGGCCAAGGAAAGTAACTACCTTTTCCCTGCCAGTGTGGTCGGGACGGGGAATATCTTGGAGTTCTTGCCGGAGAGGATAGACGGCATTATGCACCGTGAAACATTTGCGCGGGTCTTGATGATACTGATTGATGACGGTTTGGCGTGTCAGTTCAGACACACACATGATGCAATCGGCATTGTCCATACCGTCTTTCTCTATCGAATAGACGGTAGGATTGACATGCCCACGGCTGCGGTCGAAGTCGGTGGCATGGACATGGATGCAAAGTGGTTTGCCTGAAACCTGCTTGGCATGGATGCCGGCAGGATAGGTCAGCCAGTCGTGTGCATGGATGATGTCAAACTCTTCCGTCCGTGCGATAACGCCGGCTATCACAGAATAGTTGTTTATCTCATCATGCAAATTGGCCGGATAACCACCGGCAAACTCCATGCATCCCAAATCATTGACATGCATATAATTGAAATCGGCATAGATGTGGTCGCGGAAACGATAGTAATCGTCAGGAGACATGATGTTGCCTATTCTGCTTTGCACGTAATCATGAGCAACATCCCGCCATACGATGGGCACACCGTTCATGGCAATAATTCTTGCCGCCGAGCGGTCTTCATCGCCAAACGGATGTGGCAGACAGAGTGTAATATCGACATCGCCTTGGGCATGAAGCCCCTCGGTTATACCGTAGTTAGCAGTGGCCAACCCACCGAACACGTGAGGAGGATACTCCCATCCAAACATTAAAACTTTCATAGTCACCTCCTCCCTTTTATTGATATTGATACTTTTCCAAAAGTTCCAACGTGCGGAGAATTTCGCCGACATTCATGGCAAACGAGATTGCTCCACGCCCCTGGAATGGAGGGTTGCCATCAAAAAGCTCGCTGATTGTCCCAAGGCAATGGCAGGACATCTCGTCCTCAAATCCCACCATCTGGCGTTCGATAAAGCTAAGACGAGTACGCTTGTAAAGTTTCAGGCAGGCCTCCATGTAGAATCCACTCAGCCACGGCCATGCTGTTCCTTGATGATAGGCATAGTCTCGCTGATTTTGTGATCCCACATAGATAGGATTGTAACCACCGCTCTTCGGAGAAAGCGAACGTAGTCCCTTTGGCGTCAGCAATTCACGTGTGCAAATGTCAAGCACGGCTTTTTTCTGATCTTGCGAAAGGGGCGAATAGTCGAATGCCACAGGGAATATCATGTTCGGCCGCACACTCCAATCTATCATGTTACCATCCACATAGTCGTAAAGATAGCCATATTCGTTGAGGAATGTGTCGAGGAAAGATATCTTCACTCTGCCTGCAAGTTCTTCAAACCGGACAGTCATTTCGCTCAATCCATCGTCTCCGGCAATGGCTGCAGCAAACTTCAAAGCATTGTACCAAAGGGCATTGAACTCGACGATAAATCCGGTGCGCGGGACAACCGGTTTGCCATTGGCAGTGGAATTCATCCAAGTGACGGCCTTATCACGGCCCTCGGTGTGCAACAGGGCATTCTCTTCCAATGTGAGGTTAGGATGCTTGCCGGCCATGATGTATTCCACGATGTCAAATACCAGTTTGCCATAAAGTTTCCGGCAACGCTCGCTGCCCGCCTCTTTGGCATACTGCTGAATGGTCCAGATGCACCACAAAGGCACATCCGGCTGTTCTATTTCGGTCATCTTCACTGTCGAGGGCTTTCCCTCCATAAATTCCCGGAGACCTCGTTCTGCCGTCTTCATCACCAATTCAAAATAGGATTCTTCCTCTATTGACAGTGTCAGGCCGGGAAGCGAGATAAACGTGTCTCTGGCACGGCACTTGAACCAAGGGTAACCGGCAAGGATATATCTTTCGTCATTCTTCAACCGATTATGAAATTGATGGGCGGCATTCACCAGACAATGGAAGAAATTGTCCCGTGGGTTACGCTCCTCCACTTCTTTTTCAAAAAGGGTTTTCAAGCCACGCGTTTTCATTTCCGAAGTGGATGCTGCAAACACGATGCTCTCTCCTTTCTTTATTTTCATCTCGAAATACCCCGGCACATAAAGGTCTTCATTGGAAGCATAGCCTCTTTCTTGTTCTTTGGGGTATTCCACACCGCGATACCAGTCGGGTAGAAATACAAACTCATTTTTCTTGGAGAACTGCATGAAAAGATTAGGATAACCGGCATACATACATGTGCTGATGCCATTGTCCACGAGGTTGTATTCCCTGCTTGCCGTGGAGTTCTCGTGCGTGAACTGGCGTACACTGCGAAAGGCAAGGAACGGACGGAAGCGGAGAGTCGTGTCGGAATGGGCATCCTCAAGCGTGTAGCGAATGAGGATACGGTCTTCATAGTGCTGGAAGACCACCTCTTTCTTCAACACGACTCCACCAACACGATAAAGTGTGGTTGGAACCTTGTCGCAATCAAATTCCCGAATATACTTATGACCATTAGGGCTGTAGTTATTGCCCTGATACTTATGCAAGCCGAGATTGAACTCGGCACCATGCTGAATGACCGTCACGTCAAGCGAACTAAGCAGCACATGGTTTTCGTCGTCAAGTTCCGGAACCGGAACAACCAGCAGACCATGATACTTACGCGTATTGCAGTCTACAATCGTCGAACAAGAGTAGGCCCCCGAACGATTCGTACGAAGCAACTCTTTTGACAACGACTCTTGTAGATTGGTCATCAGAGCTCTTTCAAATCTTATATAACTCATAGATCTGTATTAAGGTTTAGTTATTTACACGCTTTGTTGATTGAAAGACGAGTCGGCTTGTATTCTCGCAAACCTCCGCATTCTTCACCAAAGATAAGAAAAATATGTCTTACAACAAAATAAAAGGTTTTGTTTTTGAAAAAAGAGTAACATTTCATGCTCTATAAAACAAAAATAGTCAAGAAAAATAATAAATTGAAAAAAAAGATGTAATTTTGCAACAGAGTAGGAAAAGTTTCAAAACAGATAATGGTAAATAAGGTTGATTTAGACAAGGAAAAGATAGCAAAAAGTATCACTTCGTTGTGGGAAAACCTCCGCGAAGAGCACTACGCTTTACTCCTCAAAAATCTTTCTGTGCAGCATTTCAAGAAGAACGAAATCATCTATAAAGAATTTGAGAGCCCGACCAAAGCCATGTGCCTCATCCAAGGCAAAGTGAAAATTTACAAGGATGGAGTAGGGGGGCGTAACCAGATTGTAAGGGTTATCAAACCTGTCGAGTTTTTCGGATTTAGGGCCTACTTTGCCGGTGAGGATTACAAGACAGCTGCTATGGCTTTTGAAAATTGCGTAATCGCCTTTTTTCCCATCAATGTACTGATAGAGTTGATGACTGCTAATTTTGAGATTGCCAAATTCTTCATCAGATATCTCAGTGTGGAATTGGGACGCTCGGACGACCGCACTGTCAATCTCACCCAAAAGCACATTCGCGGTCGGCTGGCAGAGGCCCTCTTGTTTCTCAAAGATAGTTATGGACTGGAAGAAGATGGCTACACACTTAGCATTTACCTGAGCCGGGAAGATTTGGCCAGTTTGTCGAATATGACCACTAGCAACGCTATCCGCACGCTTTCAGCCTTTGCCAATGAAAAGCTTATTGCCATAGACGGGCGGAAAATTAAGTTCATCGCTGATGACGAACTAAAAAAGATTTCTAAAATGGGATAACGCCCCTTGCAGTTTTGTCCCTCTCTCTTTCATTGATAAAGAACCTGCATCAACTTCACACCGGAATGAGAAAATTGACAACTTCTTGTTCCACCGAGATGGCGTAAGCGCCAACGGGAGTCTTCATCAGTCGCCCGTCAATGCCCACCAGTGCATGTGATGCCTCTTTGACAATCACCTCACGGGTGCGATAGGGGTGCACACTACGATGGTTGAGGAATTTTCCTTTGACAAACAGATAGATGCCCTCAAACAGCTGGGTGATTTCCGGATGATAGACGACCGACACATCAAGCAGACCGTTGTAGGGTACGGCGTTTGGTGTCTGCCCATAGCCGTTGGCATTGCCTATGCATACAGTCATCACTTTGCGCTTCACCTCGTCGCTATTGATCTTGAGATGCATTTTATAGTCCATGCGCTGGAATATGAGGAGGATGAAAGAAGAGATGAACGATAATGTGCGTGAACCGAGAAGATGGCGGGTTTTCCGCCGGAGATTCATGATGGCAGCTATCAATCCGATATTGATGCAGTTGAGGAAATAACGGTGACAGCGCTCGCCGTTTTTATTCGTGTAGCGAATGCAGCCCAAATCGATCTTACGCACGCGACGCTCTTTAAGCCAGCCGATGGTCTGCTCATACTCATTCTCCCTGAAGCCCCAGAAATGGGCAAAGTCATTCATCACGCCATTGGGAATGACCCCCAGAGAGAGCTCGTCCCGAGCCTGCCGGTCCAGTTGCATCAGACAGTTTACGGCATCATTCAATGCCGAGTCTCCACCGACGATGACGATAGTCTTGTAGCCGTTGTTGATGAGCATTCGCACCAACCGTTCCACACTTCCGGTGTTTTCACTCTGGACAAAGTCATAGTCCACATGACACTGCTTGAGAGCCCTTTCTATCTTCTCCCAACGTTTTCCGTTTCTCCATCCGCCTTTCGGGCAATAGAGAATGCCCCATTTGTTCTCATCTACCATAAAAATATCTTCCTGTCTTCTCCATCATAGGAGAAGTTTATCTACAATTCATTGCATATTACTATTCTTCATGAGCAGCTTGCATTGTGCCACCTTCTCGGGCATGGGCAGCAGTGCGTCAATCCAATGGATGGTGAAGCCCCGCCGCTCCATTCCCCGAAACCAGGTCATTTGCCGTTTGGCAAACTGGTGAATGGCTATTTCCAAGTCTCTGAACATCTCGTTGTAAGTGATGCGGCCCGTCACATACTCCGTGACGAATTTATACTCCAGCCCATAATAAATCAAGTCCTCGGCCGGTATCCCCCTCTGGAGCAGCCCTCTGACTTCATTTGCCATCCCTTCGTCGAGTCTGGCTTTCAGCCTTCGGCTTATTTTTTCCCTACGCGCATCGCGGTCGATGGCTACGCCGATAATCAACGAGTCAACAGCCGGCAGCTCCCGTTCCGGCATGGGATGCTCCAGATTGTAGGTTTCTATCTCGATGGCCCTGATGGCCCGCTGCGCCGTGTCGACATCCGTGCGGTTGTGCATCTTGGTTCCCGCCTTCGTTTTCAAGTCTTCCAACATGCGTGTCAGCTCATCGAGCGATTTTGGGGCCAGTGCATCACGCAGTGTCTGATTTTGGGGCACGGGGGAAAGCCTATAGCCTTTCAACACCGATTCTATGTAAAGTCCCGTGCCACCGCAGAGGATGGGCTGCACGCCTCTGCCCGTGATGTCAAGATAGGCGTCATAGAAGTCTTGCTGATATTGAAAGAGGTTATATTTCGTCCCGGGCTCGCATATATCTATAAGGTGATAGGGTATCTGCCGGCCGTCGATAATATAGTCGGCCAGATCCTTCCCCGTGCCGATGGTCATTCCACGATAGACCTGACGCGAGTCGGCACTGATGATCTCAGCATCTGTCTCTGCAGCCAAAGCCGCCGCAAGACTTGTCTTGCCACTGGCCGTAGGGCCCAATATCGTGATCAGTCTTTTCACCATTCAGTTCTCCATGTCATCTTCTATATGCCGCGTTCCCGACTTTTTCTTTCTCTGGAAATACTGCAATGTCGCGAACACGGCAACAAAAATAATATAATTCGGTCAAACGACAAAACAATTAAACGAAAAAAGCCGCCCGACAATGTCGGGCGACTTGTATTTCGGTAATTAAAGTGCGGAGATTAACCGTTGTGCTTCTTCATCACCTTGATCAGGTCAACCACCTTGTGGCTGTAACCGATTTCGTTGTCATACCAAGAAACAACCTTCACGAAGTTGTCTGTGAGGTAAACACCGGCATTGGCATCGAAGATGGATGTCAACGGGCAACCCAAGAAGTCGGAAGAAACAACGGCATCTTCGGTGTAGCCCAGAATGCCTTTCAGTTCGCCTTCGGCAGCGGCCTTCATGGCATTGCAGATAGCCTCCTTGGAAGCGGCCTTCTTCAGGTTAACGGTCAGGTCAACCACAGAAACGTCCAAAGTAGGAACGCGCATGGAGATACCTGTCAGTTTGCCGTTCAGCTCGGGGATAACCTTACCCACAGCCTTGGCAGCACCGGTGGAAGAAGGAATGATGTTGCCGGAAGCGGCACGGCCACCACGCCAGTCTTTCATCGAAGGACCGTCAACGGTCTTCTGTGTGGCTGTAGTAGAGTGTACGGTTGTCATCAGACCGTTCTCGATGCCGAAGTTGTCGTTCAGCACCTTAGCGATGGGAGCCAAGCAGTTGGTTGTGCAAGAAGCGTTGGAAACAACCTTCTGGCCGGCATACTTGTCGGTGTTAACGCCGCACACGAACATGTCAGCCTGACGACCGTCTTCACCGGCTTTGGAAGGAGCGGAAAGAACAACGTACTTGGCACCGGCCTTGAGGTGCTTTTCAGCCTTGTCCATAGCGAGGAACAGACCTGTAGACTCAACTACATACTCTGCACCAACCTCGTCCCACTTCAGATTCTCGGGATCACGCTCTGCTGTAACGCGGATGTGGTTTCCGTTCACGATCAGCTCGCTCTTCTCAACGTCAGCCTCGATAGTGCCGTTGAACTGGCCGTGCATGGTGTCATACTTCAGCATGTAAGCCATGTAGTCTACCGGACAGAGGTCATTGATAGCCACTACCTGCACATCCTTTGCATTCTCAGCCTCAACAGTTGAGCGGAAAACGAAACGGCCGATACGACCGAAACCGTTAATACCAATTTTAATCATTTTCGTTTGTTTATTTTAAGGGTTAAAATAATATTTGCCTTTGTGATATACCTGTCAATTCTGTTGCGCCACTTCTTCGTGCCTTCATTCCTACTGCTACATAAAAATACGACACTTTCAAGCAATTTTTTCTTTGTCTGAGCGCAAAGTTACAAAATATTTTCTATATTTGCAGCCGAATTGAGTATTAAATTATATAAAAAACACACTCTTTCTCCCATATCCAAGGGACAGAAAAAACAAACTTGCGAGAGTGTCACCCCGATGTTACAATTATAAGATTCCAACAATAATAACACAATAAAAGTATGAGTAAAATTTTAAATGAGTTCAAGGAATTTGCTGTGAAAGGCAATGCCGTAGACATGGCTGTCGGTGTGATCATTGGCGGTGCTTTCGGCAAAATCGTATCTTCCATAGTAGACGACATCATCATGCCACCCGTCGGATGGCTCATCGGGGGTGTCAACTTCAGCGACTTGAAATTCACATTGCCTGCGGTGGAGATTCCCGGTGTGGAGAACATGACGGCTGCCACCATCAACTACGGTAATTTTCTCCAGACACTGATCGATTTCACCATCATTGCCTTCTGTGTGTTCTTGCTTGTGAAGGGCATCAACAAACTGGCCCGCAAGAAGAAAGAGGAAACACCTGCTCCCGAAGCACCCGCACCGGAACCCACGGCTGAAGAAAAATTGCTTACCGAAATCCGCGACCTGCTGAAAAAGCAGCAATAAGCGGACTGCCGGAAACCGACAGAGTGCTTCACTTGCAGGGGAAGCCATGCCACAAAAGCATGTATCCGACTGTGACATGGTCGGGTGCATGCTTTCTTTTTCACACTTCCCTGAACGATTCGGGAAAATGGGATAGTTGTTGTTAGACGGGAGAAAAAGAATCGTATGTATGGGGCGCACACCAACAGAAACAGGTGAAAGGAAGTTCTGCAAGAGGCCGGACAGTGCCGAATAATATTGACAGAAACACATCCGGCAAAATCCTCCAACCAGAGCGGAAAACCGGGTTTGAACCACTGAAAAAGCCCGCCGATTTTTCCATTCGTGCTCTCCGAGCTTGTAAAAGGGCTACAGTTAGCAAACGAAAGGGCCACAGTTGCGTCGCAACTGTGGCCCTTTTGTAAGCTCGTTTGGGCTTTCTTAAGCCCGTTTTCGGACTTAA
>ERZ791611.1622-NODE-1622-length-13448-cov-2.637796_pt1 | contig 13448 bp, 10 predicted proteins | sample MGYA00510275_ERZ791611 | MGnify/ENA primary metagenome ERZ791611 (study PRJEB30046, sample SAMN00791912) | human gut metagenome | study: EMG produced TPA metagenomics assembly of the A metagenome-wide association study of gut microbiota in type 2...
GTTGATCTCGCTGCAAAGTACAGAATTAGTACGGCTAACATTTTACTTCGCTGGGTTTTCGCGTATAATGCCAATAGAGAACTTAAGGATTATGATCCTAAAAGGGAGGTCTATATGGCAGAGGCAAGAAGAAAAACAACTGTTGAAGAACGTAAAGAAATCGTTGAGTATTGCATAAATCACGAACGCAATTTTAAAGATACTGCGTCATTGTATGATGTATCTTACAGCCAGGTTTATTCTTGGGTAAAGAAATATGTTGCTAATGGAAATAATGCATTAATAGACAAAAGAGGTCGCCATAAAACAGATGACGAAGTCGATGAATTGGAACGCTTGAGGCGTGAAAATCTTAGATTAAAGCGTCAACTTGAAGAAAAGGGTATGCTGACAGAACTGCTAAAAAAAGTGAAAGAATTCGAAAGGATGTGAGGTTAGGGAAGCTACGATACGATTCTAGATCTATGGCAATACAGTTCTTTTATGAAAGTAGAGATTGGAGCATTAAATGGATGTGCGCGCAACTAGAAATATCGCGAGCCTCTTATTATAAATGGCTTCATCGTGAAGTCCCTGCACAAGAGCAAGAAAACATAAAATTAGCTGGGCTGATAAAGGAGTATGATGAGCGCTTTAATCACATTTTAGGGTATCGTCGAATGGCCTCATGGATGAATCACTTTAATCATACCAACTATAGTAAAAAGCGTGTTCACAGAATCATGCAGAAGTTAGATATCCATGCAGTAATCCGAAAGAAAAAGAAAAAATATAAATCTGCTGCAACTGCTGAAACGGCTGAAAATAAACTTGGAAGAGATTTTGATGCAGACGCGCCAAATGAGAAATGGGCAACAGATGTAACGGAGTTTAAAATACCAGGGACACAAAAGAAACTCTATTTAAGTGCCATTCTGGATTTATATGACAGGTATCCAGTATCACATGTCATAAGTTGCAGAAATGATAATCATCTTGTATTCCAAACATTTGAGAAGGCAATCGCAGCCAATCCAGATGCCAAACCACTTTTTCATTCAGACAGAGGTTTTCAGTATACTAGTAAAGTGTTTAAAAGAAAGCTCATCGAACGTGAAATGGAACAATCCATGTCAAGAGTTGGACATTGTATTGATAATGGACCGACTGAGGGCTTCTGGGGTATTATAAAAGCCGAAATGTACCAACTGTACGAAATCAGAGATGAAGCATCTTTAAGGCATGCAATAAATAATTACATACGGTTTTATTCAACAGAACGGCCACAAGATAGATACCATTGTAAAACACCTTTAGAAGTAAGAAATGAAGCACTACAAGCAGAAACGGTCCAGGAATATCCGATTGCTCAGAACAAACGAATTGAGAAATATAAAGAAAAATGGCGCGCATAGAAAAACGACCACACAAATATGTGTGATCGTTCATCTGCACGTTATTTTAGATATTTAACCTGTCTACTTGACAGGGGGCATATCATAGAGCGCTCTCTTATCAGTTCTTTTTTTGTTCCAACTTAGGATTCCGCTGCTTTAGGAAGCAGCGTTGAGCCGCGCACGATTAATTCTGTGTTCAAAAGAATCTGCTTGGATGATGAGGCTGGATTGATGATTTTATCAATCAGCAGTTCGCAGGACTGATACCCGATCTGAAAGCAGGGCTGTTCGATCGTGGTCAGCGGCGGGATGCACATGACAGACAGATCAATATTATCGAATCCAACGACAGATAGATCTTCCGGTACCAGAAGCCCCAGTTCGTGGGCAGCGTTAATGGCCGCAACCCCATATACGTCTGAAGTGGCAAAAATGGCGTCTGGCCGGTCGGCCTGGCTTAGCATATGATAAATGTTGGAAAAAGCCAGTTTATAATCTGTGGTTGACAGATGAATGATCCATTCGGGCCTGACAGGAAGCCCGGCTTGCTCTAATGCCTGACGGTATCCCTTTTCCCGGTGGCGGGCATATTTAAAGGATAAATTCGTGTTAATAAGACTGATTTTTTCGCGTCCCGTCGAGATCAGGTAATCTACCGCTTTCTTAGAAGCGGCGGAATCATCGATGCTGACATAAGATACCCGGTCATAATTCTCGGCATATTCCGAACACATGACGGTTGGACAGCGGAAACTTAGATCCTCCAGAATCTTTTGCTGAGGCATATTGGACATGATGACCATTCCTGCGATTGAATTATTCCTTATCAGTTCTTCAAAATCTTCGCTTCTTGAATAGCGGTCCCGGGTCTCCAGGATCAGCACATGATATCCGTTCGCGTGGGCGCAGCGGTGTATCCCTTCCAATACGGGAGAGTTAAAAGGATTATCCAGATTGGGCACGCATACCATGATGATCTTGCTCTGCGCTTCTGAGAGCATCGATAATGTCTTCGGGATAAAGTTTAATTCTTTCATAGCCAGTTCTACTTTTTCTAAAGTGCTAGGCTTGATATTTCCTTTATTGTTAATGATTCTTGATACTGTTGCGATGGATACGTCAGCCATATCTGCAACATCCTGTATCGTTGGTTTTTGCTTCCCCATAAAACCTCCAAATTTTAACCTACTTATAATATTATATGTTTTTCATGAAATTGTAAATAGAAATGTAAAATTTACAAAATAAAACAGCATAACAAATAAACTGAGTCAATATTTATGTGCAATATACACAAGAAAAATAAAATTATAAGGAAAATATTGACAAAAATAGCATTATTGTGATATAAATAATGTAAAGTTTACGTAAATAATAATAAAATTTACAAAAAAGGAGAAAAATATGAAGGCTGCGGTAATTGGAGGAGGTTTTATTGGAAACGCGCATGTCGAGGCATTGAGAAGGCTGGGAGATGTGGAGGTAGTCGCATTATGTGACGCGTATAATTCCAGGGAGAAGGCTGACAGACTGAATATCAGGTTTGCCTATTCAGATTTTCGCAAGATGATGGAGGAACTGGAATTGGATGTAGTGCATATCTGCACACCCAACCATACCCACTACGAGATCGCCAGACACGCAATCAAAAAAGGGATTCATGTCGTATGTGAAAAGCCATTTACAAGCACAGCCGAAGAGGCTGAGGAACTAGTAAGGCTGGCGAAAGAAAAAGGCGTGCATGGAACCGTTAATTTTCACAACCGGTTTTATCCGGCGGCAATCCAGATGAGGCATATGGTGTCCGAAGGGGAGATAGGGAGAGTTATAAGCGTTCATGGCGCGTATATCCAGGATTGGCTTCTGTATGAGACGGACTACTCCTGGAGGGTAGAAGAGAGGCTGGGCGGAAAGATAAGAGCGGTTGCGGATATCGGCTCTCATTGGCTGGATCTGGCGCAGTTCGTAACCGGACAGGATATAAAGAAGGTCTGCGCTGTATTCAATACCATTTATCCCGTCAGAAAAAAAGGAACTGCCATTGGGGAGTCGTTTGCAAAGACAGGCCAGGGAGAACTTGAAGAAGTAGAGGTTACGACGGAAGATGAGGCTGCAATCCTGGTCGAGCTGGAAAATGGCGCAATCGGCAGCGTGTTCATAAGCCAGGTATTTGCAGGGAAGAAGAATACCACGGAATTGCTGGTGGCCGGTACATGTGCCTCCCTTGGCTGGAACTCGGAAGAATTGGGAGAACTTGGAATTGGACACCGGGACGGCCCGAATGAAGTGCTTACGAAAGATCCTTCTTTGATGTGCGAAAAGGCAGCGGCGGCGATTGGCTTCCCAGGCGGACATGTGGAAGGATTCCCGGACGCGATCAAGCAGGGGTTTAGGCAGTTCTACGACAGCCTGAGTAAAGAAGGAGATTTCCAGTACGCCACGTTCCAGGACGGCCTGGAGGAGATTAGGCTTTGCGATGCAATCTTGAAAAGCGCGCAGACAAAGCAGTGGGTAGAAGTAGAACCGCCGGATCATGCATAGGAGGGAAGAACGGATGAAATTGGGGCTTTTGACATCGATAATGCCAACGAGCAGTTTGGAGGAAGTGATAGAATTCGCGGCACAGCAGGGATTTTCCTGCATAGAGGCCGCATGCTGGCCAAAGGGAAGGGCAAAGAGAAGATATGCAGGAGTCACCCACATTGATGTGGAACACCTGGATGACGGGCAGGCCGCACGGATTAAAGATCTGTGCAGAGCCAGAAATGTAGAGATATCCTCCCTGGCCTATTATCCCAATGTGCTGGATGAAGACGAGAATAGCAGAAGGGCAGCGGAAAGTCATCTTAAGAAGGTGATAGATGCCTCCAGGAAACTGGAAATCGGAATGGTGACGACGTTTATAGGGAGGAATCACAATAAGACCATCGAAGAAAACCTGGAGATCATGAAAAAAATATGGACGCCGCTGCTTAGATATGCGGAAGAGAGGGAGATAAGGATCGCTATAGAAAATTGTCCTATGCTTTTTGGCAAGGAACAGTGGCCTGGCGGACAGAATTTATTCGGCGCCCCAGCTATATGGCGGGAGGTATTTGAGATACTGCCAAGCAGCTGCCTGGGGATTAATTATGATCCTTCCCATTTTATCTGGCAGATGATGGATTATATCCAGCCGATCTATGAATTTAAGGATAAGATTTTTCATGTACATATCAAGGATATTAAGATTCATAGGGACAGGCTGGATGACGTGGGAACCATGGCTTACCCCTTGAGTTACATGCAGCCCAAGATACCGGGGCTTGGAGATATTGACTGGGGAAGATTTATTAGGGCCCTTATGGATACAGGCTATGACGGCGCAGCCTGTATCGAGATCGAGGACCGGGCATTTGAAGGAAGCGCCGAAGACATTAGAAGATCAATTATTCTGTCAAAGCGGTATATGGAGCAGTTCATCATTTAGATGCAAATCTATCAAAATACAAAGGAGGAAGAAAGTATGATGAAAAAAATGTTGAGTGTAGGCTTGATTCTGGCAATGGTGCTGTCGCTTGCGGCGTGTACGGGAAAGAGCAAGGAGGCGGGAAAAGACGACGAAAAGAAATCCAAATCTTCGGATGGCAGTTATGAGATTGCCATCGTCCCTAAAGATACTACCAATGACTGGTTCCAGTGCATTGCACAGGGCGGTGAAAAGTTTGGGAAGGAAAAAGGATGTACCGTCTATATGAAGGGCGGGACGTCGGCAGATGCATCATTACAGATCGAGGTTATCGAAGACCTGATCGCGTCCGGCGTTGACGCGCTCTGCGTAATCCCGAATGATATTGATGCGCTTGAAAGCGTGCTGAAGAAAGCGCAGGATGCCGGAATCGTGGTGGTTACCCATGAAGCATCCACGCAGAAGAATACGGAATATGACCTGGAGGCCTTTGACAATGCGCAGTTTGGAGCAACGATCATGGATTCTCTGGCATCCCAGATGGAAGAGAAGGGTCAGTATTGCGTAATGGTAGGAAGCCTTACCAATGGCTCCCACAACGAATGGGCAGATGGCGGCATCGCAAGGCAGGAGGAAGAATATCCGGATATGGAACTGGTAGGGGACAGGATTGAGATCAAGGACAACTCGGAGACTGCTTATGAGAAGGCCAAGGAAATGCTGAAGACCTACCCTGAACTGAAGGGATTCTTCGGGACGGCAGCCCAGTGCGTGCCAGGAGTGGCAAGGGCAATTGAGGAACTGGGCCTGGTAGGAAAGGTATCCTTATGCGGAATGGCATTGCCAAGCGCTGCCGGAGAATATATTGAGCAGGGAACAATGGAGACTATTGTTGCGTGGGATCCTTACGAAGTGGGATATGCCATGTCCAACCTGGCCTACATGATTCTCTCCGGCGAAGAGATCAAAGAGGGCATCAATCTGGGGGCAGCAGGATATGAGGACATGAATATCATGAATGATAAAGTGCTGGTTGGTTCCGGCTTCCTTGAGATCACAAAGGACAATTTGAAAGACTATGACTTCTAGAGAACTATCCCAAAGGCAGGGGATATATGGGGACAGGCGCCCCTGCCTGAGGGAGCGGGAGAAAGAAAGGATATGGCTATGTCTAATTATGTATTGAGGGCAAAGGAAGTCTGCAAGACTTTTTCCGGCGTGTATGCGCTGAATAAAGTGAACATTGACATCCGCCAGGGAGAAGTGCATTGTCTGGCCGGGGAAAATGGATGTGGCAAGTCGACGCTGATTAATATTATCTCTGGCGTATATACCAGAGACTCGGGAGAAATAGAACTGAACGGGAAGAAATATAAGAAGATCACGCCAGCGGAGGCAATTGAAGAAGGAGTCCAGGTGATCTATCAGGACTTTGCGGTGTTTCCCAATCTGACGGTGAAAGAGAATCTTTCCATAAGCACGATGGTTTCATCCCATAAGAAGATTATGAACTGGAAAGAGTCTGAGAAAATTGCGCAGAAGGCTATGGAGATGATTGGCGTAGAACTGGATATGGAGCAAGAGGTAGGAGAAATATCCGTGGCAGACAAGCAGCTGGTGGCTATTTGTAGGGCGCTTATCAACGATGCGAAACTTCTAATTATGGACGAGCCGACCACGGCGCTTACAAAACGGGAAGTAAAGACGCTGTTTCAGACGGTCCTTAGGCTGAAGCGGCAGGGACTGTCCATTCTCTTTGTAAGCCATAAGCTAGATGAGGTATTTGAGATATGCGACAGATATACCATTCTCAGGAACGGAGAGAATGTTCTGACTGGCAGCACGGAAAAACTGGATAATCGAAGTTTTGCCTATTATATGACCGGGAGGCGTTTTCTGGATGTGAAGTTTACAGCCCCAAAAAAGGGGAAAGAGCCTTTGCTTGAAGTGAAGCATCTGACGGCGGAGGGTGCCTTTTCGGATGTGTCGTTTACGTTATATCCTGGCGAGATCTTAAGCGTGGTGGGCCTGCTGGGATCTGGCAGGACAGAACTTGCCCTGGCGCTCTTTGGAATTCAGCCGGCATCCTCCGGAGAGATTATGGTTAAGGGCAGGAAAGCGTGCATCAGCAAAGTTACGGATGCGGTAGGGCTGGGAATTGGATACGTACCCGAGGACCGGCTGACGGAGGGGCTGTTTATGAAACAGTCCATCGGGGATAACCTGGTCATTTCCAAGATTGAAAAACTTGCAGGCAGGCTTGGAATTCTAAACCGAAAGAAGATGGAAGCCGAAAAGACGGATATCATGAAGCGCATGAAGATAAAAAGCCCGTCGCCGGATTATGCGGTATCTACCCTCTCAGGCGGCAATCAGCAGAGAGTCGTGCTGGGCAAATGGATTGCGCGGAATATGGACGTGCTGATTCTAAACGGGCCGACGGTAGGCGTGGATATCGGATCCAAATACGACATTCATCAGGTGATGAAGGAACTGGCGGATGAAGGAATGGGAATCCTGATGATTTCCGACGACCTTCCGGAAGTCCTGGCGGTATCCAATCGAGGCATAGTGATAAAAAACGGCAGAATTGCCGGCAGTTTTGAAACGGATGGCACGACGACAGAAATGCTTGACGAGATGATTGGTGTCTAAGGAGGGTGAAAAGTGACGTTAATAAAAAAACTACTGCATAGAAGCGAATTCTATCTGGCATTCATTATTTTGGTCTTTGCATTCTTTGTACAGGCCCGGAGCGGGCAATTCCTGACAGCCAATAATCTGGTGGATCTGTGCGTATCCATGATCGTGCCATCCATCTTCTGCATGGGAATGCTTCTGGTAGTCATTACAGGGGGAATAGACGTATCTTTTACGGCGTTGGCGAGCCTGTCTGTCTATGTGGGCATTGATATCCTTCTTCGGATGGAGTATGAAGGCAGCGTCCTTGTGGCCTTTCTTCTAGTGGCTGTACTGTCTGCCGCCCTTGCGGCGCTTAATGGGCTGTTTATTGCCATTTTGGAATTGCCGCCGCTGATCGTGACGCTGGGGACCATGTCAGTATTCCAGGGAATTCTCCTCGGAATCCTGAACGCATCATCCCAGAACGTCCTGCCTGAGGGAATGAGCAAGTTCGGGCTGGCAAGCCTGTTCCAGGTAACGAACAAGAAGCTGAATATCACTTCGGCCATGCCCTATTCCATTTTTCTTCTGGTAGGAATCGTTGTGGCAACCTGGCTGATCCTGAGACACACGATGCTGGGAAGAGGGATATACGCTGTGGGCGGTAATAAAAATGCGGCAGTCAGGATGGGATTAAAGGTAAAGAAGATCAAATTCTTTGTCTATTGCTATATTGGAGTACTGGCAGGAATCGCGGCAGTCATTCGCATCTGCATGGCAAGATATAATCCGCCCGGCAATATGATGGGGATGGAGATGAATGTCATCGCCGCTGTTGTTCTGGGAGGGGCGAGCCTAAGCGGTGGAAAAGGAACCATACTCGGAACGCTGCTCGGGATGGGACTGATGACGCTAATGGAGAACAGCCTGCTGCTTCTAGGAGTTCCGGGCTATTGGCAGACTTTATTTACAGGAATCATTATTGTCATCGGGACTTCAATTACCTCTTACCGGGCGGCGAATATAAGGAAAAGATCAGTAGACAGAAGAGGGAGTGGAACATGCAAAAAAGTAAACGAAATTTAAATAATTGGTTATTGCTATATCAGAAAGATAAAATATTTTTTCAATTGCTGATCATTGCTGTTCTTGTCTTTGGGGCTGTAGCGTTTATGAAGCCGGACAAGTTCCTGACTTCTGAAAATATCCTTTCTATGCTAACCCAGTTTCCTCAATTCGGGATTATGACATTTGGAGTAATGCTGGCTATGCTTCTGGGAGGAATCGATCTGTCAATCGTGGCTATTGCAAACCTCTCATCTATTGTCGCCGCTTTTATTATGACCGGCGGCACGGGGGCGCAGGAAGGCAGGGAGATGGCGATACTGGCAGGTATCATTGCAGCGGTTATCGTGGGGGCGGCTGCCGGTCTAATTAATGGAGTTGTGATATCGAACTTTCATGTGCCGGCGATGCTTGCAACAATCGGAACCGCCCAGGTATTCCAGGGAGTATCGATCGCGCTTACGAAAGGGAAGGCGATCAGCGGTCTGCCAGAGGCGTACTCGTCGATCGGCGGCCTTAATGTAGCGGGAATCCTTCCCGTTCCATTCCTGGTGTTTATAATCTGTGCGGTGATCCTTGGATTTATCCTGGCACGCACCACGTTTGGAGCCAATATCTATATGCTTGGAACCAACGTAAAGGCTGCTGGATACAGCGGAATCAAGGTGAGATCATATACGCTTAAGCTTTTTGTTATAGGGGGAATCCTGGCAGCGTTGGGAGGGATGGTTATGATGTCCAGAACCAACAGCGCGAAAGCGGATTATGGGGAGGCCTACACGCTGCAGTGCGTCATGATCGCAATCCTGGGAGGCGTGGATGCACAAGGAGGCGCCGGGAAGGTCCGAAGCGTGGTAGTTGCCATATTCATCGTACAGATTATATCGTCAGCGATCAATATGTTCCCGGTACTGAATACATATACCAAGACACTGATATGGGGACTTACCCTGATTGCCGTCATGGTATGGAGAATGTTCTCGAAAGATTAAAGGAAAGGAGAGCATTGTGCAAGACAAAGGCACAGTGCGGTTAGTAGATATGGAAAATGCAAGCCAGAAATTTACCAAATTATTATCACCATTCAAGATCGGGAAGATGGAGCTGAAGAATCGGTTTATCTTTCTTCCGCATCTTACCGGTTATGCAATTGATGAGGGGTGGATGGATTGCGGCCTGTTCTCCGAGCGCAACATCCAGCATTATGTGGAGCGGGCGAAAGGAGGAGCGGCAGCAGTTACAGTGAGTCAGAATGTTGACCCATACAGCATGATGTCCGACGAGTACCCGGTTGGAAGCGATCCCAGGAATAAAGAGAACTTCAGGAGGCTGGCCGCAGAGGTGCATAAGTATGGCTGCAAATGCATCACGCAGCTGAATCACGGAGGACATAATACGCTGAAGAATCCTCCGCAGATTCTTGTGGCACCTTCCCAGATGCCAGAGCCGTCCTGCCACTTTAATACAAAGGAACTTGAAAAAGAAGAACTGGAGCAGATCAAAGATTATTATGTCAAGGCAGCAACCCTGCAGCAGGGCGTGGGCTGGGACGCAGTTGAACTTAAGATTGCCCACGACGGGCTTCTTAGGACCTTTATCTCACCGTTGTTCAATAAGAGGGAAGATGAGTATGGAGGCAGTTTCGAGAACAGGATGCGCTATCCGCTGGAGATCATTGAGGCCATCCGCGAAGCGGTGGGCCCGGATTATCCCATCGGCATCCGCCTGTGCGTGGATGAATTCATAGAAGGCGGGTATTCCATGGAATACGGGCTGAAAGTCGCCAAACGGCTGGAAGAAGCAGGCGTGGATTATCTCAGTACGGATGCAGGATCATTCAGTTCCTTCTACATGGAGATTCCTCCGGCTGTCATTCCCCTGGGGTTCGCACTCTATATGAGCGCGGAATTAAAGAAGACGGTGGACATCCCCGTCATTGCCTTTGGGCGAATTAATGACCCTGTCCAGGCAGAGATGCTGCTTGAAGAGAACTGCGCAGATCTGGTTGGCATGTGCCGCCAGCTGATCTGCGATCCAGAGACGCCGAATAAGACGATGCGGGGAGAAGTAGACGATATCCGTCACTGTATCGCATGCAATGAAGGATGCATTGGAAATGACGGCATTGATGTGGAATGCGTACAAAATCCGGGGGCAGGCCGGGAAAAGTATTTTGGCATTGGGACGCTTCAGAATGCAGAGATACGTAAAAAAGTCATGGTCATCGGCGGCGGAATCAGTGGTATGAAAGCGGCGGAGATTGCTGCCAAGCGGGGACATGAGGTGTCTCTCTATGAGGCGGGCGACAAATTAGGCGGACAAGTCCTTTTGATTGAGAAGATGCCCTACCGGGCAGAAGTAGGGGAGGTTTATCGATATCTAAAATACCAGTTAAAAAAATATAATGTAGCAATCCATATGAATGTGAGAGTAGAGCGGGATCTTGTGGAACGGGAAAATCCCGATGTGATTATTGCGGCCACTGGCTCTAAGGCGCTGATTCCTGATTATATTCAGATGGATGAAGCCCGTATAAAAGTAATCGATTGCAGGCAGGCGATGGAGAACCTGGAATTGATAGGGGACAAGGTGCTGGTATTTGATGACATTGGCTATTATCAAGCCAGCGGCGTGGCTGATTACGTGACGGCCCTGGGTGCTGATACGACGGTTGTTACCACCAGCAACTTCCTTGGATGCGACATCGAAGGAACCAATAACGCATTGCTGCTGCAAAGGCTGTATGAGCGGGGCACCCGGATTATTGCCTCCCACACGATCTCGAAGATTAAAGGTGACGCAGTTGTTCTAAGGAACGTATATAGCCAGGAGGAAAAGGAAATCGGCGGATTTGACACGGTTATCATAGCGGCCCAGAGCAGATCGGATAACGATCTGTACAAAGAACTGAAAGCAGCAGGTAGAGATGTGCGGGCAGTGGGCGACTGTGTCGCGCCAAGAGCCATCGAACAGGTGATATTTGATGCCGAGCTGGCAGGCAGAGAGATATAAGGAGGATGTGGGATGAACATTGTAGCATGTATCAAACAGGTTCCTGACACGAATGAAGTGAGGATCGACAGCAAGACGAACAATCTGGTCAGAGAAGGGGTTCCTTCTATTATGAATCCTTTCGATGAATCAGGAGTGGAGCTGGCTCTTCGCCTGAAAGAACGTTATGGAGGAAGGATCACGGTAGTTTCCATGGGGCCGGGACAGGCGCGGGAGGCATTGCAGCAGGCGCTGGATATGGGGGCGGATGAAGCCATCCTTCTGAGCGACAGAGCATTTGCGGGTTCGGATACTCTGGCAACCGGGTATATCCTGGCACAGTACATAAGCGGCCTCGATTACGACCTGATCCTATGCGGAGCGGAGGCGATTGACGGCTGTACCGGACAGGTGGGCCCGGTGATTGCGGAGAATCTTGGCATTCCTCAATTTACATATGTAAGTGGAGTAGAATGGGAAGATGAGCAGTGGAATATTGCAAGAAGCGTGGGCAGATATCTGGAGTACCATGAAGCAAAGGGAAAGATTCTCGCATGCGTCATGAAACAGATTGCGGCTCCGAGAGCCGCGCACCCATGCAGTCGAAATCCGAAAGTTATAAGCGCAAGGGAAATCAAGGGACTGGATCCAGGACGTGCAGGAAGTACAGGCTCCCCTACCCGCGTGGTAAAGATTCAGATGGCAGATGCCAGGCAGAAATGCTATGTGGCAATAGATGACAGGCTGCCGGCGAGAGAACGAATTCAGAGTATTATTAACGGAGGCATAGAGTCAAAAGAAAAGGTAGAATTGATAAGAGGGTCTTCAGAGTCCTTGGCGTATAAGATACTGAGCCTTCCGGAAGTGGAGAGAAACGTAGTCTAAGTATGCGGGGAAAGGAGTAATGACAATGATCAGGATAGAAAAAGAGAGATGTACCGGATGTGGCATCTGTATCAGGAAATGTCCTTTTGGAGCGTTAAAGATGGAAGAAGGCGTGCCTGTGGTATCGGACAGCTGCCTGGAGTGCAATGCCTGCGCGAATGAATGCCCGGCAGGCGCGATAAGAAAGGATGAGGAGAGCCTTAAGGCGGAGGATATCGGTACCTATCATGATGTATTCGTGCTGGCGGAGCTGGAGCCGCTAAGCGGAAAGGTGCAGAAAGTCACACTGGAATTAATTGCTGAGGGACGGCGTATTGCTGACAAGATGGGGGAAAAGCAAAAAACTCTGCTTTTGTGCAGCCAGATGCCCGAGGATATAGAGGAGAGAGCGGGGCGTGCGGGATGCGATGAGATCATTCTGGTAAAGGACCAGATGCTTAAAGAATATAATACGGACCTGTATGCGGATATTGTTACTAGAATCTGCCAAAGGTACCGCCCGTCAGTTTTGCTGATACCTGCCACGGAGACGGGAAGGGACCTGGCACCGCGGGTTTCTGCCAGGCTTCAAACTGGGCTTACCGCTGACTGTACGGGATTTGATGTGGATCAGGAAGGAAATCTGATACAGATCAGGCCAACCTACGGCGGCAATATCATGGCATCGATCATCAGTCCGGGATGCCGTCCTCAGATGGCTTCCGTAAGGCCGAATGTGTTTGCGGCAGAGACAGAAGTGAATCAGAAATTGGCTGTGATCAAAGAAGAGCATATTGCGATAGATCCGGGCAGTAAAAGAACCCGCCGGACTTCGTTGGAGGAAAATCCGAAGTCCTATAAGAACGTAGCAGAATCCGATATGGTGATCGTGGCAGGCTATGGCGTGGGCAGTGCCGAGAATTTTAAGAAGATAGAGCGCGGCCGCGAAATCTTCAACCGCCTGCTGCCGCCTCAGTACTCCGACTACTCGCACGCCTTCGACAACGCTGAAAACGGCCACAGCTTCCTGCGCGTCGCCAACGCCGACTACCGCCGTCCCGACGGCAAGCGCGTCCACACGG
>ERZ791611.1627-NODE-1627-length-13426-cov-2.357565_pt1 | contig 13426 bp, 9 predicted proteins | sample MGYA00510275_ERZ791611 | MGnify/ENA primary metagenome ERZ791611 (study PRJEB30046, sample SAMN00791912) | human gut metagenome | study: EMG produced TPA metagenomics assembly of the A metagenome-wide association study of gut microbiota in type 2...
GTCCCTGGTACACCGGATGGACCCCCGGATGAAGATCATCTTAGTGATCCTCTACATCGTCATGCTGTTCACCGGCGACAATGTGGGGAGCCTCATCGTGGGCATCTTCTTCCTGCTGATCGCCTACCCGGTTTCTAAAATCCCCATGAAGATGGTGGCCAAAGGGGTGAAGCCGGTCATCCCAATCATCCTCTTCACCGCTGTGCTCAACATGCTGTTTGTGGACGGCAAGGTGCTGTGGAGCTGGTGGGTGTTCAAGCTCACCCAGGAGGGCATCCAGCTGGCGGTGATGATGGCGGTGCGGATTGTCTGCCTTATCGCGGGCACCTCCCTCTTGACCTACACCACCAGCCCCATCGCCCTCACCGACGCCATCGAGCGCCTTTTGTCCCCCCTCAAAAAGCTGAACTTGCCGGTCCATGAACTGGCTATGATGATGACCATCGCCCTGCGGTTTATCCCCACCCTCATCGAGGAGACCGACAAGATTATCTCTGCCCAGAAGGCCCGGGGCGCGGACATGGAATCAGGCAGCATCATCGACCGGGCCAAGGCCATGATCCCCATTTTAATCCCCTTGTTCGTCTCGGCTTTCCGCCGGGCGGAGGAGCTGGCCCTCGCCATGGAGTGCCGCTGTTACCGGGGAGGGGAAGGGCGCACCCGGATGAAGCAGCTCCACCTGTGCGGCATCGACTTTGTGGGCCTTGCCTTTGTGGTGTTCTGCTTTGCCCTGACCTTGATCACAAACACCCTATTGCCCAGTATGTTTTAAGACTATGCGAAATTTACTGCTGACCATCCGGTACAAGGGAACAAAATACCATGGGTTCCAGGTGCAAAAAAATGCCCTTGCCGTGGCCACTGTATTTCAGGACGCGGTGGAGGCGGTGTTCCACCAGCGGCTGGACATCAAAGGCTGTTCCCGCACCGACACCGGCGTCCATGCCAACCGGTTCTGCGTCTCCCTAAAAACCGAGAGTACCATCCCCTGTGACCGGCTGGTCAAGGCGCTGAACATCAACCTCCCCTGGGATGTGGCGGTCCTCGCCTGCCGGGAGGTCCCCCTTGATTTCCACGCCCGCTACAACTGCAAGGGCAAGCGGTATGTGTACAAAATCCTCAACTCGGAGATCAAAGACCCCTTTTTGGAGGGGCTTGTCCACCAGCACCGCTACCCCTTGGATGTACAGGAGCTGAACCGGGCTGCCCAGGATTTTGTGGGCACCCACGACTTCAGCTCCTTTTGCAGCGCGGGCAGCAAGATCGAAGATATGACCCGGACCATCTACGCCGCTTCGGTGCGCCGGGAAGGGGATCTGGTCCTGTTCACGGTAGAGGGGGACGGCTTTCTGTACAACATGGTGCGGATTATGGCTGGCACCCTCATCGACATCTCCAAGGGGCTGATTCCCCCAGACGGCATCCCAGCGGTGATTGCCGCCCGGGACCGGGAGCGGGCCGGGTTTACAGCGCCGGCCTGCGGGCTTTACTTAGATGAGGTGTTTTATGAAGAAGGGGAGATGGCTCTGCCGTCCCCGGAAAGCAAATAGGCAAAGGAGGAAGTCGCCGTGGGCAAGCTGACCCAATTGGAAGAAGTCCGCCGGGAGCGGAAGCGCAAACGGCTGGTAAAGCGGATCACCGGTTTGGCGGTGGGATTGGCTCTGCTGGTTGGGGTTGCCTTTTTTTGGCAGCAGATTGCGGATTTGGATTTGGCCACCCAGGTGGAGGATCTGATCGCTTCCTTTGGCTCCGGTTCCGGCTACCCGGTGGAGACCCCAGGCGGTATCGTCAAAACCATGTTTGACGCCGACGGCCAGGTTGGGGTGCTCAATGACACCAACCTGTATGTCTACAACAAAAGCGGCAAGCAGGTGAAAAACATCCTCCACGGGTACAACAACCCGGCCCTGCGGGCAGAGGGAGGGCGCATCCTGGTTTTTGATCGGGGCGGCAACGGCCTGCGGGTGGAATCCAAGAGCAAAAACCTCTTTTCGATCACCTATGACAACCCCATCACCAGCGCCGATCTCTCCTCTGGGGGGAACCTGGCGGTGGCAGTGGGCTCCAGCCAGTACCAGGGCCAGGTCATTGTCTACAACAAGCGGTTTGAAGAGATCTTCCGATGGCTGTCCTCTGACACCGTGCTGGATGTAGCCCTCTCCGACAAGGGCAACACTATGGCTGTGGCCAGCGTCACCACTGTGAACGGGCAGATCGCCTCCACAGTGCGGCTGTTCAAGTTCAATTCCGAGCAGCCGGTGGCGGAGATCCCCCTCACTGGGGAACTGGTGGTTGCCCTGCGCACCGGGGACGGCGGGCTCTTCTATGCCGTGACCGACCAGGGAATTACCGCCATTACCTCCGGCGGCAAGGTGGAGGCCAGCTATTCCTTTGGCGGGGACCCTTTGGCGGCTTTTGACTGCTCCGGCGGCAAGGGAATCGCCGTGGTGCTGGGGGATTTTAAGGAGAACCGAAGCCTGACCGCCTATGTCCTGGATGAAAAGCTGAAGGTGAAGGGAAGCGCTGTACTGAATGTCCGGCCAGAACTGCTGCGCCACGACAGCAAAGGCGTCTATTTCCTGGCGGACAACAAGGTCTACTGCTACACCAACACGATGGATCTGGTGGACACAGTGGACACCCCAGACGCCCGCTGCGCTTACATCCAGGGGAACCGGCTTTATTACACCACCAGCAAGAAGATGGACCGGGTGTCGGTCAGCCGCCCCGAAAAGCTCCCCAAGGAGAGCAGTCCATCCAGCGCTGGATAAAGGAGGCAGTATGGAACAATACGTACCCATTTTATTGGATGTTCTGGTGGTGGTTGTCATCATCAGCATGGTCAAAGCCTCCGCCCGGCGGGGGTTTGTGCGCACCGTCATCCAATTTGCCGGCTATCTTGTCTCCCTGGGGATTTCCTCAGTGGTGAGCCGGATGGCTGCCATTTTTGTCTACGACTCCTTTGTGCGGGATGGGATTGTGGATTTCCTCTCCCGCAACATCCAAAATGTCACCGACCAGGAGATGGTGATGGAGGAACTGATCGCCGCTCTGGAAAGCCTGCCTGCCATCCTGCAAAGTGCCCTCTCCCAAGCCGGGGTGGATTTGACCAGCGCCCTTTACGGCCTCACCGGGGATTCGGTGGGGAAGATCGCCGCCGCCGTGGCGGACACGGTGGTGGGGCCTGCGGCCATCGGCCTTTTGCGGACCATCTTCTTTATCCTGGCCTTCTCCACCTGCATGCTGTTTGTCAAAAGCTTTGCCCGGCTGTTCCGGGGGCTGTACCGGGTTCCGTTGCTGGGCCCGGCCAATGCCCTGTTGGGCGGCTTGGTGGGCGGCCTGGAGGCGGTGCTGGTCCTCTATGTCGCTGCGGTGCTGGTCAGTTTGCTGCAAACCCTGACAGGGGATACCTTGCCGCTCCTCACACAAGAGGCAGTGGCCAGGACCTATCTGTTCCGGCTGTTCTTTGACCTCAACGGAATTATCGGGATATTAGGGGTTCAATAACGGGAAAAATGACAAATATCGAAAGGCATTGGCAAGATTTTATTGGATTTTGTCAATGCCTCTTTCCTTTTTCAGCAAGAATTGATATAATGTTCGGGAAAGAGGTGTTAGCCGTTGAGTATACCAAATATCCTATCCATCTTCCGTATGGCATTGGTGCCGGTGTTCCTCCATCTGTATCTGAATGCCGCTACGGGCAGGGAATACCTGCTGGCCGCCGGAATCCTGGTGCTTTCTGCTTTGACCGATGTGCTGGACGGCTTTATTGCCCGCCGATATCATATGATCACCAAATTGGGACAAATTTTGGATCCTGCTGCTGATAAAATGACCTTGGCGGCAGTGACCCTTTCCCTTTGGCATAAAATCCCCGACCTGTGGCCGCTGTTTGCCATCTTTATCACCAAAGAACTGCTGATGGTGGCTGGCACGCTAAAATTAATGCACAAAAAGACCGACATCGCCGGGGCGAAATGGTTTGGCAAACTGTACACCGTCATTTTTTACCTGGTCACAGTCAGCATTGTGGCTTTCCCTAACTTAAACCACCGGCTGGTGTTTGGCATGCTGGCGTTTATGGGGATTTTCACCGTGTTTTCCTTTGTCATGTATGTTCCGGTTTTTTTGGAACTCAACCGCAAATAGGTTGCCTGGAGGGATGGGGAAAGCCCCGTCCCTCCTGTTTTTTCCTTGGCTGAGGGGAGAAGCAACAGGGGGAAAGAATTCTCTCCTAATTTTGTACAGAAAGGGAAGAATTCTTCATACCTGGTTCACAAACCCCCGCTATAATCAGATAGAACGCCAGAGTGCTAAAACACCCTGGTTTACCCTGCGAATGAGGTGTATGGTATGAACAATTTACTTTGCAGCCGCTGCAAAAAGCGGATGGCAGTGATCTTTATGAGCCGCATTGAAAACGGAGAGACCATCAATGAGGGACTCTGCCTCCAGTGCGCCAAGGAACTGGGCATCCCCCAGGTGAAGGACTTGATTGACAAAATGGGTATCACCGACGACGACATCGAGTCGATGAACGACCAGATGCTGGAGATGATGCAGAATGGCGACTTCGGCGGCATGAACCCGGAAGGCGGGGAAGAGGAGGACGGTTTTGAGATGGGCGGTGCCCAGCCGTTCCCCTTTATGCAGGGCTTCTTTGGAGGCAGTGACCTGCCGGAAAAAGTCCCCCAAAAGGAGAAAAGCGCAAAAGAGCCCACGGGGCGCCCGAAAAAAGAGAAGAAATACAAGTATTTAGACAATTACTGTGAGAATTTGACCCGCCGGGCCCGGGAGGGCGGCATCGACAACATCGTCGGCCGGGAGCAGGAGATCTACCGGGTGATGCAGATCCTCAACCGCCGCACCAAAAACAATCCCTGCCTCATCGGCGAGCCCGGTGTGGGCAAAACCGCTGTGGCCGAAGGGATCGCCAAACAGCTGGCCAGCGGCGAAGTTCCCCCCCGACTGGCGGACAAAGAGCTGTACATGCTGGATCTGACCGCCCTGGTGGCTGGTACCCAGTTCCGGGGCCAGTTTGAAAGCCGGGTAAAAGGCTTGGTGGAGGATCTGAAAAACGCGGGCAATGTCATCCTTTTCATCGACGAGGTCCACAACCTGGTGGGCGCTGGGGATGCGGAAGGCTCGATGAATGCCGCCAACATCCTAAAACCCGCCCTCTCCCGCGGGGAGATCCAGGTGATCGGTGCCACCACCTTCAACGAGTACCGCAAACATATTGAAAAAGATGCGGCCCTGGAGCGCCGGTTCCAGCCGGTGACCGTCAACGAGCCCTCCATTGAGGATACCGTACAGGTGCTTATGGGCATTAAGGAGCACTATGAGCAGTTCCACCGGGTCAAAGTCGCAGAGGAAATTTGCCGCCGGGCTGCCGTCCTCTCAGAGCGGTATATCACCGACCGATTCCTGCCGGACAAGGCCATCGACCTGCTGGACGAAGCCTGTTCCTGTTCTGTGCTGGCAAACCAGTCCCTGGCCCAGTACGATGAAAGCAACCGCCGCCTCAAAGAGCTGATCGCCAAAATCAGCGATATGGAGCAGTCCACCGAGCCGGATTATGAAAAATTGGCCCAGATGCGGGCAGAGCAGCTCCGTTTGGAGGGCAAGATCAAAGAGATGGAGCCCCAGGCCCTGAATCATGAGGTGACTTTGGAGGATCTTGCCAAAGTGATTGAATTGTGGACTGGCATCCCAGCCAGCCGGGTGCGGGAAAGTGAGCTGGGTAAGGTAGCCCACCTGGATGAGGCGCTGAAAAAGCACATTGTCGGCCAGGACGAGGCGGTGGAACTTGTGGCCGCCGCCATCCGCCGCAGCCGGATGCAGATCAGCCCTCGCCGCCGCCCGGCCTCCTTCCTGTTTGTGGGACCCACCGGCGTCGGCAAAACCGAGCTGGTCAAGGTCCTTTCCCAGGAGCTGTTTGATGACGCCGACCCGCTGATCCGCCTGGATATGTCCGAATTTATGGAGAAGCACGCCGTCTCCCGGCTGGTGGGGTCCCCTCCCGGCTATGTGGGGTACGATGAAGCGGGGCAGCTCACCGAAAAGGTGCGCCGCAAACCCTACTCGGTGGTGCTGTTCGACGAGATTGAAAAAGCCCACCCTGACGTGCTCAACATCCTCTTGCAAATCTTGGACGAGGGCCGGGTCACAGACGCCCACGGCCGGGTGGTCTCCTTTGAGAACACCGTGGTGGTGATGACCTCCAACGCCGGCAGCGAGGTCAAGGAAGGGGTTGTAGGCTTCAACACAGTACCAGGCCAGGTGGCCAAGGACAAAGCCATGAAGGCCCTTTCAGGCTTCTTACGGCCGGAGTTTATGGCACGAATCGATGAGATTGTAGTCTTCCGCCCCTTGGACGAGAAGGACTTTGAGAAGATCGCCGCCCTGATGCTGGATGAGCTGAAGGCTCCCTTGGACGAAAAGGGGATCAAGTTTGACTACGCCCCGGAGGCATTGACCCTCATCGCCAAGGAGGCTTATGGCCGCCGCAGCGGTGCCCGGGATATCCGCCGGATCATCCGCAAACAGGTGGAGAACCCCATCTGTCTGCGCCTGCTGGAGGATTTGGACCATCAGCCCGCCCTCATCAAGGCGGTGGACCAAGAGGGAAAAATCGGCCTTTTGACCGCATAGACTTGTTTGGAAAGGGGAGGCGTCATGCCTCCCCTTTTTTCGACTGGTGAATGGGTCCCTCTAAAAATATGGGGGTGGGGGAAAGAAGCCCCCAACTTGCCTGCAAAATTCCGGACACAGAAAAACCTCCCGAGGAACTTCCTCGGGAGGTATCTTTTTATCGCTTAGTCGTGTTTGATGGCTTCCAGGGCAGAGATGCGCACCGCCCGGTTGGAGGGGAAGAACCCGGACAGCAGCCCAACCAAAGTGGCAAAGACAATGCCGCCCAAAGCGAGCCACGGCGGAATGATGGACATGGAGCTTCCGCCGCCTCCGCCCATCATGCCCCCCATGCCGCCCAAGCTGAACCCAAAGTAGTTGGACAGGAAGGAGAACAGGTAGCTGATGAGCACCCCGATGATGCCCCCGCAGAAGCCGATGGTCCCGGCCTCCAGCAGGAATTCGGAGCGGATATCGGTGACAAAGCAGCCCACAACCTTCATGACGCCAATCTCCCGGGTGCGCTCGTAGATGGACATGTACATGGTGTTGGCGATGCCCACAGCGGCAACAAACAGGGTCATACCGCCGATAATGCCATAGAACAGCTGTTGCTGCTGCACCCAGTCCTCCAAGGGCTTGCGCTGGCTCTCCTGGGAGTAGGTGTTAAATCCCATGGCCTGGATGGCCTCCTCCACTTGGCCCACCATCTTGATGTCAGTGCATTTGACCTTGGCTTGTTCGTAGCCCTTTTTCTCTTCCTTTTTCAAGCCGTTGGCCTTGTTGTAATCCGCTTCCATCCTCTTTAAGTCGTTGATATCCATAAAGATGCCGCGGCTGGTCTCATACCCTTTGCCCCAGTCCTCTTTTAGGATACCGGCAGGAGTGACTTTGTATTCATACTGCTTGGCCCCTTCTTTGTTGGTGTTGGTGCGGATGATCAATTTGTCGTGCATCACGTCCACAAAGGGGTCTTTGATCTTTCCGTTGGCGTCGGGGTAGGGGTCCACCCGGTTGAAGCCGGGCTTTTTTTTGTTGTCCCGGAACTCATATGCGGCATATTGTCCGAACACCACGGTATAAGGCGGGGAATTTTCGGTGAAGCCGCTGCCCTCCAGGTATTCATACCCCAAGTATTGCAGCGCTTGGGGGTAGACGCCCACCACATTATACATATTCATCTGGTAGCGGTCCTGCTTGCCCGAGACCATGAGCAGGTCGGCATTGGCGTTGTAGAAGGGGGTAGCCACCAATACGCCGTCCATGGCCTGGATTTGGGCCATAGCTTTGTCGTCCAGCACCGCCTGGTTGGCGCCGCCGCCGTAGTTGTAAATTTCAATGATGGTCAGGTCGCCCATGCCTTCCAGCATCTCTTGGATGCTTTGCTGGGCGCCCAGACCGAGGGAGACCATGAAAACCAGCATCCCAGTTCCCGCCACCACCCCGATCATCGTCAGGATGGTGCGCATTTTGCGGCGGGAGAGATTCTGGAGCGCCATGGTCATCAAATCATAAAATTTCATCCTCGTCGCCGCTCCTCTTCGCCTTGATCTTCTTCACCGTGACGAAGGCGGTCATACCGGTGATCACCGCGCCGGCGAAGCCCAAACCGATCTTGGTGCCATCTATCTTTTTGGGTTCTTCCGGGTTGACCGCAGGGATTTCCGGCGTCAGGCCGGGGTCCTCGGTGGGGTAATCAAAGCCCTGTACCATGGCCTCAAATGGCATGGAGACCTCTTTGATATTCATGTTGGCGTCCTCGTAGGTGATGACCACCTTGCCCTGCAAAGTGCCTGGCTCTTGGGGGGTGATGAAAAAGTCGGCGGAGTTTTCACTGCCGGATTCCATGTTGCCCACAAAGGACTTCTGACCGTTGTTGGAGACGCCATCGCACTGGAGCTCCGCGGAAACGTTATACACTACGGTGCGCCCTTTGTTGACAAAGTTGACGCTCAGGGACATTTCCTCCCCCACATAGATGTAAGGGGAGACCTCGATGGGGTTAACTGAGAACCGGTCCACCTGGGAAACCGGGATGGCGATGCTCTCCTTAGAAGTGCTGCTTTTCCGGGCGTCGTTGGCGATGTATTGGAAGGTGTATTCGATATCCACGTTGTGGGAGCCGGGTTTGGCATCGGCCAGGGCGCGGAAATCGATGGTGCGGGTGATGGAATCCTTCCGGTTGAGGCCGGCGATGTAATAGGTGTTGGAGGAGCTGGCAATGGTCAGTCCTTCGCCAGTGCTGACCTTCATAATGATGTTTTCCAGGTCATAGCCGGGGCTGGTGTTGGTGAAGGTGATGGTCAGGGGGAAGGTCTGGCCGGCGGTCACCTGGGTGTCGCCATAGCTGTAGTTCTCCACAATAATGTTGGGCACCAGGGGGTCCAGCTCGGTTTCCTCATCTTCGTCATCCTTGTCCGGCTTTTTGACGTACTCTTCGCACTCGGGGAAGGTGACGCTGGCGTTGTACTCCACCTTTTCACCGTCTACATAATAACCGAAGGTAAATTTAAGGGTGTCGCCTGAGCCAGTATAACGCAGCCGAATAATGTCAAAGGAGAGTTTTACATTGCCATTATCATCACTGCCAATCGTTTTCCCCCGGATTTCGGTGCCTTTATTGACCGAGTTGCTGCTGACATCATCCTCCGAGACCTGCTTGAAGGAGCCGGATTGAATGATAATGTAGGGATCGGTAAAGGAGCTGGGGTTGTCACTATATGAGTAGTTGGGGTCGACGATATCCAAAAAGATGTTGACATCCCGGTTGCGGGTGATTTCGCTGATAGAAGACTGATCTCGGCCGTTTTCGTCCTTGCTGCTGGAAGAATAGCTCTGGTAGCGGCTGGCCTTCTGATATGTAATAATGGGGTCGCTGCTGCCGGAGGCCACCGTCTTTTGCTTCACTTTGGCAAAGGAGAAGGATTTGTTACTGTCACCGGTTTCCCATTTCGATCCGGCGGTTTTGGTAATGCTGTAATCCTTGTTGCCAAGCTTTACAGAAAGAGTTTTATCACTATCCAATAAATTGAAGCCATCTATTTCGTCTTCCTCCCCGGAAGGGGTGGTGATCTTCAGCTTGTTTCCTGAAAAATCTGTTATTTTTAAGGAGTAGGTTCCAACTTCGTCGAAATAGCTGCCCAGTTCTTGGGGGGAGAGTTCGGCGTCCCCTTTAAAGCTGTCGTCAAATACCAGCACAGGCGCCGCGTATACCAGGGTGCTCAGGGCCCCGGCCACCGTGCCAAGGATCATCAGCAGCGCCAAAAGCAGCGGGATGGCTCGTCTCAGGATTTTCTTCATGGTTTGATCTCCTTCTCTTGTGTATTCTCAGCCGACCCGCTGTCGGGCTCGGTTTCTGCAATAGGTTCAGGGGCCTCCTCCTGTTCTGGAGGCTGGGGAGCCTGCGCTGTCCCCGGCTCCTCTTGAGAGGCGGATCCCTCAGCAGGGCTTTCTTCCGGGGGATCCACAACCGTGCGGTCAATCAGTGAAACGTTGGGCTGATCGCTCACCACCCGGCCGTCGATCAAGGTGATGATTCGGTCGGCATATTGGGAAAGCTCCTGGTCGTGGGTGACCAAGATGAATGTCTGGTTGTTCTCCCGGGCCAGGCGGACCATCATCTCCATCACTTCGATGGTGGTTTTGGAGTCCAGGTTGCCGGTGGGCTCGTCGGCAAAGACGATGGCCGGCTTGGAGACAAACGCCCGGGCGATTCCGACCCGCTGCTGCTGGCCGCCGGACATCTGGTTGGGCCGGTGTTTGCACCGTTCCCCCAACCCCACTCGGTGGAGCATTTGAAGGGCCAATTTTTCCCGGGTGCGTTTGTCCACGCCGCGGAACATCAGCGGCATGCTGACATTTTCCAGCGCGGTCTGGGAATTGAGCAGGTTGTAGGACTGAAAGACAAATCCCACATTTTTTTGGCGGAACCGGGCAAGCTGGTCCTCACTCATCCGGGAGATGTTCTTTTTGCCGATGTACACCCCGCCCCGGGTGGGCTTTTCCAGCCCGGCCAACTGGTTGAGCAGGGTGGATTTGCCGGAACCCGAGGTGCCCAGGATGCAGAGGACCTCCCCTTTGTGGATCTCCAGATTGATGCAGTCCAAAGCGACCACCTTTTCAGACCCCAATTTATAAACCTTTCGCAGGTCCTTGACACGGATTATGGTTTCCAAGACGATCCCTCACCTCACAATACAAAACGATCTTCTCTTACTATAGTTCACCGGGCCTTCACAATTACTGCATCTATTTGCAATATTTTCTAGTTTTCCTGGGCGAATCAGCCTGCCGTTAAGGGATGCGGCCGCTGTGGGGATACCTTACCCCACAGGTGGGAAATCTGTTGTTTCCACACGTCCTCCCTCAGCGGGAAAAAGGACCCCAGGAAAAAATTGTTATCGGTTCCACTATAGCATACTTGGCCCCCCAATTCAATTCCAAGGCCAGGGGAAACAGAAATTCTGTCAAAAGAAAAAAGACAGTTTATAAAGTTCCTGACGATTTTCTTACGATGTGATGACATTGGGCAAATTCACAGAATATTGTTTGACTTCGACTAGTGGGGGGCATATACTATTGACATTGTGACGAGGACTATCGAGAACGATAAAAGAAAGCGGTGTATAGAGTGTCCAAATTAACCAAGGGTAAAAAGAAACTGATTGTCTTTGCAGCGGTGGCCATCTTGGCGGCAGCCGGAGTTGGCAGCTGCATGCTCAACTCCATGAACCAGACACCCATGCTCATGGCCTCAGGGGTTTCTATGCAGGAGATTCAAAGCTTCCTCTCTACCAGCGGAACCATCAAACAGGGCAACCTGGAAGAGCATATTATGGCGGCCACCACCGAGGTGGGCAACGTCTATTTTGAGGTGGGTGACGAGGTGAAAAAAGGCGACTTGATCGTCAGCTTTGACAACGCCGAGGCCATGCGGGAGTACAAATCCGCAGCTATCGCCTACGAAAAGACCCGTTTGGGACTGGATGAAACCGAGCGGAAGTACTTTGAGACCATGGAGGACATCGCGGAAATCGAAGACAACATGGAATTCCACAAAAAGAAGATGGAAGAATATGAGGACAGCACCGACCCCGACGAACGCGCCCTGTTTGAACGGTATCAGGCCAAATACGAAAATGCCAAATCCCGCAAAGAGGGCTTGGAGGACACCATCCCCAGCGAGGAGCAGCTGAAAATCGACCAGCTCTCCTTTGAAGAAGCGAAGATGAAGTTCGAAGAGGCCCAGGAGAAGGTGAACTCCCTTCCCGGCAATATTATCGCCGGCCAAGACGGCACCATCGAAGAGCTGAACGCCAAAAAGCTCAACACCATCTCCAAAGGCACGGTGGCGGTTGCGATCAAGACCTCCGAAACCCAGACGGTGGAGATGAGCGTGGGCAAATACGACATCGTCAAGGTGGCCCTGGGCCAATCCGCTGAAATTACCTTGGGCAACAAAACCTACCAGGGCACCGTCACGGAGATCGGCACCGCCGCGGATGAAAAATCCAACGTCAAGGTGAAAATTCAGGTGGATAACCCGGATGAAAGCTTTATCCCCGGCATGGAAGTGGACGTGGATGTACTGACCTATTCCACCCCCTCTGCATTGGCACTGCCGGTGGAAGCGGTCAAGACCGACCGGGGCGGGGATTACTGCTACACGGCGGAGCTGACCGACCCGGAGAAACAGATTTACCAGCCGGTGAAGACCTATATCACCCTGGGCAATTCCTCCGACCAATACATAGAAGTTACCAGCGGGCTGACCGAGGGCCAGCTTGTCATCGACAATCCGCCCACCAACATCGACAGCATCCTGGCTTGCATCATCAGCCAGCCGGCTTAACCACCGGCGGGAGGCGGGAAAAACAATGATCAAAGAAAACCTGAAAATGGCGCTGGAAAGCATCAAGTCCAACAAGATGCGCTCCTTCCTCACCATGCTGGGCATCATCATCGGTATTGCGTCGGTGATCACCATCGTCTCGGCGGGCAGCGGCGCCAAACAGTACATGATGCAGCAGTTCGAGTCTCAAACCACCACCGTGTACATCAATGTGGACAGCAGCGAGGCTCTGGACAGCGAGTACATCACCATGGAGGATATTTCCGCCCTGAGCAGCATGGGGGACTATGTGCGGGGTGTCACCCCCTATGTGGGGACCACCGGCGACGCCATCTTCCGCGACAAGCGCCACGGGGTGTGGATTAACGGCGGCACCCAACATATCGCCTTGGTGGACGGGGTGAGCGAGCTTTACTCCGGGCGGTTCTTCAGCGAAAGCGACTACCTGGGCGGCAAAAATGTGGCAGTCATCGACGACATCTTAGCCCAGGATTTCTTTGGAACCACCGACTGTGTGGGCATGGATATCGAGCTGCGGGTCAAGGACAAGCGGACTACCGTCCGGGTTGTGGGCGTCTGCAAAAACATGTATGGAGATTTCGCCACCCAGGACTTGCAAGGCAATGTCTACGTGCCCATGGGGGTAGTACAAGAACTGGACGAAGAGAGCAGCGGCAAGCTGCGGGGGGTATACCTGTACTCCTTTGATAAGAAGGATGTGGAGACCATGGGCAACGCTGCCGTCCGCCTTCTGGAGAACCGGCACGGCAACCGGGGCCGGAACATCTACTATGCCAACAACGCCAAGGCCCAGCTGGAGTCCATCAACAGCAGCATGGATATGATCCAGAGCTTTATCGCCGCAGTGGCGGCCATCTCCCTCTTGGTGGGGGGCATCGGCGTTATGAACATCATGCTCGTCAGCGTCACCGAGCGCAC
>ERZ791611.1644-NODE-1644-length-13298-cov-2.521408_pt1 | contig 13298 bp, 12 predicted proteins | sample MGYA00510275_ERZ791611 | MGnify/ENA primary metagenome ERZ791611 (study PRJEB30046, sample SAMN00791912) | human gut metagenome | study: EMG produced TPA metagenomics assembly of the A metagenome-wide association study of gut microbiota in type 2...
ACCGACCAAATTCGAAAAGCCTGCTCAATGAGCAGGCTTTTTTGCATCTGGGGCCTGCGAGGAAGAGAACCTCCGGGGGCAGGAGGTTCGACTCGCGTTCCGTAGGCCCGCGCAAGCGCAGCGCCGCCGGGCATCATCAGTGCACGACTGGCCAAAAATACCACCAAAATCACAATAAACGTCTTTACTCACGTTTTCAGCCGGCTATTCGCTATTTTGTGACATCTTCCATTGCATTTTTTTATCGATGAACAGATCTTTTTTCGCGAAGCTTATGGCTGAATGCAGCATTTTCCGCTGTGCGTTTTAACGTTCACGCTATTAATCGCTCACATATTGGTCACATAGCAAGAAATTTTTCTCATTTACTGGCATTGTTTCCCACTGGGTGTTGCAAATTAATAAGGTCTTTATTCTGCTGAATTGCCAGTAGCATAAATTTCTCTGCTGAAAATAGCGTCCTGAAGTTTTTTTAATCTTTGCCTGCCGTTTCTCACGCTGGATGTAAAACCCGGCTGGCTGTATTGACGTTTCCCCATTCTGTTGACAGATTGTAGGGCATGAGGGGCATTTCATGGAGAATCCGTACTGCAACTCAGTCGTTTTTGCGAAAGGAATCCCCATCTCTCTCTACGCCTTCGGGCACCACCGACCGGACCGGGTAAAAAATAAATAAAGGTCCGGCGGATATATGCAAACAACATCACAATTTTGGAGCAGAATAATGAGTATTTCCTTGAAGAAATCAGGGATGCTGAAGCTTGGTCTGAGCCTGGTCGCCATGACCGTCGCCGCCAGCGTGCAAGCGAAAACCCTGGTTTATTGTTCTGAAGGCTCGCCGGAAGGATTTAACCCACAGCTCTTCACCTCTGGCACCACCTATGATGCCAGCTCCGTACCGATCTATAACCGCCTGGTCGAATTTAAAACCGGTACGACGGAAGTTATTCCAGGACTTGCTGAGAAATGGGAAGTCAGTGCGGATGGCAAAACCTATACTTTCCACCTCCGTCAGGGTGTGAAGTGGCAGGATAATAAAGACTTTAAACCAACCCGTGACCTGAACGCCGATGACGTGGTGTTCTCCTTCGATCGCCAGAAGAATACTAATAACCCGTACCATAAAGTTTCTGGCGGCAGCTATGAATACTTTGAAGGGATGGGCTTACCGGACCTGATTAGCGAAGTGAAGAAAGTGGACGATAATACCGTCCAGTTCGTCCTGACCCGTCCGGAAGCGCCGTTCCTCGCTGATCTGGCCATGGACTTCGCCTCCATTCTTTCGAAAGAGTATGCTGACAACATGCTGAAAGCCGGCACGCCGGAAAAAGTGGATCTCAATCCTATCGGTACCGGCCCATTCCAGCTGCTGCAATACCAGAAAGATTCCCGCATTCTGTATAAAGCCTTCCCGGGCTACTGGGGTACCAAGCCGAAGATCGATCGTCTGGTCTTCTCCATCACCCCGGATGCCTCCGTGCGCTATGCCAAGCTGCAGAAAAATGAGTGCCAGGTGATGCCGTATCCGAACCCGGCGGACATCGCGCGCATGAAGGAAGATAAGAACATTACCCTGCTGGAACAGCCGGGTCTGAACGTTGGTTATCTCTCCTTTAACACCGAGAAGAAACCGCTGGACGACGTCAAAGTACGTCAGGCGCTGACCTACGCGGTCAACAAAGAAGCGATCATCAAAGCGGTTTACCAGGGCGCAGGCCAGGCGGCGAAGAACCTGATCCCGCCGACCATGTGGGGCTATAACGACGACGTTAAAGACTACACCTACGATCCGGAGAAGGCGAAGCAGCTGCTGAAAGAAGCGGGCCTGGAAAAAGGCTTCACCATCGATCTGTGGGCGATGCCGGTACAGCGTCCGTACAACCCGAACGCCCGCCGCATGGCGGAGATGATTCAGGCTGACTGGGCCAAGATTGGCGTCCAGGCCAAGATCGTCACCTACGAGTGGGGCGAGTATCTGAAGCGGGCGAAAGCGGGCGAGCACCAGAGCGTGATGATGGGCTGGACCGGCGACAACGGGGATCCGGATAACTTCTTCGCCACCCTGTTCAGCTGCGCCGCGGCGAAAGACGGCTCCAACTACTCGCGCTGGTGCTATAAGCCGTTTGAAGATCTGATTCAGCCGGCCCGCGCCACCGACGACCACAACAAGCGTATTGAACTGTACAAACAGGCTCAGGTAGTGATGCATGACCAGGCTCCGGCGCTGATCATTGCTCACTCCACCGTCTATGAGCCGGTGCGTAAAGAAGTCAAAGGCTATGTGGTGGACCCGCTGGGCAAACACCACTTCGATAACGTCTCTGTCGAATAATAAGTACGATGCCTGACCCCCTCTCCCCGCGTGGGAGAGGCGGGGGGCGTATTCCCGCTATTCCGGGGAATGCTTTTGTGAGCAATACAGACGCCCTGTCGCCAGGCGGGGCGTCACTAGAGAGAATCCGGGTTATGTTGCAGTTTATTCTCCGACGTCTGGGACTAGTCATCCCGACATTTATCGGTATCACCCTTCTCACCTTTGCCTTCGTCCATATGATCCCCGGCGATCCGGTGATGATTATGGCGGGCGAACGTGGTATTTCCCCCGAACGTCACGCGCAGCTGCTGGCCGAAATGGGCCTTGATAAGCCGCTGTGGCAGCAATATGCCCACTATATCTGGGGCGTGCTGCACGGCGATTTAGGCATCCGTGATATAGGAATTCAACGCCATATTCTGGGATTTAAACGGCGCCACTTTATATCCGTCCTGTTTAAAAATCCTGCAAAGTCCCGCCGCAAGCACACTTTTTCCTGCATTGGACATTGTTCCCTGTACCATGATCACCTTTGCCATCTAAACTACCTCCGTAAGCGCCTGAAACAGCCGCACATTTTCTTCTCTTGTTCTGACTGCCACACGGTAATCTCCTTTGGAAAGTCCGTCATAATTGCTGCAGTCACGGATCAGGATCCGTTGTTCCAGCATCCGTTCCCAAAGATCTTCTCTTCCACGAAACAACATAAAGTTCACTTCCGACGGAATATAAGATATTCCAAGCCGCTCCATCTGCCGCTCCATCCATCTGCGTTCCTTTGCCACATACCGCCGGGTTTTCTCCACCCTGTCTGTCTCTTGAATCGCTGCCACTCCCGCTTCCTGCGCGGCAGTCGATACGCTCCACGGCTGCCGCATCTGTTCCATCGTCTCAATCAGTTTTTTATCACTGCAAAATCCATAGCCGAGGCGGAGTCCCGGCATCGCATGTATTTTCGTAAACGCACGGAGCAAAAACAGATTGGGATATTGCTTCATGTGATCAATATTTTTCCGCACGATCTCCTGATCTTCCAAAAATTCACCGAAACATTCGTCCAGCACAACAAAAATTTCAAGCTTTGCACATTTCTTTAAAATCCGCTCCAACAGTTCCGGATGGATCGTGCGTCCGGTCGGGTTCATCGGAGAGCAGAGAAACAGCATGTCGGTCTTTTCCGTCAGAACTTCCAGTACCTCTTCCCCGAGATCGAACTGCCGGTCTCGCCTCAGCGGGATCTTCTCCACAGTACAGCCGACCGCAGAAAGCGCCCGCTCATATTCGGAAAAAGCCGGAGCCGTCACAAGCGCTCTCCGCGGTCTTTTGGCAAATGCGAGCAGAAAGAGTAATTCTGCCGCCCCATTTCCGAACACGATGTTCTCTTCACCGACTCCATACGTCTTTGCCGTCGCCGCCCGCAGTTTCCGACAGCGGCTGTCCGGATAATGTGTCATCTGTAAAACGCCCTGCTCTGCCGCTTTCATTACCGCTTCGCCCGGTCCCAGCGGATTGATATTCACCGAGAAATCCAGCAGTGTTTTTTCCTGTCCGTATGTATAAATATCTCCGCCGTGTTCGTACCGCATCCTGTTTTCTCCTTTTTCTTACTTCTTCTTTTCCGGATATTTCGGACAAACGAGGAATGGCTCCGAAAAATGCATCCCCGTTTTCCCGGTCTCATTAAATCAGGCAGATCAGGAAGCGAAGACTTCCGAACAAAAACAGCGTCAAAATCTCTGTCGCATACATCAGGCGTACCGCCCTCCTGATGTCTTCCGCTTCCACACTCCGAAGCGGATCCCCGATCGTCTCTTTTTTATATCGTTTGCCGAAATAGCAGGCGTCTCCTGCGAGCTGTATCCGAAGCGCTCCTGCGCACACCGATTCCGTCTGCGCCGAGTTCGGACTTGCATGTTTTCTTCTGTCCCGCAGAAAAATCTTCCATGCCTGTTTCCCGTCCATCCCGCACAAGAAAGCTCCGATAATCATCAGAAGCGCGGAAATCCGAGCCGGGATGTAATTGACCGCATCGTCCGCTTTCGCCGCGGTTCTTCCGATATAAAGATAGGTTTCCTCTTTATATCCAAGCATCGAATCCATCGTGTTGACCGCCTTGTAGGCAAATCCAAGGGGCGCGCCGCCGATCAGCAAAAACAGAAGCGGCGCGATCACGCCGTCGGACGTATTCTCCGCGACGGTCTCCACCGCCGCCTTTGTCACTCCCTCTGCATCCAGACTGTCCGTGTCCCGTCCCACGATCATGGAAACCGCCTTTCGCGCCGCCGGAAGATCCTGTTTTTTCAATTCCCGACAGACTTTCATACTCTCTGTCTGAAGCGATCTCGCCGCCAGGATCTGATAGCACCAGAAGCTTTCCAGACCAAACGAAAGAAGCGGGTGGATCTTCGACGCCAGATACAAAAGCCCCGCCGGAACTGCCGTGGAAACAAGCAGGACAACCACAAAAATCACACCGCCTCCGATCAACAGACGCCATTTGGATCCGTTTGCGATCCGCCGGCAGATCTGTTCACATTTTGCGATCAAAGCGCCGATCAGACGGACCGGATGATACAGCCAGTACGGATCTCCCAATACAAAGTCCAAGATACAGCCTGTCAGACAGACAGCTAAAATCCTCATAATTTCCTGATCTCCTTACATGTTCCTCTCAAAATTTCACGTTCTGTTCTCACATAAAAGACGGCTCCGTTCTCCGCCTGCCACTGATAAAACGGACGTTGTTTATGATCCAGCCATTCCAGGATCGCCATGATCGTTCCACCATGGACAACAAATGCCGCCCGTTCGATCTTTCGCTCCTGAAGTTCCGTTACTTTCTGTACAAATCCCTCTACACAGCGTCCGGCAAATCTTTCTCTGGACTCGCCGCCCGGAAATGCTTCCATACCGCCGCTGTCGATCCAGCGCTGATATTCCGGTCTGTTTTTCAGTTCCTCATAATTCCTGTTTTCAAACTGCCCGAAATCACATTCCCGAAATGCATCGCATACTTCCTGTTTTTTCCCCGGAAAAAGCAGTTCTGCACTTTCCCTGCATCGTTTCATAGGACTGACTGCAACACAGCGTACATCCGCCAGGATCCGATGTAGCCTTTTTTCCCATAGATCCCGTTCGCTTCCGGAAAGGATCGGCTCATCCGTCGTCCCGATATAACGTTTTTCCAGATTTCCTTTCGTCTTCCAGTGACGGATCAAATACAGTTCCAACCTGAAATACCTGCCTTTCATCCTTTTTTACTTTTTCCGGCTCTATCCGACCAGAACAACTCCGCTCAAGATCGCCAGTTCGCAGATCTGCAGAAAATATCCTGCCAGATCCCCGGTCATTCCGCCAAACTGTTTTCTGCTCATCCATGCATAATAACCGAATATCCCGGCTGCACAGAGAAGCGCTGCCCCCCCCGACACCGGGCACTGTATCACCATCCAGACGGCAGCCGCTGCCGCATAGATACACATCGCAATCCGCGTTTTTCTCTTTTGGGATCCATCCTGAAATGTCTTCCCCAGTCCGTCCTCCCGCGCCGCCGGAAATGTCACCACCGAAAATCCGCTGAGCGCCCGGGAGAGGACTGCACCGGCTGCCAGCACCGGAAGCATTTCCGGACGGACTTCACTCCACATTGCAAGGCTCCAGATCAGATAGATACCAAGTCCCAAAACCGCAAATGCCCCGGTGTGGGAATCTTTTAAGATCGCCAGCTTTTTTTCCCGATCCCCGTAAGACGCCAGTGCGTCCGATGTGTCCATAAATCCATCCAGATGGATGCCTCCGGTCAGCAGGATCGGAAGCAGAGTCATACATGCCGAAAAGAACAAAACACCATAGTCCCGCCCTAAGATCCAGCTTCCCAGAGCATACTCGCAAATTCCGATCACAATACCCACCATCGGGAAAAAACACATTGCATACTTCATATTTTTCTCCTGCCATGCAATATGCGGCATCGGAAGTTTGGAATACATCGAAAACGCAATGATCATTGACTGCAGTACGTTCATCTCTCCGTCTCTCCTTTCCTCTTCCTGCTTTTCTCTACTTCAAGATCTGATACTGTTCTACCTGAATATCCGAAAAAGATCCCATCTTTCGATACACCTGCAGTCCCATCTCCAGAAGCGGCATCACCGCAACGGCGCCGCTGCCCTCTCCGAGACACATATCACAGGTCAGAAAAGGGGTCAGGTGCAGCGCTTCTAAGATCATCGCGCCGGCCGGTTCTGCCGAAACATGGGAGGGCAGCACATATCCTGCCGCATCCGGAACCATCCGCACCGCACACAGTGCGGCCACAGCAGAGATAAATCCGTCGATCACAACCGGCACATGGTATAATGCGCCGCCTAAAAAGAGTCCGGTCATCCCCGCAATATCCAGTCCGCCTACTTTGGACAGAACATCCGGTACGTCCTGTGCATATGGAGCGTGCGTACGGATCGCCTCACGGATCACCCGGATTTTCCGCTTAAGTCCCTCGCTCGTCAGCCCTGCGCCTTTCCCGGTCACTTCCTCCGGATCTTTTCCAAGCAGAACAGACGCCACGGCGCTGCTTGTCGTCGTATTCCCGATTCCCATCTCTCCGGTTGCGATCACTCCATAGCCTTTCTCCCGTAACTCTCTGACGATTCCAATACCGACTTCAATCGCTTTCCACACTTCCTGCCTGCTCATCGCCGGCTCTTTCGCGAAATTTTTTGTACCTCTGGCAACTTTTTTCTCCCCCACAGTCAGCCCCGATACATCTGTCGCCATTCCGATATCAACGGGAAAAATATCCACGCCTGCAACTTCCGCCATGATATTGGTACTGGCGGCTCCTTTTGTAAAATTCTCCGCCACGATCGCGGTGACTTCCTGTCCGGTCTGTGTGACGCCCTCCGCCACGATCCCATTGTCCGCACACAGGATCACCAATGCTTTTTTCTCCAACGTATAGTCTGCGCTCCGCTTGATTCCCGCCATCCGGATCACGGCGTCTTCCAGTTTTCCGAGACTGAACAATGGTTTTCCCACCGTCATCCAATGCGCGCGCGCCTGTTCCATACTTGTCTCATCTGCCGGAAGAATGTGCCTGCGCAGCTTCTCCACTTTGTCATCTGCACACTCGTTCTCTTTTTGTCCTTGCATTGTCATCACCTGTGTCACTCCTTTCCTACGGCTTTCGCCCCATTCTTTTCCCCGTCGATCACATCATGTTTTCTCTGCCTGCATAATTCCACAAACCGCTTTGCCACCTCCGGATTGGAATAAAAATGAAGATGCGGAAAACCTGCCCACAGATTCCCCTCTATATGCACGCATTCCCAGCTTCTCTTTCCATCCGGCTTCACGGCAAGGCAGTCGCTTCCGTTGTCCGTACTGTCCCAATAATGAAATTCGTGCCCCCTCAGTTCCTCTCCCTGTTTCAGAAAAACAGAGTCTCTCTGCGCTTTCAGATGGATATAACCAAATCGTTTCAGCCGCCCGGCTGCAAAACCATTTTCTTGGATCACGCCCGCCATCTCATACTGCTTTTGGTCTTTTCCCTCCAGGCTGTCATGCAGATACAAAAAGCCGCCGCACTCCGCAATACAGGGAAGTCCGTTTTGGATCGCTTCCCGCACCGAGCGGCGCATCCTTTCATTTTCGGAAAGTGTCTCTGCATACAATTCCGGATATCCGCCTCCTAATAAAAGACCGTCGATCTGTTCGGGAAGTCTGTCATCCGCAAGCGGAGAAAACGGGATCAACTCACACCCGAGTTCCCGCAAAAATCGGAAGTTGTCTTCATAATAAAAACAAAACGCACGGTCTCTTGCCACGGCGATCCGCACCGGGATCTGCTCTTCCCGTCCCCAGTCCGGCACATGTTCTCTCCTTTGATCCCATTCAGAAGCCGCCCCGCTCTCTGCGATCGAACGGATCTGTTCCAGATCGACGGTTGTTTTCAAAAGTGCTCCCGCGTCGAAAAGCTGTTGCCGGATCGCTGCGATCTCCTCCGGAAGCACCAGCCCCAAATGCCGGCTCTCCAAATGAAACAACGGATCTTCCGGAATATATCCGACAACCGGGATCGCATACCCGTGTTTGAAAAGTTCCCTCTCGATCATCTCTTTCAGCCGCGGATACAGCATCCCGGAACAACGGTTCAGTAAAATTCCTTTGATATGGCTGTTCTTCCGAAATGCCAGCATACCAAGTAAAAGCGGCACGATCGAAAGCGCCGTCCCTCTGCACGGCACAAGAAACAAGACCGGCATATGAAGCGCATCCGCCACCGCATAGGAACTGGCTGCGTCCGAATCCAGCGAAAGACCGTCGTAATACCCCATCACGCCCTCTGTTATGATCAGATCCGCATTTGCACTGTGGCGGACAAATAATTCCCGCATCACTGCTTTCTCACAAAAAAACAGATCCAGATTTTCGGACGGGATCCCCAACACTTCCCGATGGAACATCGGATCGATATAATCCGGTCCGCATTTGCAGGCTGCTACCTGTATTCCCTCCCGAAGAAATGCCGCCATCAAGGCACAGGTCACCGCCGTCTTTCCGCTTCCGCTCCCCGGCGCTGCGATCAGGATCCGCGGGATTTTACTGCTGTGCGCTTTCAGATCCTGCACATCTCTTTTTTTCTGCTTCATAACACCTTTCCTCATTGATCTTCGGATGGTTCCGGACGTCCCTCCGAAATAATGTAAACCGGATTCAATCCGGTCATCATATGATACGCGCCCAATGTCCGCGCTCTCGATACGCTGACCTGTACGATCTCCGGGTTTCGCAAAAGTCCGCATTCCTGCGCTTCCAGCACTTCCCTCAGCGTCTCCAGAGAGATCGCGTTCAGCACGATCCGGACATCCGGATTCTTTTGCTTCACACAAGCAAGGATTTCTTTTAAATTTCCGGAGCTTCCTCCGATAAACACATGAGTCGGAGGTTCCAGTTGTTCCAATGCTTCCGGCGCTTTTCCGAAAACCGGAGTCACCCAGTCTGCCCGGAACTTTCTTTTGTTTTCCTCGATCAGACGGATTCCCTCCTCTTTTTGTTCCACCGCATAGACACGGATCGTGTCGGATCTTCCCGCCGCTTCCACCGCGACCGATCCGGTTCCTGCCCCCACATCATACAGCACCGCATGTTCACACAATTCCAGCTTTGCAAGACTGATCGTGCGGATCTCCTCTTTTGTCATCGGAACTTTTCCGCGGATCCATTCCTCATCCGGAATGCTTCTTCCGATCCGAAGATCCGGCTGCTCATTTTGTACCAGTACCGTACACAGCCCATCCAGATCTTGCGGACAAAGTTCTTCGCCCCGTCTGCAAAAAATCTCTTCCTCCGGATAAGACAGATTTCTTCCGATCCAAAATGTGAGCCGGTTCAAATCGTACTCCCGGATTTTTCCGCAGACTTCCGCTCCGTTTTCCTTTCCGCCAAGGAGCAGAAACGTCTTCGCATTCCACGCGATCATCTGCACATAATTCTGACTTCTTCCGTGGATACTCGCAAGCTTCGCATCCTCCCAGGATACGCCCAGTTTTCCTGCCAGATAGACGACCGAGGAAATGCCGGGAACCACGATGACTTCATATTCTGCGAGCACTGCTTTTAATTTCCGCGCGCCACTGTAAAATCCGGGATCGCCGGAAAGAAGCACCGCTGCCGTCCGGATGTGATCCCGCTCTTTGAGCCATGCACCGATCGCTTCCGGCTGGTAACTCTCCAGCACTTCTCCTGATGCATGACCGCTTTCTTTTAACAAAACGGCAGCTTGCCGCACCATCCGTCTCGCCCCGATCACGGCATCACATCGCCGCAGGATCTCCTGTGCTTCCATCGTCATCTGGTTTTCTTTTCCCGGACCGATCCCGACAAGATACACCCGCTTACACATCCCGATACCCCCTCGGCGTCACCATATAACCGTCCAGATTTTTTGTCTGTTCATTTCCGATATAGACCGTGGTAAACATATCCGCCTCGGTCTGTTCCAGTTCTTCCAATGTGAGGATTTTCTTTTCTTCCCCGTCGCGTCCGATATTTTTGACGATGCCGCAGACCGTATCGGCACGTTTATATTCCCGCAGGATCCGACATGCCCGCGCCAGATGATCTTTCCGCTTTCTGCTGGACGGATTGTAAATACAGATCACAAAATCCGCCACTGCCACTGCCCGGAGACGCGCCTCGATCTTCTCCCACGGCGTCAGAAGATCGCTCAGACTGATCACCGCAAAATCATGCATCAGCGGAGCGCCCAATACTGCCGCTCCTCCGGTCGCCGCGGTGATCCCCGGGACGATCTTTAATTCCACCCCCGGGTAATCCGCTTTCAATTCGTACATCAATCCTGCCATTCCGTAAACTCCGGCGTCTCCGCTGCACACCATCGCCACATCCTGCCCCTGCTGCGCCTGTTCCAGCGCCATCTTACAGCGTTCCGCCTCTTTTCGCATCGGAGTCATCAAGAATTGCTTTTCCGGAAATTCTTCCCGGATCAGATCGATATAGACCGTGTACCCTGCGATCACCGAACACTGTTCCAGTGCCTGCCGTGCCTGCGCCGTCATCTGCTCGCCTGCGCCCGGTCCAAGTCCTACCACATAGACGATGCTCATACCGTATCCTCCTCTCTGAAATGCGTGCCGTTTGTGTGATCTGCCGCGCCTGTATACATAACGTTTCCACGATCTGATGTCCCCGGATTTCCACTGCTCCTGTCATCCGGCGGCAGGCTGGCTTTCCGGAATTCCGTGGTAAATGCAGGATTATAAAGTTCGGATCGGTCGTACTGATCTCCGAGCACATTTCCGACGACGATCAGCGCCGTCTTTGTGATCCGATTCTCTTTCGCCGTCTGCTCCAGGGTAGATACGGTACAGCGGCAGACTTTCTCATCCGGCCAGGTCGCCTTATATACTATCGCCGCCGGCGTCTCCGGCGCATATCCTCCCGCCTTTAATTCTTCCTGAAGTTTTCCGAGCAGCCCGGTACTCAAAAATAAAACCATCGTCGCCTGATGCGCCGCAAAACTCCGGATGCTTTCTTTCTCCGGTACCGGCGTTCTTCCAGCCATTCGTGTGATCACGACCGACTGGGATACGCCGGGCAGCGTATACTCCGCTTCCAGCGCCGCCGCCGCTCCGCAAAAGGAACTGACCCCCGGACAGATTTCATAGGAAATATGCTCCTTTTTCAATGCGTCCATCTGTTCCCGGATCGCACCGTAAAGGCAGGGATCTCCAGTATGCAGACGGACAACGTTCTTTCCGGCGCGCTCTGAGCGGATCAGGACATCCAACACTTCTTCCAGCGTCATCCGCGCGCTGTTATAAACTTCACATCCCGGTTTCTTCTGATCCAGAAGCGCCGGATTGACAAGTGAACCTGCATAGACGATCACATCCGCTTCCTGAAGCAGACGCGCCCCGCGCACCGTGATCAAATCTTCCGCGCCGGATCCGGCGCCCACAAATGTAATCATGCCTGTTCCTCCTTCATGATCAAAAGTGAATAATATCCCGCATCATCCGGGATTTCTTCCACATTTTGATAAATCTTCTCCGTTTCCATTCCACAGTTTTCAACCATTCGGATCTTTTGTCCCATCTCTCCGGCTTTTTGCTTCACATAAGGCATTTTCCGTCCGGCTTTCATCAACACCTTTGTTCCCGGAAATCCAAGCGATTCCTCAATCTCATAAGACGCCGGGATCACATGCAGTTCTTCCTTATTCTCCACAAGCCCGATCCCAAGCCGCGCTGCCGCCGCACAAAAAGACGGGATCCCCGGGATCAGTTCCGTCGTATATCCTGCACGTTTCAGCCGTTTCTGCACATACAGACAAGTAGAATACACGGTCGGATCGCCAAGCGTGATACAGGCGATCTTCTTTCCCTGATCTAGCAGTTCTCCGGTCAGGGCCGCGCAGGCGTCGTGGATTTCGATCAACTTTTTTTTCTCCTTGATCATCGGCATTGGAAGATATAACTTCGCTTTCTCCTCCATCTCGGGCACCATCGGCAATGCGATCTGATATGCTACGCACCGCTTCAAATATTCCGGATAACGTGCCGCTTCTCCGGCGGCTTCCACTTCCGGCGCTTTTAAGGACGCGTCCGATACGACCACTGCCACAATGTCACATTCCCGGATCGTGCTGATCGCTTTTACCGTCATCAGTTCCGGATCTCCCGGTCCCACTCCGATCCCGTAAAAAATTCCCTGCATCTTCTTATGCCTCCTGTCATTCTGCTCCTGCTCTTATCTCTTTTAAAAGAGCTTCCGCTCTTTTCGTTTTCCCGAGTATCCCGTCTTCGGTAGAAAATACGATCGCTTCCACTTGAAGCGATCCTCCCGCACGATGGCGCAGATGAAAGTCAATCCGCTCCATCACCCGCTCCATCACTCCGGACAGGATTCCTTTTTCTTTCAAAAGTTCCAGCGCTTCCGTTGTCGTAATACAGCTCAGGATCGCCTGTACACACTCCGCCGAAGCTCCCTCTGCCGCCGCATAGGCTGCCAGCACTTCCATCCGGCAGTCCGCCTGTCTCGAATGAGTATTCATCACACCGGCCGCCACTTTGATCAACTTGCCGATATGTCCGATCAAAAGCAGCGACCGCATTTCCAGATTCACCGCGGCGTCGATCGTCTCCCCGATATAATTGCTGCATTTGACTGCCTGATCCGTATCGACGCCAAGCTGCTCTGCCAGAAAGTCCCTCCCGTAATTGCCGGGAACGACACAGCAGCGGTCGATCCCATTTTCTTTTAACATCTTCATTTCCAGAAAGATCGTATCCGTCAGCGCTTTCTCACTCATCGGCTCAACGATCCCGCTCGTTCCGAGTATGGAAATCCCGTTTTCGATCCCCAGTCGTGGATTGAATGTTTTGGCGGCAAGTTTTTTCCCCTCCGGAGCGGAAATGATCACAGATAAACCGCCCTGATACCCGTACCGGATGCTCTGTTC
>ERZ791611.1652-NODE-1652-length-13219-cov-2.364631_pt1 | contig 13219 bp, 11 predicted proteins | sample MGYA00510275_ERZ791611 | MGnify/ENA primary metagenome ERZ791611 (study PRJEB30046, sample SAMN00791912) | human gut metagenome | study: EMG produced TPA metagenomics assembly of the A metagenome-wide association study of gut microbiota in type 2...
CCGCCACTGGCTGGCGCCGCTCAGACGGGCGGCGAGGATAAATTCGCGCTGGCGCAGGGAAACCACCAGGTTACGCACCATTCTGGCGTACCAGGCCCAGTGTGACAGCGCAATGGCGAGGATCACATTGGTCAGCCCGGTACCCAGCACTCCCACCATAAAGAACGACAGGATCGAGGTCGGAAAGGTCATAAACAGTTCGGCGATGCGCATCAGGCCGCGGTCGGCGCGGCCGCCCAGCAGCCCGGCGCTGCCGCCAACCGCCAGACCGATCAGCAGCACCAGCAGCAGACAAGCCATCACCGCCCCCAGCGAAACGCGGGTGGCGGCCAGCAGGCGTGAGAAAATATCCCGGCCGAGATGATCGGTGCCGAGCCAGTGCGCTGCGCCCGGCGGCAGCAGCCGCTGCTGAAGGTCAATCGCCGCTGGATCCCAGGGCAGCCACCAGCCGCTGCCGATGGCGATGACCGCCAGCAGCGCGATGACTAACAGGGCGAGTTTTACCGGCCAGCGAAAACTTTGTAGCCCTCTCATGCGCTCACCTCCTCGTGGCGGCGCAGGCGCGGGTCGAGCGCCGCGTTAAGCACATCCACCGCCAGATTAGCCAGCACGAACACCGTCACCATCATCAGGGTAAAGCACTGGATCACCGGGTAATCGCGATTGAAAATGGCGGAAACCGCGTAGCGGCCGACCCCGGGCCAGGCAAAGATATTTTCGATAATCATGGTGCCGCCGATCAGCTCGCCAATGTGCATGCCCATGGCGGTCACCACCGGCAGGGTGGCGTTGCGCAGGATATGTCGGCGCTCCACCTGGCGCGCGCTCAATCCGCGCAGCCGCGCCCATATCACGTGACGCTGGCTGGCGGCGTCCAGCATGCTGGCGCGCAGCAGCCGGGCGTTAATCGCCAGCGACATAAAGGCGATGGAGACGGCGGGCAATATCAGGTGCTGCCAGTCGCCATACCCCATCGCCGGGAGCCACTGCAGATGCACGGAAAAGAGCATCACCAGCAGAAAGGCCAGCCAGAAGTTGGGCATTGAGACGCCGAGGAAGGCAATCAGCCGTACGATATAGTCCGGCAGGCGATCGCGATGGCGCGCCGCCCAGATGCCCAACGGCAGGGAGGTGACGAGGATCAGCGCCAGCGCCGCGCCGGTGAGCAGCAGGGTGGCCGGCAGGAAGTGCAGCAGGTCGTCCAGCACCGGGCGCTGGGTGGCATAGGAGAGACCGAAATCCAGGTGCAGCGCCCGCCATAGCCAGTGCAGATACTGCATTGCCAGCGGCTGGTTGAGCCCCAGCAGCTCGCGGGTCGAGGCAACCATCTCTTCAGTGGGCGGCAGGTTCGACAGGCGTAAATAATCCAGCGCCGGGTCGCCGGCGCCGAGCCGCAGCAGCAGAAAGATGATGGCGGAGGCGGCGAGCAGCAGCGGGATCAGCAGCAGCAGGCGACGTAAAATATAGCGTAGCATTATGGCGTTACCGGGGTAATCTGGTCGAAAGGGATCTCGCTGGTCACCGGGGCGAACGGGATCTCCCCGACCTCCTGGCGCGCGACCGACATCAGCGAGACATAGCTGATGGGCAGATACACCGCGTCCTGATGCAGACGGGTCAGCACATCATGGTACAGTTTTCTCCGCTGCGCCTCGTCCCCGGTGGTCAGCACTTCACTAATCTCTTTATCAATCAGCGCTTTGTCGGGCAGGCCGCGCTGGGCCTGATAATCGGCATGCGAGGGCACGCGCATCGAGCTTAAAAAGGCATGCGGATCGTAGGGCGCGCCCCAGGTGCGATTGAAGATCATGCCGAAGCGGCCTTCGCGCTGGCGCGCGTAAATGCTGCTTTCCTCCTCGCCCACCAGGGTGACCTGCACGCCGACCTGCCGCAGATTGGCCTGAATAATTTCGGCCATCGATTTAGCCAGCGCGTCGGTGCCAATAAACGCCAGCTCAATCGCCAACGGTTGCCCGGCTTTTTGTCGCCAGGGCTGGCCCTCCAGCTGCTGCCAGCCGGCCTGTTCCAGCAGGGCGCGGGCTTTTGTCGGGTCGTAACGGCGCGGCGTCAGATTCTGCGGGGCGTAAGGGACGGAGGGGGCAAACAGGGTGTCGGCGACCTGCTGGGTGCCATACAACACGCTATCGACAAGGGTCTGTTTATCGACGGCGTAGTTGAGCGCCTCACGAACCGCCTGCTCGCGGGTCGGGCCCTGGCTGGCGTTTAGCGCCAGCATTACCGTCTCCGCCGGGGCGGACAGGCGCGCCACGTAGCCGGGGTGATGGCGAAAGCGTTCGAAGGTGTCCAGCGGCAGCAGCCCTTCATCGCCGTAGAGCATATCGATTTCCCCGGTTTCGAACGCCACCGCCCGGCTGGTGGCGTCAGGGATCACCTTGATGGTGATTTGCTGTAGCGCGGGTTTGCGACCCCAGTAGCGCTCATTGCGCACCAGCACATCGCGCTGATTGAGCTGCGAGCTCGCCAGTCGCCACGGCCCGGTGCCGATCGGGGCTTTGATGCCGTTGGCGGTGCCGCCATCGATAAACTGCGAGGGGGCGATAAAGCGGAACGGGCGGGGCAGGGCCAGCTCTTGTAGCAAGGGGACGTAGGCGCTTTTCAGGGTGATCTGCAGCTCGCTGGCGCTGAGCGCCCGCACGTCGGTTATCTGATTGGCGAGCTCAAGCCAGGCGTGGCGTTGACGGTTGGCGAGCACCGCCTGGAAATTCGCCGCTGCGGCCTGGGCGTTAAAGGGTTCGCCGTTGGAGAAGGTCACATCCTCGCGCAGGGTGAACCACCAGGTTTTGCCGTCGGCGGAGTGACGCCAGCGGGTCGCCAGCCAGGGCTGCACGCTGCCGTCAGCCTGATACTTCACCAGCGGCTCATAGACCATGCTTTGGGCAAACATCTGGTTGGGGGTATAAAGATGCGGATTCAGCGGGCCGACGTTCACCGGCCAGGCGGTGGTGAGCTGGTACGGCGCGGCCTGAGCCAGCAGAGGGACGCAGGCGAGCAGCGCCAGCAGGGTGAGGCGGATAATAGACAAGACGGCAATCTCAACGACAGGAAAGTATGACGATTTTAGTGATTCATCATACTTTGGGAGTAACCTGGATCAATATTGCGCCGGAAAGTATAAGAAAATCGTATCATTACGCCCAGGCGACCAGCGCCGCCTTACCCCTCAGGGCGTCCGGAACAACGCCAGCAGCGTGGCCACCTGTTCGTCGATCGGCGCCAGGTCCCGCTTAACGATCAGATGCAGCGGCGTCGCGCGGCGCGCGCCATGGCTGAGGGGCAACCGCTTCAGCACGCCCTGGTTGAGATGGGGGCGAATGCGCTCCTCCGGCAGCCAGCCGAAGCCGACCTGATACATCACCGCATCAATGGCGGCATCAATGGTGGAGAAGGTCCAGGCGTCTCGCGGCGCCTGGCTATCTCCGCCCTGATCGGCAATGCGCACCAGCGGCCACGGCGCCAGCGCGCTATCCTCCAGCGGTCCGTCCAGCGCGGCGAGAGGGTGGTCGCGGTGGGCGACGGCGATGAAATCAATATTCATCAGCCACTCCCCGCGGCCGGTAATATCCTGGCGGCGGGTCAACCCCATCACATCGGCTTCCGTCCGCGCCGCGCTCTCGTCATCCAGGTTTTCCAGCACTTCGGTGAGCCTGACCTGGGTCTGCGGATAGCGCTGCTGAAACTGGCGTAAAATCGCGAACAGCCGCTGGCGTGGGAAAATACTGTCGACCACCAGATCCAGGCGGGTCCGCGCCCCGTTGCGCAGAGTGGCGGCGTGCGTCTCGACGTAGGCGAAGGCCTGCAGCAGCGGCTTGACCTGATTCAGCAGTAGTTCGCCAGCCGGCGTCAGCACCGCCCGCCGGCCGGACGGCGCCAGCAGCGCCACGCCTAAGCGCTCCTGCAGCAGCGCGAGGTTATAGCTTACCGATGACTGACTGCGATTGGTCTCCTCCGCCGCTCTGGCAAAGCTCCCCAATTCCACTACCTTTTCGAGTAACGCCCACTGCTCCAGGGTTGTCTTGTGCATAATCAATCTAAAATTTGAATGTATTTAATCCAAACATAGCGTTATTCATTCATTTTTTAAAGACGTATGCTGTCCTCAACAAAACAGAGGAGAATAAATGATGAGCACTTTCGACAAACATGACCTCAGCGGCTTTATCGGTAAACATCTGGTCTATACCTACGACAACGGCTGGAACTACGAGATTTACGTCAAAAATGGCCACACCCTCGACTACCGTATTCACAGCGGCATCGTCGGCAATCGCTGGGTGAAAGATCAGGAAGCGTACATTGTGCGGGTGGGGGAAAGTATCTACAAAATCTCCTGGACCGAACCGACCGGCACCGACGTCAGCCTGATCGTCAACCTGGGCGACAAACTGTTCCACGGCACTATTTTCTTCCCGCGCTGGATCATGAATAACCCGGAAAAAACTATCTGCTTCCAGAACGACCATATTCCGCTGATGAATTCGTATCGCGATGCCGGCCCGGCCTACCCGACGGAAGTGATTGACGAGTTCGCCACTATCACCTTCATTCGCGACTGTGGCGCGGATAATGACGAGGTTATTAATTGCCCGGCAAGTGAATTGCCAGCTGATTTTCCTGCAAATTTGTAATTCAGCAGAAATAACTTTGTGATCTGCGCTAACTTTTTGTCATTAAGCGTGACAATGACAGAATAATAAATTGTGAACTGGTTTAGTTCTCGTTTAATTTCAACTATTGCGTTCCTGTTCTCTTTTTCGTGACAGGAACGCTCCTCCGTCAAATTTCTGCCATAAAAAACTCCTATCATACTGTTTATTAATAAGTTATTTCTTATTCTGAAGAAATATTAATTTCTTAATATTATCCTAAGCAAGGTCGACTACATTAATAGTGGTCGAGATACCCTGAAATGGAATGCCGTGCTGAACTCACTTCATTTTAATTTCGTTTAAGTCCGCAGGCGCAGGATATTTTATTCTAACGACCCAGATTCGTGCGTGGGTCATCTACAGAACAGGATGATGATGAGCGATTTTTTGCCTTTTTCGCGCCCGTCGATGGGCGACGCAGAGCTGGCTGCGCTGCGTGAAGTTTTAGCGTCGGGCTGGATCACCACCGGACCGAAGAATCAGGCACTCGAAGCGGCATTCTGCCAGCTGACCGGCAACCGCCACGCGATTGCCGTCAGTTCAGCGACCGGCGGGATGCATGTGACCCTGATGGCGCTGGGTATTGGCCCCGGCGATGAAGTCATTACGCCGTCCCAGACCTGGGTCTCCACTCTCAATATGATCTGCCTGCTGGGCGCCACGCCGGTGATGGTCGATGTCGATAACGACAATCTGATGATTACCCCTGCAGCGGTGGAAGCGGCGATCACCTCGCGTACCAAAGCGATAATTCCCGTGCACTACGCGGGCGCGCCAGCCGACATCGACGCCATTCGCGCGGTGGGCGAGCGCCATGGCATTTCGGTGATCGAAGACGCCGCCCATGCGGCCGGTACCCATTATAAAGGCCGCCACGTGGGCTGGCAGGGGACCGCCATTTTCTCGTTCCACGCGATCAAAAACATGACCTGCGCCGAAGGCGGGCTGATTGTCACCGACGACGACGAGCTGGCCTCCCGCATCCGTAGCCTGAAATTCCATGGTCTGGGCGTGGACGCTTATGATCGCCAGACCCACGGCCGCGCGCCGCAGGCGGAGGTGATCACCCCGGGCTTCAAGTACAACCTTGCCGATATCAACGCCGCTCTGGCGCTGGTCCAGCTGGAAAAACTGAGCCACGCCAATCAGCGCCGGACCGAGATTGCCCAGCGCTACCTGCGCGAGCTGGCGGACACGCCGTTTAAACCGCTGAGCGTCCCGACCTGGGATCACCAGCACGCCTGGCATCTGTTTATCATCCGCGTCGATGAGGCCGCGTGCGGCATCAGCCGCGACGCGCTGATGGAAAAGCTGAAGGCGATGGGCATCGGCACCGGCCTGCACTTCCGTGCGGCCCATACGCAAAAATATTACCGCGAGCGCTTCCCGGAGGTTTCCCTGCCGAATACCGAATGGAACAGCGCCCGCATCTGCTCTCTCCCGTTGTTCCCGGATATGACCGATGACGATGTCACTCGCGTTATCTCCGCACTGCGCCAGTTGTCAGGACGTTGATATGCTTACTTACCCTCCCGTGAAGAAGGTCTCGGTGGTTATCCCGGTTTATAACGAACAGGATAGCCTGCCGGAGCTGCTTCGTCGTACGGATACCGCCTGCGCCACGCTGGGGCGGCAATATGAAATTCTGTTGATCGACGATGGCAGCAGCGACGATTCCGCGCGCATGCTCACCGAAGCTGCCGAGGCGGAAGGCAGTCACGTCGTCGCCGTGCTGTTAAACCGTAACTACGGCCAGCACTCGGCGATCATGGCCGGCTTCAGCCATGTAACCGGCGATCTGATTATTACCCTCGACGCCGACCTGCAAAACCCGCCGGAAGAGATCCCGCGGCTGGTGGCGAAGGCTGATGAAGGTTACGACGTGGTGGGCACCGTCCGCCAGAACCGTCAGGACAGCATCTTCCGTAAAACCGCGTCGAAGATGATCAACCGCCTGATCCAGCGCACCACCGGCAAAGCGATGGGCGACTACGGCTGCATGCTGCGCGCTTACCGCCGCCATATCATCGACGCCATGCTCAACTGCCATGAGCGCAGCACCTTTATCCCGATCCTGGCGAATACCTTCGCCCGGCGCGCGGTGGAGATCCCGGTGATGCACGCCGAGCGCGAATTCGGCGACTCCAAATACAGCTTTATGCGCCTGATCAATCTGATGTACGACCTGGTGACCTGTCTGACCACCACGCCGCTGCGTCTGCTCAGCATTTTCGGCAGCGTGATAGCCCTGCTGGGCTTCGCCTTTGGCCTGATGCTGGTGGTGCTGCGTCTGGCCTTCGGCCCACAGTGGGCGGCGGAAGGGGTGTTTATGCTCTTCGCCGTGCTGTTCATGTTCATCGGCGCCCAGTTTGTCGGTATGGGCCTGCTCGGGGAGTATATCGGCCGCATCTATAACGACGTGCGCGCCCGCCCCCGCTACTTTATTCAACGTGTTGTTCGCCAGCCGGAAACGGCATCTAAAGAGGAAGATCGTTCATGAAAGCCGTAGTCTTCGCTTATCACGATATGGGCTGCACCGGTATCCAGTCCCTGCTGGACGCCGGGTATGATATCGCTGCTATTTTCACCCACCCGGATAACCCTGGCGAAAACCATTTCTTTGGCTCCGTGGCGCGCCTTGCCGCCGAGCAGGGCATTCCAGTGTGGGCGCCGGAAGACGTGAACCATCCGCTGTGGATTGAGCGTATCCGCGAGATGAAGCCGGACGTGCTGTTCTCCTTCTACTATCGCAACCTGCTGGGCGATGAGATCCTCAATCTGGCGCCGAAAGGGGCGTTCAACCTGCACGGTTCGCTGCTGCCAAAATATCGCGGCCGCGCGCCGCTGAACTGGGTGCTGGTCAATGGCGAAAGCGAAACCGGCGTGACGCTGCACCGGATGGTGAACCGCGCGGATGCCGGCGATATCGTCGCTCAGCAAACCGTGGCGATTGGCCCGGATGACGCCGCCCTGACGCTGCACCGCAAGCTGTGCGCTGCCGCCACTGAGCTGCTGAGCCAGGCGTTGCCGGCGATCCTCGCCGGAACCACCGATGAACGTCCGCAGGATCACAGCCAGGCGACCTATGTGGGACGGCGCACCCCGGAAGATGGCCGCCTCGACTGGGAGCAGCCGGCGCAGACGCTGCACAATCTGGTGCGCGCGGTCTCCGATCCGTGGCCGGGGGCCTTCGGCTACGCTGGCGCGAACAAATTTATTGTCTGGAAATCCCGTGTACGCAGTGATCTATCTGCAGCCAAACCGGGCACCGTTATCTCCGTTGCACCGCTGATCGTGGCGTGCCAGGAAGGGGCGCTGGAGATTGTCACCGGCCAGACCGAACGCGGCGTGTACATGCAGGGCGCCCAGCTGGCGCAGGCGCTGGGCCTGGTGTCCGGGGCGGTGATCAGCAGCAAACCGGTGGTGGCGGTTAAGCGTCGTACCCGGGTGCTGATCCTCGGCGTCAACGGCTTTATCGGTAACCACCTGACCGAGCGCCTGCTGCAGGACGACAACTATGAGATTTACGGTCTGGATATCGGCTCCGACGCCATCAGCCGTTTTCTCGACTGTCCGCGTTTCCACTTTGTGGAAGGCGATATCAGCATTCACTCCGAGTGGATCGAATATCACATTAAGAAATGCGACGTGGTGCTGCCGCTGGTGGCCATCGCCACGCCTATCGAATACACCCGCAACCCGCTGCGCGTGTTCGAGCTGGATTTCGAAGAGAATCTGAAGATCATCCGCGATTGCGTGAAATACAATAAGCGCATCATCTTCCCGTCGACCTCTGAAGTGTACGGCATGTGCACCGACAAAAATTTCGACGAAGATAGCTCCAACCTGGTGGTGGGGCCGATCAACAAACAGCGCTGGATCTACTCGGTCTCCAAGCAGCTGCTGGATCGTGTGATCTGGGCCTATGGCGATAAGAATGGCCTCAAGTTCACCCTGTTCCGTCCGTTCAACTGGATGGGGCCGCGTCTGGATAACCTTAATGCCGCGCGTATCGGTAGCTCCCGCGCCATCACTCAGCTGATCCTCAACCTGGTGGAAGGGTCGCCGATCAAGCTTATCGAAGGCGGCAAGCAGAAGCGCTGCTTCACCGACATCAGCGACGGTATCGAAGCGCTGTTCCGCATCATCGAGAACAAAGACGGCCGCTGCGACGGGCAGATCATTAACATCGGCAACCCGGATAACGAAGCGAGCATCAAAGAGCTGGCCGAAATGCTGCTCGCCTGCTTCGAACGTCATCCGCTGCGCGATCGCTTCCCGCCGTTCGCCGGCTTCCGTGAAGTGGAAAGCAGCGATTACTACGGAAAGGGCTACCAGGACGTTGAGCATCGTAAGCCGAGCATCCGCAACGCCAAACGCTGCCTGAACTGGGAGCCGAAGGTGGAGATGGAAGAAACGGTCGAACACACGTTGGACTTCTTCCTGCGCACGGTTGAACTGGTGGACGATAAAAATCCATGAAACAGGTCGGCTTACGCATAGATGTCGATACTTTTCGCGGGACGCGGGACGGTGTTCCGCGGCTGCTGGACCTGCTGGGCCAGCACGGGATTCAGGCAAGCTTCTTCTTCAGCGTCGGGCCGGACAATATGGGGCGTCACCTGTGGCGCCTGGTAAAACCGAAGTTTCTGTGGAAGATGCTGCGTTCCAGAGCCGCCTCGCTGTACGGCTGGGATATTCTGCTGGCCGGCACCGCCTGGCCGGGGCGCCGCATCGGCGCAGGGAACGAAGCGGTGATCCGCGCCGCCGCCGAATCTCATGAAGTCGGCCTGCACGCCTGGGACCACTACAGTTGGCAGGCGTGGAGCGGCGTCTGGCCGCAGGAACGGCTGACGCTGGAGGTCGAGCGTGGCCTGCTGGAGCTCGAGCGCATCATCGGCCGCCCGGTCACCTGTTCGGCCGTTGCCGGCTGGCGCGCCGATCAGCGGGTGGTGAAAGCCAAAGAATCCTTCGATTTTCTCTACAACAGCGACTGTCGCGGCACGCGGCCGTTTCTGCCCCAGCTCGGCAGCGGCGTCTCTGGTACGGTGCAGATCCCGGTCACGTTGCCGACCTGGGACGAGGCGGTGGGCACGGCGGTGGATATCGCCGGCTTTAACCGCTACCTGCTGGACTGCATCCATCGCGATGCGGGCGTGCCGGTCTATACCATTCACGCTGAAGTGGAAGGCATTGCCTACGCCGATCAGTTCAATGAACTACTGACCATGGCGGCGGAAGAAGAAATTCAGTTTTGCCCACTGAGCCAGCTGCTGCCCGCTGACTTTAGCGAGCTGCCCTCAGGCAAAGTGGTTCGTGGTGAACTGGCTGGCCGGGAAGGCTGGCTCGGACGTGAACAATTACTGACTTCGGGTATTTGATGAAAAGCATTCGCTATGGCGTCTCTCTGATTGCGCTGTTTGCGCTGTATTATCTGCTGCCGCTCAATTTCCGTTTGCTCTGGCAACCCGATGAAACACGCTATGCGGAGATCAGCCGTGAAATGCTGGCCACCGGCGACTGGGTGGTACCGCATTTTCTCGGCCTGCGCTACTTCGAAAAACCGATTGCCGGTTACTGGATCAACAGTATCGGTCAGTGGCTGTTTGGCCATAATAACTTCGGCGTACGCTTCGGGTCGGTCTTCGCCATCACCATGACCGCCCTGCTGGTGGCCTGGCTGGCGTGGCGGATCTTTCGTGATAAGCGGGTAGCTATCCTGTCGCCGATTATCTTCCTCACCGCGATGCTGGTGTATGCGATTGGCACCTATGCGGTGCTGGACCCGATGATCACCCTGTGGCTGGCGCTGGCCTTCTGCCTTACCGGGGGCGTGATTGCCCTGGTTTCCCTGCGCCATATTCAAACGCCGCAGCATATGCAGAATCTCACCACCCGTGAGAAGTTTTCCGAGCTGGGACGCGCCGCGACGCTGCTCTATACCAACCGCAATATTCTGCTGTCGAGCATGGTCAGGATTATCAATACCCTCTCGCTGTTCGGTTTTGCGGTCATTATGCCGATGATGTTTGTCGATGAGCTGGGCTTCAGCACTTCAGAATGGCTCCAGGTATGGGCAGTCTTCTTCTTCACCACCATTTTCTCTAACGTGCTGTGGGGGATCCTCGGGGAAAAACTTGGCTGGATGAAGGTGGTGCGCTGGTTCGGCTGCATCGGGATGGCGCTCTCCAGCCTGGCGTTTTACTACATTCCTCAGCACTTTGGCCATAGCTTTGCGATGGCGCTGATCCCCGCCATCGCCCTCGGGATCTTTGTCGCCGCCTTCGTGCCGCTGGCGGCCGTGTTCCCGGCGCTGGAGCCGAAGCATAAAGGTGCGGCCATTTCGGTCTATAACCTGTCGGCGGGGATGTCGAACTTTCTCGCACCGGCTATTGCCGTGGTGCTGCTGCCGTTCTTCAGCACCATCGGGGTGGTGATCGCCTATACCGGATTGTACGTGGTGGCCTTTTTCCTCTGCGCCTTTATCCGCGTGGAGCAGCCGGGGTTCTCCCACAAGGAAGCAACCGCCCGCGAGCAGGTTGAATTCTCATAGGTACTGCGGCTGGCATGCGCTTCATGCCAGCCTTAATGAGGTGAACGAATGAGTATGCAGGCGGTTATTTTTGACATGGATGGCGTGATTATTGATTCCGAGGCGCTGTGGCGTCAGGCGCAGATTGACGCCCTCGCGCAGTGGGGGGCAACGGCGAGCGTTGCTGAATGTGAAACCCTGACCAAGGGCAAGCGCCTCGACGACATTGCCGGCACCTGGTGCCGCTATTTTCAGCTTGATCTCGCTCCGCAGCGGCTTGAAGACGCGATATTGCAGCGTATTACCGGCCTGATCGCCACCGAAGGCGAGCCGATGCACGGCGTGCATGAGGCGTTACGCTATTTTCGTGAGGCGGGCTATCAAATTGCGCTCGCCACGTCATCATCCCGCCAGGTTATTGCCGCTGTGCTGAACAAGCTCTCGCTCTGGCACTTTTTCGACGTGGTTTGCAGCGCAGATGATGAAGAACGTGGAAAGCCACATCCGGCGGTTTATCTGACGACGCTGCGCAAGCTCAATCTCAACGCCAGCCAGTGTCTGGTGATTGAGGATAGCTTTACCGGCTTTTGCGCGGCTCAGGCCGCCGGTATTCCCACGGCGGTGGTTGCCGAAGATAGCCGACAGGGGCGCTATCAGGCCGCTGTCGGCCGCTATCAAACCTTACCTGAACTGCTGGAAGCGCTTAACGCCGAGCCAACGGCGGTCGCATAACTTACGCTTTCGTGAGCGCAGAAAATCCCGGGATGTACACGGTCGGTCACTCTCTTTTCTGCGCTCACGCCCTTTTTTCTCCATGCCGATCCGCCTCACATTTCGCTCATCTTTTGTGAAAACAGTCACGTCTTGTTGTGCCAATGCCCAAATTTATGGCCTTGCTTAGCGGTGTTTGTCCGAGGCACTACTACGAAGTTGTGCTTAGATTATATATTGAAACGTATTTTCAATAATGTGAAACCGCTTTGCCGATTTACCTCTGTCGATCGGATTTGGCCGTGATAAGGATTGAGCATGAAAATTGAATCTGTGAATGTCACCGTTTTCCAATATCCCACTCGTCGGGTTTCCGACAGCGCCGGGCACTCCCATCCGGGGGCTGAAAGCATGGCCAAAATGGCGATGCTGACCATCACCGCTGATGATGGGGCGCAGGGCTTTTCGTTTGCGCCTCCGGAAGTCGTGCGCCCGTTCGTGGTGAATACTTTTTTTCGCAAAGTGCTGGTGGGGCAGGACCCGTTTAACCGCGAGCGTATCTGGCAGGATCTTAACCACTGGCAGCGCGGCAGCGCACATCAGCTAACGGAGCGCGCGCTGTCGTTTGTTGAACAGGCGCTGTGGGACCTGATCGGCCGCAGCCTTAAGATGCCGGTTTATAAACTGCTCGGCGGCTATCGCGACACTGTCCCGGCTTACGGTAGCACCATGTGCGGCGACGATCTGCCGGGCGGCCTGTCGACCCCGGAAGAGTATGCCGCCTTTGCCGAAAAGCTGGTCGCCCGCGGCTACAAGGCCATCAAACTGCACACCTGGATGCCGCCAATCTCTTTTGCGCCCAATCCCAAAATGGACATTAAAGCCTGCGCGGCGGTGCGCGAAGCCGTAGGGCCGGATATTGACCTGATGATTGATGGCTATCACTGGTACAGCCGCGCCGAGGCGCTGTGGATCGGCAAAGAGCTGGAAAAACTCAATTTCGCCTGGTTTGAAGAGCCGATGGAGGAGGATTCGATGTCTTCCTATGCGTGGCTGGCGGAAAACCTGTCGATTCCCATCGTCGGGCCGGAGAGCTTCGGCGGCAAGCACCACATGCGCGCCGAATGGGTGAAAGCCGGGGCCTGCGACATTCTGCGCGCCGGCGCTAACGGCGTGGGGGGCATTACCCCGACCATGAAGGTGGCGGCGCTGGTGGGATATACGTCAGCAGGAAAGAGCAGCCTGGAAAATGCGCTCACAGGAGCAGGTGTTTTAGAGGATGCGATGCTGTTTTCCACGCTGGATACGA
>ERZ791611.1658-NODE-1658-length-13182-cov-2.872781_pt1 | contig 13182 bp, 12 predicted proteins | sample MGYA00510275_ERZ791611 | MGnify/ENA primary metagenome ERZ791611 (study PRJEB30046, sample SAMN00791912) | human gut metagenome | study: EMG produced TPA metagenomics assembly of the A metagenome-wide association study of gut microbiota in type 2...
TGCGGCTCCCCCGGAAATGAAGGGTCAAATCCCGCTGTTCGTGGACATACCGCCCATCGATCAGGTATCGGCAAAGGCCCAGCAGCTCCCACAGCTCGGGTTCCGTTTCGCAGCGCTTCATCAGCTCCTCAAAGGTGTACCCACTGAAGATCACATTGTACTTGCCATCCTCCACCACGGCCCGGGCGATGGGGACCAGCTCTTTGGCCTGGAGGGTGGGCTCCCCGCCGGAGAAGGTGATCCCGGAGAGGAGTGGGTTCTTCCGGTATTCCTCCAGAATCTTCCCCTCCTCAATCAGGTACCCACCTGTAGGGTCATGGCTCTCCGGGTTGTGGCAGTGAGGGCAGTGGTGGGGGCACCCTTGGGTAAACACCACAAACCGCAGGCCTGGGCCATCCACAATGGATTCCCGGACAATTCCAGCGATCCGCAGCATTAAATGCGCTCCATGGGGGAGGTGACCGAATGCTTCACCCGATCCCGCTCTTCCGCCCGTTTGGCGTTGTTGAACCGATCCAAGGTGCCCACCAGGTAACCGGTGATCCGGCGGATCCGCTCAAAGCCGACGCCTTCACCAATCATGATTTCTTCTTCATTGTATTGTGTGGTTTGCATAACAGGTTCCTCCTTCAAAATGGATGAATATAGATACTATTTGTTGAATAAACAATAATTATTACACTTTGTTGGGGATTCGGTCGGCCTCCTCATGGGGGTCTCCATGGTAACCGATGGTGTCGGCATTGTAGTTTTTATAGGCGCCAATCCGTTTCAGGTGGGCCACACTTACCCCTTCCCCTTCCCGGCGGCCACAGCGGGGGCAAACATCGTCGATGATGCCAGTGTAACCGCAGACCGGGTCCCGGTCCACCGGATGGTTCACCGAGCCGTACCCCACTCCGGCTTCCTTCATACAACGGACAACCGCTTCGAAGGCTTCCAGGTTTTTGCTGGGGTCGCCGTCCAGTTCCACATAGGTGATGTGCCCGCCGTTGGTCAGGGCATGGTAAGGGGCTTCCAAGCGGATTTTATCAAAGGCGTTGATCTCATAGTACACCGGAATGTGGAAGGAGTTGGTGTAGTATTCCCGGTCGGTAACCCCGGGGATGATGCCATACCGCTTTTTGTCGATCCGCACGAACCGGCCGGAGAGGCCCTCGGCAGGGGTGGCGATCAACGAATAGTTGAAGCCGGTTTTCTGGGATTCCTCATCCATCCGTTTGCGCATGTAGCCGATGATCTCCAAGCCCAACTTCTGGGACTCCGCCGACTCTCCGTGGTGGTAGCCGGTCAGCGCCTTGAGGCACTCAGCCAAACCGATGAAGCCCATGGTCAAGGTGCCGTGTTTGAGCACTTCGCCCACCTCGTCGTCGGGGGAGAGCTTATCGGAGTCCAGCCAGACCCCCTGCCCCATGAGGAAGGGGTAGTTGCGCACCTTTTTAGAGGCTTGCAGGCGGAAACGGGCCATCAGCTGGTCGATGACCAGGTCGATCTCATGATCCAGCATCTCAAAGAACAAATCCACATCGTGGTTGGCTTTGATGGCCAGACGAGGCAGGTTCACCGAGGTAAAGCTCAGGTTGCCCCGGCCAAAGGTGGTCTCCCGGCTGGGGTCGTGGACGTTAGCCATAACCCGGGTGCGGCAGCCCATATAGGCGACTTCGGTATTGGGGTCGCCGGGCTTGTAGTACTGGAGGTTGAAGGGTGCATCCAGGAAAGAGAAGTTGGGGAACAGCCGCTTGGCAGACACCCGGCAGGCCAGCTTAAACAGGTCATAGTTGGGTTCGCCTTCGTTGTAATTGATCCCCTCTTTCACCTTGAAGATGTGGATGGGGAAAATGGCGGTCTCGCCGTTGCCAAGGCCAGCCTCGGTGGCCAACAGGATGTTCTTAATGACCATCCGCCCCTCGGGGGAGGTGTCGGTCCCGTAGTTGATGGAGCTGAAGGGCACCTGGGCGCCAGCGCGGGAGTGCATGGTATTCAGGTTGTGAACCAGCGCCTCCATGGCTTGGAAGGTGGAGCGGTCGGTCTCCTGTGCCGCACTCTTGTGGGCGAACTGCTGGCAGTGTTCCGCCAAAGCTGGGTCCATCATCTCGCCCAAGCGTTTGGCTTCCTCTTCCCGATAGCCATTGTCATCAGCCAGGATGGGGTACAAGCCGGTTTCCTCCTGGATGGCGTTCATCATCCCTTTGATGGTCTCCTCGGCGTTTTCCATGCCGCACAGCAATTCACAGGCTTTTGCCAGGTTTTTACGGTACAGCTTACGGAAGGTCTTTACCACCCCGTGGGCCATCCCATAGTCGAAGTTAGGGATGCTCTGGCCGCCATGCTGGTCGTTCTGGTTGGACTGGATGGCAATGCACCCCAGGGCGGCATAGCTTTGGATGTCATTGGGCTCCCGCAGGAAACCGTGGCCGGTGGAAAAACCGCCGCGGAACAGCTTTTCAATGTCAATCTGGCAGCAGGTGGTGGTCAAAGTGTAGAAGTCCATGTCGTGGATGTGGATATCCCCATCTATGTGGGCTTTGGAATACGCAGGGTCGAGGATGTACATCTCACAGAACTGCTTGGCGCCCTCGGACCCATACTTCAGCATGGTGCCCATGGGGGTGTCCCCGTCGATGTTGGCATTCTCCCGCTTGACGTCGTTGTCCTCCGCGTCCTGGAAGGTCAGATCTTCATAGATCTTCATCAACTTCGTGTTCATCTCCCGCACCCGGGTGCGCTGGGCGCGGTACAGGATGTACTCCTTGGCGGTGCGGCTGTGGCCATTTTCGATCAGGGTGTGTTCTACGGCGTCTTGAACCTGTTCCACGGTGGGCTCTACCTCACCGTACTGCTGTTCCAGGTAGAGGACAACCTGATGGGCCAAGTCCTGGGCCATCTCGTAGTTGTCGCCCCCCAGCACTTTCGCCGCCTTGAAGATGGCATCTGCAATCTTCTTTTCGTCGAAGGGAACGGTTCTCCCATCGCGCTTCACAATCTGCCTGATCATATCTCTTCCTCCGATTTCCTATTTGTATAAAAGGCCATATATCATTGATATTGTATAGTCGACAAAATATGAGCACAATATCTTGTATGCTCCTGTGACACAAATACTATGATATAGCATCTGGCGGGTAAAGTCAATCGTCAATGGTACTAGTTCAAGGGCCATTATTTTTCCGTTTTTTTATCGGATAGAAAGAGACGGCGCCTAACTGTTTAAAATATACAAAATAACTCCATTTTCGACCTGCAAAAGAGGCGCCTTAGGCTGTCTCCAGCTTTTTCGGCGCCTTTTTCTCAGCAGATTACAGAAGGTGGATGCCGTTTTCATCACAGCGGCGGATCATATTCTCCGGCCAGACAGCCGCCTGAACCTCGCCGATGTGCGCTTTTTCCAAGAGATACATGCACAGGCGGGATTGGCCGATGCCTCCGCCCATGGTCAGGGGCAGTTCCCCCGCTAAAAGCTGTTTGTGGAAGGGAAGTTCCCGGCGGGATTCACATCCTGCCAGCCGCAGCTGTTCCTCCATAGCCTTTTCGTCCACCCGGATGCCCATGCTGGACAACTCGAAGGCGTGGCCCAGGATGGGGTACCACACCAGCAGGTCGCCGTTGAGTTTCCAGTCGTCGTAGTCCGGGGCACGGCCGTCGTGGGGCTTGCCGCCTTTGAGCTTGCCACCGATCTGCATCAGGAACACGGTACCGCATTCCTTACAGATGGCGTCCTCCCGCTGTTTGGGGGTGAAGCCGGGGTACCGGTCCTCCAGCTCCTGGGAGGTGATAAAGGTGACGTCCTCTGCCACCTTGGGGGTGTAGGCCGGGTAGGCGGCGATCAGTTTCTCCTCGGTGAGGCGCAGGGCGGCCACAATCTTGCGGACCGTCTCCTTCAGGAACTCCACGTTGCGCTCCTCCCGGTTGATGACCCGCTCCCAATCCCACTGGTCCACATAGATGGAGTGGATGTTGTCCAGCTCCTCATCCCGGCGGATGGCGTTCATATCGCAGTACAGGCCGCTGTCCAGGGGGAAGTGGTAGCGCTTCAAGGCTTGGCGTTTCCATTTAGCCAGGGAGTGGACGATCTGCACATCCTCCCCCATGTCTTTGACATCAAACTGAACCGGGCGCTCCACCCCGTTCAGGTCGTCGTTGAGGCCGCTGCCCGGCAGTACAAACAAGGGGGCCGACACACGGGTCAAATTGAGCTGATTGGCAAGCTCCCTCTCAAAAGTATCCTTCAGCAGTTTGATGGCGATTTCGGTTTCCATAATGTCCAGCTTGGGCTGGTACCCTTCTGGAAGTTGCAATCTCTCCAGTGACATCGGCAATACCCTCCTTACAGTGTTGGTTTGTGTTTGTAAAAACAATGCTCTAATAGTATCACGATTCTTGCAGATACGCAACCCCCTACAGGACATTTTTTCCTCTTTTTCGGTGTATTTCATCATTTGCCACAGATTTTTTGCAAGATTTTTTTCTATTCCTGCAAAAACTTATCGGAGATTTCCTGTTTTCCCCCTGGGGAAACAGGCCTTTCATCCCAAAACTTCCTTGACCGAAAGGCTAACAGTTGTTACAATGGGTGCAAAGAGTTCCCACCTATAAAATTGGATGAAAAAGGAGGCATTGCCATGCTGGATTCCTGCCGCTGGATCGCGCTGGGGTACAACGTCCCCATCGAACCTTCCCGAAACCGGGTATATGTTTGGCGCAAGCTCAAAGAGTTTGGCGCGGAGTATTTCCGTCCTGGCGTGGCCATCCTCCCCAACACCAAGGACAGCCGTTCCCAATTCCAGGCACTGGCGGCCAAAATCCGGGAGATGGGAGGCGATTCCACCTTGGTGGAGCTGCGCTTTGTGGAGCAGAAGGACGAATCCGCCATGATCGACCGGTTCCGCCGGCAGTCGGAGGCGGAATATCAGGAGCTGCTGGAGGACTGCCGCAACGTCTTGGCCGCCCTGAAAAAGCAGGTTACCCTCTCCTCCATGGAACGGTATGCAGATGAGGTCAAAAAGATGATGCGCCAATACCGCAAGGTCAAGTCCCGGGACTATTTCGCCGCCGAGCTTTCCAAGGACATCGAGTATGGTTTTTCCCAAATCATCGAGGCGTTCCGGGGCACTGCCACCGATTTCTCCACCCAGCTGCGCCGCGCCCTGGAAAAGAAATAATCCTGAAAGGAGTCTTCCCCCTATGAAACTGACCGCTCTCATCGAAAACGAATCCCCACGGGAGGATCTTTTTGCCGAACACGGCCTCTCCCTCCTCATCGAAGCGGATGGGCGGCGCTACCTCATGGATACTGGCGCCAGCGACGCTTTCCTCCCCAACGCCCGGACCCTGGGGTTTGACCTTCGGGGGCTGGATGGGGTAATCCTTTCCCACAACCACAACGACCACACCGGCGGCATCCGCCAGATGGCGGAACACGACCCCCAAGTGCGGTTTTTCTTCAAGAACGCCGCCCACAACCGCCCTTATCAGGTGAGCGAAGAGCCTCGCATCTATCCTGGGGAGCAGGTGGGCCTCCGGGAGCGGTACATCGGTGAGCCGGAGGGCTTTTTTTCCCGCATGGGGGACCGGATCACCTGGGTGGAGGAATCCTTCCAGCTCTCCAACCGGCTGTACCTCTGCTCCGCTGCCGGAATTGACCCCCATTTTTCCTGTAAAGACAGCACCCTCTGCACTTTGGCGGATGGGGTGATGGTCCCCGACGACTTTTCCCACGAGATGTTCCTGGTGGAGGCGGGGGACAAAGGCCTCGCCATCGTCAGCAGCTGCAGCCACAACGGCATTGTGAACATCGCCCGGTCGGCCATGGCCCAGTTCCCCGGAAAGCCCATCCGGTACATTGTGGGGGGGTTCCACCTGGGAGGGTCCACCCGGCTGGTCTGTCCGCCGGAATTTGTGGAAGAAACCGCCAGCCAGCTGCTGGCCCTGGGCTGTGAGGCCATCTACACCTGCCACTGCACCGGCCGCCTCGCCTACAGCACCTTAAAAGAGCGGATGGGGGAGGTTCTCCACTACCTGCAAACCGGCGATACCCTGGCGCTGGAATAAAAACGGAGGAGTTCTATGCGAAAACAGCTTCTATCCTTGGCTTTCTTTGTCTGCCTGCTCTTTTCCTCCTGCGCCGCCCGCGCACCCTTGGGAGACACCCAGCCCTCTGAAGTATCATCTTCTTGCTCTGAGCAGTCATCACAGCATTCCGAAACTGCCTCGCTTGCAGAAGCTGAAGCCGTCTTGATGGAATTCTATAAGCCAATGCTTATATGTTTTCCAAGCCAGATCAATACCGAAAATCCTCTTACCCCAGATGATGCCTATGGGTGTTTCCAAAGCTATGCACTTGCAGAGCGTATGAAAGGAAATAAATTTTATGATCGTTGGGAGAGCTGGCTCGTAGAAGGAGAGCAGCTGCTTGGTTATGATCAATACTATTTTGCCAATATTGTAGAGGACTTTGCCAAGGCCTATCTTTCCATCTCTGCTGAAGATATGCGTGAAATCTCATTTTACAACGCCAACCTAAATGCATATGAGGTTTCCATGTGGGGTGGTTCAAAAGATACTTCTACCTTAAAAATTACTGACCGCATCTGTAAAGATGATCGTTATACCTTTAACGGTATCTACGATTCCGGCTATGGACAAACAGGGGAGTTCACTATCACCCTGAAAAAAACAGAGACCGGATTTTGTCTGGAAGCCTTTGAAAGCAGTTTTTTTGAATGAAGAAAGAACGGGACTTTTGCCCCGTTCTTTCTTCATTCTTCTGTACAGATAGAAGCTGACTTATACTGTGTGGCATTGATTGCCCCCCCAGATCTCCAGGAGGATTTCCCCATGGGATTTGCCCTCATACCGCAGAAGCTGCTCTATCTCCTGCCTTGTATAGCCATGGCTTTCCACGTAGCGCAGCCAGTTTTCCCAGCCCAGGATAGAAGGAACCTCCCCTGGCGGGATGCGCCTCCAGTCCTCCATGTTGTCAAATAGGCTGTAGAGAAGATACCCTTCCCCCGCTTCCCGGTCAATGAGGGAATCCACCCAGGCTTGGTCTTGGGGAGGCAGTCCGTCGTACCATTCATCAAACCCAATGCCATCTTGAAAGCCGCAGAACAGTTCCAGCAGCTCTTCATCGGAAAAGGAGAGGACCTGTTCCGGAGGATGGTAGCCCCGGTTGCTCAAGCTGTGGAAATCTTCCTTGGTGATCCTCCACCTGCGGATGGTCTCGATCTCCGCCTGGGTGTACCGGTAGGATTCCGGGGGCGAGAAATCCCGGCTCTGGTCCACGATATTCAGTAGGCCCATGGGGATGGGGACAAATTCCCCCTCCCTCCCAGAGTAGGAGGACAGGTGTGCCTCTTGAATAACCGTGCCGTCAGCGCTGAAAAGGAGCTTACCCGAGGGCTGAAGGCGGTTCCAATCCTCCCAGTCCCCCACCGTCCAGCCGGTGGTGTTCAGTCCTCTCTCTGCCCATATTGCCTGTTCTTCCGGCGAAAGGGGCTTCTCCCGCCGTGCTTTCCACTGCTCCCCATAGGTCCCCGACCAGTGGTGGACTTCCCCCATCTCCGGGTCATACCAGCATTCCTCCACCAGCACGTCCCGGTATCGCTCATAATAAGGATCGGGGAACGGCTCTCCCACCCGGATGCTGTAATCCTCCCGCCGGTACCGGGGAAACAGCTCCTGAACCCGAGCCATATCCACCTGGTATTGATCCCCCTCCCAGTGGTAAAAGAGGGAGGCATCCGCCACCGTCAGCTCCCCCAACGGCGAGAGAGCAAGGGGGGCTTCCCCCTGTCCCCCCAACACAACAAACAGAAAAGCAAAGGCCCAGGCAATCCATTTCATTTCTTCCCCTCCATCCTTCCAAAGACGCAGAGCCACACCGCCGGCGGCTGCGCTGAGGTGTAGGAGACCCGGTGTTTCCGGTGGGCGGGGAGAAACAGGGTATCCCCAGGCAGAAGGCGGTCCTCCTTTCCATCAGGGTAGGCTACACGCCCCTCCCCCCTTAGGAGCACCAGCCATTCGTCTTCCTCTTGATCGTACCAGAAGCTGGGCGGGGACACCTGCCCGGTGGACACGATCCGCTCCACCCGAAGGGATTCCCCTTGGGCCAATATTTCCTCCTGTTCCTCCGAAAGAGGGCCGGCCGGACATTGATATACATTCATAGGGATGCCTCCTCTTTGGTCCGCCTGGCAGGCCCCCGCAGTCCGGCGGATTTTCTTCGCCGTGTAGCGGGAATGGCCATGCTACAGGTCCAGCAGCAGGCAGATAGGGCAATGGTCGCTGCCGCTGACCTCCGGGTAGATAAAGCTGTCCTCTAAGCGGGATTCCAATTCCCGGGAAGCCAGGAAATAGTCAATCCGCCACCCGGTGTTATTGGCCCGGGAATTGTATTTATAGGACCACCAGGTGTAAGCCCCGGTCATCTCCGGGTAGAAATAGCGGAAGCTGTCCACAAAGCCGGATGCCAGAAGTTCTTCCATCTTGGCCCGCTCCTGGTCAGAGAACCCGGCATTTCCCCGGTTGGATTTTGGGTTTTTCAGGTCGATCTCCCACCGGGCCACATTCATATCCCCACATACCACTACCGGCTTTTTCTCTTTGAGCCCTGCAAGATACCCCCGAAAGGCGTCCTCCCAGGCCATGCGGTAATCAATCCGCACCAAATCCCGCTGGGAATTGGGGGTGTAGACATTGACCAGGTAAAATTTTTCAAATTCCAGAGTGATCACCCGGCCTTCGCTGTCGTGCTCCGGGATACCTATGCCGTATGCCGCCGATACCACCGGCAGCCTAGTAAACACCGCCGTGCCGGAATAGCCCTTCTTTTCGGCGCTGTTCCAGTACTGGGTATAGCCGGGCAGTTCCAGATCCGCCTGACCCTCCTGCATCTTAGTCTCCTGCAAGCAGAAGGCATCGGCGTCCGCCCTGTCAAAAAATTCAAGAAAGCCCTTGCCCAGACAGGCGCGCAGGCCATTCACGTTCCAAGAAACCAACTTCATCCCAAATACCTCCATATCCCCTGCTGGCGCTCATTTCTCCCTCTATTATGGGGGATAGGAACAGCCCTGTCAACCGAGCCTTCCCCAAAACAACAAAAAACAGGCAGGGCTTTATGCCCTGCCTGCAGTTGTTTGTTGAGATTACTTCGCGGAGCCGTAGCCCTTGATCAGTTCCACATAGAACTCCACGTTGTCGGCCAGGATGTCGGTGTCAATCCGCTCGTTGACCTGGTGGGCGCCGCCCCATTTGCTGTTGTAGCGCAGGCCGGTGAAACGGTACACGCTGTGGGTGGGGCAGATATCGCAGTAGTATCTGGCGTCGGTGCCGCCCAGCAGCATAGAGGGCATCATGGTGATGCCGGGGTATTTCTTCTCCACGATGGACTGGATCAGGCGGTAGCCAACCGTATCGGTGGAGGAGACGGTGGGCATGTTGTGGCCTTTGAGCAGCTTGACCTCGACCCCTTCGGGGACGATGCTCTCATAGAATGCCTGTAGGCTCTCGATGGTGTCGCCAGCCAGCAGACGGTTGTTGATCACCAGCCAGGAGCGCTCTGGCAGGATGTTGGCTTGGTCACTGCCCTTCGCCATGGTGACAGCAGTGGTGGTGCGGGTCATGGCGTTGAGGGAACGGTCCTTGGCCACGATGGGCTTCAAGGTTTCCCAGTTGGCCTCAGGGTCTTTGAATAGTTCAGCCAGCTCGCCGGTCAGGAAGGGAGCTCTTGCCTTCATCTGCTCAATAGCAGGGGCCTCCAGACGCTGGGGAAGAACGTTCTCCTCCAGGATGCAGGCAGTCTTGCCGATGATGCCCAAAGAGCTGTGCTCGCCGGGCTGAGAAGAATGGCCGCCGGGGTCTTTCATCGAGAACTCAAAGTCGGCGTAGCCTTTCTCAGAGGGGAAAATCTGGGCAACCAGCTTGTCGCCCTCCTGCATAATGCCACCGCACTCGTCGATCTCAAGGCCCAGCTGGATGCCGCGGCTCTTGAGCAGTTCGGACAGGATGGCGCCGGCAGCACCAGGGCCGCCCATGATCTCTTCGTTGTAGCCGAATCCCAGGTAAATGTCATAATCCGGCACAAAACCGTCGGCGATCAGCGCTTCCAGAGCATCCATATACGCCTGGATGTTGCACTTGGAGTCGGTAGAACCACGGCCCCACAGGCAACCTTCTGCGATAACCCCTTCATAGGGAGGGTATTTCCACATGGAGTGGTCGCCCTCGGGGACGACGTCCTGATGGGCGGTCAGCATCAAAGGCAGCTTATCAGATTTGCCGGTGCCTTTCCAGTGATACAGCAGACCCACTTTGCCGAAGACCTCTTTGGTCATGGTTTTATGTACCAGAGGGTAGGTCTCCTCCAGGTATTTATGGAACGCTAAAAACGCCTCAGTGTCGATCTTTTCCGGGTCAACACTGGAAACGGTGGGATACTTGATCATGCCTTGCAAGTGTTTGACGTACAGATCGTTATCCAATTTCATGATAGCTCTCTCCTTTATTGGTGAAAATAAATATAAATGGCGGCTGCGCCTAAAAAACACAACCGCCCTTTGTACCGTATTTGCGCAATATACCGGTCAGCGGAATAGAAAAGAAAAATAGCTAAATCGTTGTATTGAATTGAAAAAAATACTATTGTTTCTGACCATGTTTTTATTCTATCACACTTTGCAGGGCAGTGCAACCTTTTTGCCTGCACCCCAATAATTCTTGTGACAGAACGAAAAAAGGCAGAATGGATTTTGGCCATTCTGCCTTTTTGTTAGCTGGGGAGTTCGGTTTTGCGCTGTTTGAGAGGGGTGCGGCTCCCATCCGGCCGGACCACTACCGTGGCGTCCAGCTGGGCCTTTAGATTGCTGCGAAACGCGGCAATATACTCCTCCCGCAGGGCTTTCTGTTCCGCCTTTTCCTCGGGGGTCAATTCCCGTTCCCGGCTCTGGCGGGCCAGTTCGTTGATACGCTGGATCTTTTTGTCTTCCATGGAATATCTCCTTTTTCCTCGGGCCGAGCCCTTTGGTATCCAGTATACCAGAAATTCCCCTAAAAATACAGCCTGGATGCCCGATCTTCTCCGTCCCGCTCTGTGGAGGAATACCGCCGGCCCATCAGACGGTCGTAGGAGAGGATGACCAGCTTGTCCCGCATCTCCTGGGCGGTGGCCGCGTCCCCTTTGGTCACCTCCAACCGGGCGGAAAGCACCGGCAGGCTTTCCCGGCAGTCGGTCAGGAAATTCATGTAAGCGGTCTGGGGAAGGTCTAGGTACCGGGTGAAGACGGTCATCAGGTAGAAGGCGGAGATCCGCTCCCCATCGGCGTCGCATTTTTGGCTGGGGAGGGTGTCAGCAAAATTGGTGTACATGGCGAACTCGGTGGTGAGATTGTCCAGGTTGCTGTAGACGTCTTCCCCTTCCTTGGTAGCTAGGCGTTTGCATCCGTCCAGAAGGGGCTGATGGTCTCCAAAAAAGAGAAGGGCAGTGGGTTTTTCCCGCTGATCAATATAATCCAGCAGCTCCCCTAAGGCCTTGTCGGTGTCGGCGATGCCGTTGGCGTAGGCATTGATATTCTCCAGCTCCTCGTCGGACAGCTGGTCACTGGTGACGATCTTCCGGTCGCTGTCGGAAAGCATCACATAAGGGGAATGGTTCTGCACCGAAGTGGTGTAGATAAATTCCGGTGTGGTGGTGTTCTCCTCCAGCAGCTCCCGCACCTGGCGGAACAGGTTGTAATCGCTCATGTGGATGTCCCGGGGATAAGGTTCGGGAGTGATGGTCAAATCCCCCTCAAACATCAGCCGGTCAAAACCCATAGCAGTAAAGGCTTTCTCCCGGTTGTAAAAATAGCTTTTATATGGGTGGACAAAATTGGTGTGGTACCCCAAACTGGAGAAATAATCCTGGAAAGTCCACAGGTTTTTGCCATCCCCTACGTAGTTGTAAGGGGCCTTGGTGTTGTTCTGGGCCCTATTGCTGGTGCCGCTGAGCACTTCAAACTCGGTCGCCGAGGTACCGCCGCCGTAAGCGGGAACCACAATGCTGCCGCCGGTGCCCTTCTGCTGCATCCGTTTCAGGTTTTTGTAGATATCCTCATTAAGGGTGAGACCGGGCACCCGGTTCAGGTCAAAATAGGATTCGCTCATCACCACGATGACGTCGGGCAGTTCCCGGCTGGCAGGTACCGACCCGGTGGGCTCATAGCCGTCCAGAATGGCCTTCACCGTGTTGTAATTGTAATCCAGGTCGCTTTGGGGCGGGGTGGTATCGTAATACAGGGACCCGATCAGGCAGTCCACCACCCCAAGGGGGGAGGAATTCTCCTGGTGGGTAGCCGCTTCGCCGTAACCGCTGATCTGGGGCTGAAAGACGGCGTACGCCAACTGGGGCACCAGAAAAGGGAGGCAGAAAACAGTAGCCATGGCAGCACAGACTGCCCGGCGGGTGCCTTCGCCGATGGGCAGGTGGACTTTTTCCTTCCACAGGAGGGCCACATAGCCGGTCAGCGCGGCAAATGTCAGCCAGAACACCGGCTGAATGGCCATCCCCGCCCCTTGTCCGCCCCGGGGGCTCCACAGGTCGGCGATGTTAAAGACCATCTTCAGATCGTCCATGGAGATGCGGACCCCCAAGCTGTTTTTCTTAAAGCAGTCCGCCAGGGAAACCACGTAGAACACTCCCCCCACCGCCGAAGCAGTGATCCAGGGCTTGGGGAAGAGGGTGGTCACAAGGGCGTAAAGAATGGTCAGCAATCCAGTGGACAATGCGAACTGAACCAGGACACGGGGGCTGAAGCTCCAGTCCACCTGGCCACTGGAAAAAATGACGTTACAATACAGAGCAATATTTAACAAGAGTGGAAAACCAAAAAATAAGAGGGCATTTTTTTCGTGGACATTTTGTTTCTGCGGCAGTGAAAGTTTCATTGGAGCGCCTCCTTTCTCCCGGCGCCATGGATAGGCAGATGGGATTTTCTCTATTACCAGTAAACCACAGATTTGTGAACATTCAAATGTGGTTTTTCTTTCTGTTTTCTTACAAAAGGTGGGCAATTGACCGGCGGTTTATTCCATCGTATAATAAGGAAACAGCCTTTCCGGGATTTTTTGACCATCCGGCCTGTAAAACCATAGCCTTCCCTCGGGGAAGCGCATAACGCAGAACCGCTGTTGGCCAGCACATGCTTCTGC
>ERZ791611.1679-NODE-1679-length-13060-cov-4.404383_pt1 | contig 13060 bp, 10 predicted proteins | sample MGYA00510275_ERZ791611 | MGnify/ENA primary metagenome ERZ791611 (study PRJEB30046, sample SAMN00791912) | human gut metagenome | study: EMG produced TPA metagenomics assembly of the A metagenome-wide association study of gut microbiota in type 2...
CAGCGTCAAGCGGAATCGTGTCAATCATTGCGACAAATCAATCCTGAGCAGACCTTTGCGCGATTGATTTGCCTCACTCTCCCTTTGAGCCCAATTCCATATGGGGGCTGCGCGCGGAATTTTAAAGGGCATTTAAGATAAAAACGTGATTTAAGTCACAATTATCTGGATGCCTGTGGGCACCGGATAAGTTTAGAACAAAAGTGTACGCTTCATTGTTAATGTTTTGTTAGAATTGGAGCGAAAGTAGTCCATTGCAAAGCGAGATGTAAGCCCATGGCGAATAAACCCACCCCGGAAGAGCTGAAAAATGGCTTGAGCGAAATGCAGTTTTACGTGACGCAGCATCATGGCACCGAACCGCCTTTCACCGGACGGCTGCTGCACAACAAGAAAAATGGCGTGTACCACTGCCTGGTGTGCGATGCGCCGCTGTTTAACTCCCAGACTAAATACGACTCCGGCTGCGGCTGGCCGAGCTTCTACGAGCCGGTAAGCGCGGAGGCCATTCGCTATCTGACCGACAATTCGCACGGCATGCAGCGCATTGAGATCCGTTGCGGAAACTGTGATGCCCATCTCGGCCACGTGTTTCCGGATGGTCCGCAGCCGACCGGCGAGCGCTATTGTGTCAACTCGGCATCGCTGAGCTTCACCGATGAGCAAAATGGCGAGCAAATCAAGGGTTGAAGAAACGATTCAGCAAATTATTCCAGGTGGAGATGAGCGGAAGATGGATATTGAGCAAATTATCGACAGCATGACCCCGGAAGTGTATCAGCGTCTGGCGACGGCGGTAGAGCTGGGAAAATGGCCGGATGGCGTCGCGCTGACGCCGGAGCAGAAGGAAAATAGCCTGCAGCTGGTGATGCTCTGGCAGGCACGGTATAACACCGACGCCCAGCACATGACCATCGACACCAGCGGGCAGATGGTAATGAAGAGCAAACAGCAGCTGAAAGAGGATTTTGGCATCGTGCCGAAGCCGATCGCCACCGTGAAGCTGCAATAAACTGCCGGCCGGCGGGGAGAGGTTCCGGCGTCGGGTGATCCGGCGCCGGAAGGGTTAGCGTCTACGACCGAGCCCGGCGGTCAGCCGCTTCGCTTACTTTTTGTTCATCATCGCTTTCAGGTCAGCGAATGGGTTGTACTTCGCTTCACCGACATCTTTCTGCGCATCTTCCCCTGCGATAACGGTCGTACCATACTGATCCGCTTCGGTATATTTCGAATGCTCATGATCGTGGCAATAGAGACACAACAATTCCCAGTTACTGCCATCTTCCGGGTTATTGGTATGGTCGTGATCAATGTGGTGAACGGTAAGTTCACGCAGGTTGGAATAAACAAACTCGCGAGAACAGCGACCGCAGACCCACGGATAGATTTTTAATGCTTTTTCGCGATAGCCGCTTTCTAACCGCGCATAGTTTTTTGGGATGATAGCCATGAAAAGTTACCTGGATGAAATGTAGGGTTACGCGCAGTTTCCCAAGATGCGGGGATTTTCGCAATCTCCATACATCAAAAAAAATCCCGATCTTCTGACCGGGATTTTCAACATCAACGGGAACTTGATTACGGCAGAATTGACGGCTGATCCGCCCCTTCTTTTTCCACTTTCTGCTGCAACATGTGTTCGCGCTTCATACCCAGTTTCAGAGCCAACGCAGATGCCACATAGATGGAAGATGCAGTACCGATGGAAACACCGATAAGCATGGTCAGCGAGAAGCCTTCCAGTACCGGACCACCGAAGAGGTACAGCATCAGGATAACCATCAAGGTAGTACCGGATGTGATCAAGGTACGGTGCAGCGTCTGGGTCAAGGACACGTTAAAGATTTCGTAAGGCGTACCGCGACGGATCTTGCGGAAGTTTTCACGAATACGGTCCGATACCACGATACTGTCGTTAAGCGAGTAACCGATAACCGACATCAACGATGCCACAATGGTCAGGTCAATCTCGATATGGAATAACGACAAAATACCCAGCGTAATGATAACGTCGTGCGCCAGCGCAATAACAACCCCTGCCGCCAGTCGCCACTCAAAGCGGAAACCTACGTACACGAGGATAGACAGCAGCGCTGCCATCAACGCCATCGCACCGGTTTGCGCAAGGTCTGCCCCCACGCTCGGACCGACGAACTCAATACGCTTCACTGCCGCATTCTGATTGGTGGATTCGTTAATCACCTTCAGGACCTGGCTGCCCAGCACCTGACCGCCGGTTTCGCCTTCAGCAGGCGGCATACGGACCATGATGTCGTGGCTGCTACCAAAGTTTTGCAGCATCGGCTCTTCAAAACCGGCTTTTTGCAATGCATCACGCATTACGTCAATTTCAGCCGGTTTTTCGAGCGTAATTTCAATAACCGTACCACCGGTGAAATCCAGCCCCCAGTTAAAGCCGCGCACGCCCATAATAACGATAGCGGCGATTAACAGCAGACCAGAGATGCCAAAAGCCCAGTAGTCCCAGCGCATAAAGTCATAGACTTTACGGCCGTGGTTTAGTTGTTCAACAGTATATTCCTGTGCCACATCGCACTCCTCAGATTGACAGCTTCTTGACGCGCTTGCCGCCATATAGCAGGTTTACGATGGCACGCGTACCGACAATCGCGGTAAACATCGACGTCGCCACACCGATACCGGTAGTAATCGCGAACCCTTTAATTGCCCCGGTACCCACTGCGTACAGGATGATGACTTTAATCAGCGTGGTGATGTTCGCATCGAAGATAGAACTGAATGCGCCACGATAACCTTCATCAATTGCCTGTTGAACAGTACGTCCGTTGCTCAACTCTTCTTTAATACGTTCGTTGATAAGTACGTTCGCATCGACCGCTACCGCAAGTGTTAAGACGATACCCGCGATACCTGGCATACTCAGCGTTGCGCCTGGCAACAGCGACATAATGCCGACGATCAAGATCAAGTTGGCAATCAGAGCACTGGTCGCAATCAGACCAAACTTCTTATAGAAGATGATCATGAACAGAATAGAAACCAGCAGACCGGCAAGGCAAGCCTCCAGCCCCTGCTCAATGTTCTGCATACCCAGGGTCGGGCCAATTGTACGTTCTTCAACAATCTGAATCGGCGCGATCAACGCACCGGCACGCAGCAGCAGTGACAGCTGACGGGCTTCGTTCGGGTTGTTGATGCCGGTGATACGGAAGCTGTTACCCAGACGAGACTGGATGTTGGCGATGTTAATCACCTCTTCCTGTTTCACCAGAACCGCACGACCATTTGCATCTTTCTTACCGCTGTCTTTGTACTCCACAAACAGGGTTGCCATCGGTTTGCCGATGTTGTCCTTAGTGAAGTTAGACATGATGTTACCACCAGCGCTATCGAGCGAGATGTTAACCTGCGGCTGGTTGTATTCGTCCTGGCTGGAAGTGGAGTCGGTGATATGGTCACCGGTCAGAATTACGCGTTTGTACAGCACAACTGGCTGACCTTCGCGGGTCTGTTTCACTTCAGAGTCGCCCGGTACGCGACCGGATGCCGCAGCGGCCTGGTCAACGTTGGTGTTTACCAGACGGAATTCCAGCGTTGCCGTCGCACCCAGAATCTCTTTCGCACGCGCAGTGTCCTGAATACCTGGCAGTTCAACAACGATACGGTCAGCACCCTGACGCTGAACCACCGGCTCCGCCACGCCAAGTTGGTTTACACGGTTACGCAGGATATTAATGTTCTGCTGCACCGCATATTCACGCGCTTCACTCAGACGAGCATCGCTCATTACCGCACGCAGCTGGTTGCTGCCCTGGCTACTAATCACCAGGTCCGGATGGCGCTTGCTCAGATACGCAATGGCTTCATCACGAGCTTTAGCATCGCGGAAAGTGATGCTCAGGCCGTAGTTGTTTTCTTTACGAACGGTGGTATACGGGATGCCCTTTTCACGCAGATCGCTGCGCAGGCTATCGATATTTTGTTCCTGGAGTTTGCCAAGCGCGGTGTCCATATCCACTTCCATCAGGAAGTGAACGCCGCCACGCAGGTCAAGGCCGAGCTTCATCGGCTCAGCGTGAATAGCTGCCAGCCAGCGCGGCGTTGCCGGGGCAAGGTTAAGCGCCACGACGTATTTGTCACCCATAACGCCCATTAATGCTTCACGAGCGCGCAGCTGGGTGTCAGTGGAGTCGAAGCGCGCAAGAATAGCGCCCTCTTCCAGTGCCACAGACTTAGCAGTTATTTTTTCTTCTTGTAACGTTTTCTGGACCTGGATCAGCGTTTGCTCACTGGCGGCGACTCCGCGCGCACCAGTGATCTGAACAGCCGGATCCTCACCAAACAGGTTGGGAAGCGCATACAGCAGACCGATGACAATCACCACGATCAGCATGACGTACTTCCACAAAGGATAACGGTTTAACACGGCAATTCCCTTAGGGAAAAATTTTAATTACAGCGCCTTCATGGTGCCTTTCGGCAGGACGGCAGCTACGAAGTCACGTTTAATAACTACTTCAGTGGTGTCATTCAGCGCGATAGCAATGTAGCCAGTTTCCGCTACTTTGGTCACGCGACCGACCAGACCGCCGTTGGTCAGCACTTCATCACCTTTGGCGATGGAGTTCATCAGGTTCTTATGTTCCTTGGTGCGCTTCTGCTGTGGACGCAGGATCATGAAATAGAAAATCAGACCGAATACCACCAGCATCAAAATCAAAGACATCGGGCTACCTTGCGCCGGTGCACCCGTTGCCGCTACCGCATCAGAAATAAAAAAGCTCATTAAATTTCCCTCATTATTAATATTAATCAACGTTCAAAGGTGGTACTTCTCGCCCCTGACGCTGGTAAAAATCAGTTACGAAGCTCTCTAATTTACCCTCTTCAATAGCCTTGCGTAAACCCGCCATCAAACGCTGGTAGTAACGAAGGTTATGAATGGTGTTGAGTCGCGCGCCTAATATTTCGTTGCAACGGTCAAGATGATGCAAGTAAGCGCGTGAATAATTGCGACAGGTGTAGCAATCACACTCAGGATCGAGTGGGCCAGTATCGCTCTTATACTTCGCATTGCGGATTTTCACCACGCCATCGGTCACGAACAAATGACCATTTCGGGCGTTGCGGGTTGGCATTACGCAGTCAAACATATCGATACCGCGACGCACACCTTCAACCAGGTCTTCTGGTTTACCAACGCCCATCAGGTAACGCGGTTTGTCTGCCGGAATTTGCGGGCATACATGCTCCAGAATGCGGTGCATATCTGCTTTCGGCTCACCCACAGCCAGACCGCCGACAGCGTAGCCATCAAAACCGATATCTACCAGACCTTTAACAGAAATATCACGTAAATCTTCGTAAACGCTGCCCTGAATGATACCAAACAGCGCATTTTTGTTTCCGAGACTGTCAAAACGCTCACGGCTACGCTTCGCCCAACGCAGAGACATCTCCATGGAGCGTTTTGCGTAATCCCAGTCAGCAGGATACGGCGTACACTCATCAAAGATCATGACGATATCCGAACCAAGATCGTACTGAATCTCCATCGACTTTTCCGGGTCGAGGAAAATCGGGTCGCCGTTGATCGGGTTACGGAAGTGCACGCCCTGTTCGGTGATTTTACGAATATCGCCAAGGCTGAAGACCTGGAAGCCGCCGGAGTCGGTCAGGATCGGTCCTTTCCACTGCATAAAATCGTGCAGATCGCCGTGCAGTTTCATGATTTCCTGGCCCGGGCGCAGCCACAGGTGGAAGGTGTTGCCGAGGATAATTTGCGCGCCAGTGGCTTCAACTTCTTCCGGCGTCATCCCTTTTACGGTGCCGTAGGTGCCAACAGGCATAAAACAAGGCGTTTCCACTACGCCACGATCAAAGACCAGGCGGCCACGGCGTGCGCGACCGTCGGTGGTGTCCAGTTCAAATTTCATTTTTTCTCCACTACGTCAGAAAAACAGTCCAACGTTTTAAACCAGCGCCGCGGAATTACTCCCCGACGCGCTCATTAATTGCCTGCGGATTGTACGTGATAAACATCGCATCACCGTAACTAAAAAAGCGATATTTCTCTTCTACCGCTGCTTTATAGGCGTTCATGGTGTGTTGATAACCGGCAAAGGCCGAAACCAGCATAATCAGCGTCGACTCTGGCAAGTGGAAGTTCGTCACCAGCGCATCGACCACTTTGTACTGAAAGCCCGGATAGATAAAGATTTGGGTATCGTCGAAGAACGGTTCAATGAGATCGTTTTTCGCTGCCTGAGCCGCGCTTTCCAGCGAACGTACTGAAGTGGTGCCAACCGCAATCACCCGGTTACCGCGCGCTTTCGCCGCCAGTACCGCGTCTACCACATCCTGCGGTACTTCAGCGTATTCCGAGTGCATGATGTGATCTTCAATGGTGTCGACGCGCACCGGCTGGAAGGTGCCCGCACCAACGTGCAACGTCACAAACGCCATCTCCACGCCTTTGGCGCGCAATTTTTCCAGCAAAGGCTCGTCAAAATGCAGACCTGCGGTCGGGGCTGCAACCGCGCCCGGTTTTTCGCTATAAACGGTTTGATAAAGTTCGCGGTCAGCGTCTTCGTCCGGACGGTCGATATACGGCGGCAGCGGCATATGGCCGATGCTGTTGAGAATATCCAGCACCGAGCGTTCATCATTAAATTCGACTTCAAACAGTGCGCCGTGGCGCGCGGTCATTGTTGCGTTAATACTTTCGTCATCGCCCAGCAGCAGTTCTGCGCCAGGTTTTGGCGCTTTCGAGGCGCGAATATGCGCAAGAATGCGTTTGTCGTCGAGCATCCGTTCAACCAGCACTTCAATCTTGCCGCCGCTGGCTTTACGCCCAAACAGGCGCGCCGGGATCACGCGGGTATTATTAAAAACCAGAAGATCGCCGGGGTTGAGCTTATCAAGTAAATCGGTGAAAGTACCGTGCGTCAGCGCGCCCGTCGGCCCGTCCAGCGACAGTAAACGACAGCTACTGCGTTCAGGCATGGGATAGTGGGCAATCAGGGATTCGGGCAATTCAAAGGAGAAATCGGTAACGCGCATGACACTGACTCAGACTAAAATAAGAGGCGGGTAGTCTAGTGCCGGGGCGCTCTCCCTGCAACCTTTACCCCCTTTTGGATAGAATATAATCGATGAATTTTTTAGCTCACCTGCATTTAGCCCATCTCGCGGAAAGCTCGCTTTCCGGCAATTTACTGGCTGATTTCGTACGCGGAAATCCTGAAGAAAGTTTTCCGCCCGACGTCGTGGCTGGCATTCATATGCATCGACGTATCGACGTATTGACTGACAATCTGCCGGAAGTCCGCGAAGCACGGGAGTGGTTTCGTAGTGAAACGCGCCGCGTTGCGCCTATTACGCTGGATGTCATGTGGGATCACTTTCTTTCCCGCCACTGGTCGCAGCTGTCGCCGGACTTTCCGCTACAGGAATTTGTCTGTTATGCCCGCGAGCAAGTGATGACGATTTTGCCGGACTCACCGCCACGTTTTATCAATCTGAACAATTACTTGTGGTCAGAGCAGTGGCTGGTGCGCTATCGCGATATGGATTTCATCCAGAACGTGTTAAACGGCATGGCAAGCCGTCGCCCACGTCTGGATGCCCTGCGTGACTCCTGGTACGATTTAAACGCCCATTATGCCGCCCTCGAAACCCGCTTCTGGCAGTTTTATCCGCGGATGATGGCGCAGGCGTCACGCAAGGCGTTATAAAACGTTAGTTCATCCATACCGTAGCCGAAATGGCAGGCAAAGCCAGAATCCCGTCAGTCAGTTGCCCATGCCCTTCTTTGCATTGCCATTGCACGGCATTGAGAAACGGTGACGCGGGTAGCACCACTTCACAGGCCTCGCCACGGTTGATTGCCACCAGTACACGTTGCTGATTCAGCACGCGGACAAATACCACCACGTTATCTTCCGCATACAGCACCTGACAGCCGCCATGACGTAGCGCCTGACTTTTCTTACGCAGCGCAATCATTCGCTGGTACAGCGCGAATAACGCCGTATCCTGCTTTTCCACCTGCCAGGGGAACGGTTTACGGCAAAACGGATCGTTTTTGCCATCCAGTCCTACTTCATCACCGTAATAAATGCACGGTACACCAGGCCAGGTGAACAGCCAGACCACCGCCAGCGGCAGGCGCGCAATATCCCGACCGAGCAGCGTTTTAAATCGCGCAGTATCGTGGCTGTCGAGCTGATTAAACATACGTAATTGTTGTTGATGAGAAAGCCCTGCGCGGTAATTATCCATCCAGGCCATACAGGTTTGGGCATCAATTTGCTGCGGATCGTAAGAGATATCGGTATTGGCAAGAAATCCCCACAACGGGAATGTGAAGCCACGATAGTTCATGGCGGCATCTTCCACATCGGCCTGTAACCATTGCCGTGCATCGCCAAAATGTTCGCCGACAATATACGCTTCCGGCTGGGTTTCTTTCGCCGCTTCGGTGATCCCGGCAACGTGCTGCATATTATTGCGCGCCCCACCCGCCTCCCCCAGCATATGCACCACATCCAGCCGCCAGCCGTCCATATTCCACGGCGCTTTCAGCCAGTGGCGGACAATACTGTCTTCCCCGCGATAAATTTCATTCACCAGACTTTCCGACTGATAATCCAGCTTCGGCAAGCTGGCATAGCCAAGCCAGTCGAGCGCCGTGCCATCATCACTAAACGAGTACCAGTCGCGCCAGGGCGATTCGGGGTTGTGACAAGCTCCCCCCGTGCCACGATTGTGCCTGTCAAACCAGGCATGGGAATCGCCACTGTGGTTAAACACGCCGTCCAGCACCAGCCGCATTCCCAGCTGCTGCGTATTGTGTCGCAAACGCAGCAACGCCCCATCACCGCCAAACTGCGGATCGACATGGCGATAATCCTCGGTATCGTATTTATGTACGCTGGGAGCTTTAAACACCGGATTGAGATACAGCGCTGTCACGCCAAGCTTTTTCAGATACGGCAGTTTTTCGCTTATCCCGTCCAGATCGCCGCCATAGAACGTTGATCCGCCCGCCTGCGCCGTGACCGGTTCATCCCAGTCACGCAAGATGATCTCTTGTCCGGCTGCATGATGGTAATAGACATGATCCTGTTCAGCTTCACGAGGAAGACTACGCGCAAAACGATCAGGGAAGATCTGATAAAAAATCTGATCCGCAGCCCATTGTGGGCCGATATCCGGTACATCGACGGCAAACTGCTCCAGTCGTGCCGGCGGCATTCGGCTGAAGCCCTGCGGTGTAAACCAACGCTGGCGATCGTGCCACAGCAGTTTGAAACTGTAACGCCGCCGGGGTTGTCCGCTGGAGAGATCAATCGCCGCACGCCATGCGGTGACGCCAGGCTGCGGCTGACTGCGCTGCTTATGCATCGCTACTGACGTTTCTTCGTTGTCGTGTTCTGTACGCAGCATAATGCGCTGCGGTGGGTCTTCGCCCGTCAGCCACAGTGTTATGAGCAGTTGATCTTTGCTTTGTTTAACAAATGGGGGCACCGGCAGGTGCCATGCATTTAACATCATAATTCCCCTGTGATGAAAATCTGATCACCTTGCCATAGCCTAATGCAGGATCACTCATCATCTGAAGGATATTTGGGGGAGGAGGACGGGGGCGGATAACTTTCGGAATAGCCGGATCAGGATTTCCTCCTGAACCGGCTTACAGAACGCAAGGATTAGTGGTTTTCAGCCAGCTGACGATCATGGCGGCGCTTAAACATCCAGCCAATCAACAGCACAACAATCCACGCGAAACCGACATACAGCGAGATACGCGTATCCGGGTGATAACCAATCAACCCGATAATAAAGAGCAGGAAAATCAGCCCGCCGATGGTCGTTGCTACCCCACCCGGCACTTTAAATTTCAGCGCCTTAACTTCTTCTGGCGGTAAACGGCGACGGAAGGCGATTTGCGACAGCAGGATCATAATCCACACCCACACCGTGGCGAAGGTCGCCAGCGAAGCGATCACCAGGAAGACGTTTTCCGGCATGATGTAGTTCAGATATACCGCAAACAATAGCGCGGTAGTCATCACCAGCACCGTAACCCACGGAATACCGCGACGCGACGTTTTGCTGAAAATTTTCGGCGCGCTGCCCTGCTCTGCCATACCGTGGAGCATACGGCCTACGCCAAATACATCACTGTTAATTGCCGACAGCGAAGCAGTCAGCACAACAAAGTTAAGAATGCTGGCGGCAAAGGTAATGCCCATATGCTGGAACGTCAGCACGAACGGGCTACCGGCAGTGCCAACCTGATTCCACGGGTAGATAGACATAATGACGAACAGCGTACCGACGTAGAACACCAGAATACGCATCGGCACGGAGTTAATCGCGCGCGGAATAGATTTCTCAGGATCTTTCGCTTCACCGGCGGTAATCCCGATAATTTCGATCCCACCGTAAGCAAACATCACCATTTGCAACGACATTACCATGCCAAGCCAGCCGTTACTGAAGAAGCCGCCGTTGCTCCACAGGTTATGAATACCGGTCGGTTGCCCGCCGTTGCCAATCCCCCAGATGATGATGCCGAAACCGGCGACAATCATGATGATGATGGTGGCGACTTTAAAGAACGAGAACCAGAACTCCAGCTCACCGAATACCTTCACGCTCATCAGGTTTACGGCGCAAATGATCAGCACCACGCTCAGTACCCAAATCCAGTGCGGCACCGTCGGGAACCAGACACCCATATAGATACCAAAAGCGGTCACATCGGCGATGGCGACAATAAGGATTTCAAAGCAGTAGGTCCAGCCGGTAATGTAACCTGCCAGCGGGCCGAGGTTTTCCTGCGCATAACGCGAGAAAGAGCTGGCGGCCGGGTTATGTACCGACATTTCCCCCAGCGCGCGCATAATGATATACGCCGCGACACCACCGATAATATAGGCCAACAACACGCTCGGACCGGCCATTTTGATGGCGTCTGCCGAACCGTAAAACAGCCCGGTGCCAATTGCTGAACCCAGTGCCATAAAGCGTATGTGGCGGGTACTTAGCCCACGCTTTAGCTTGTTCTTACTTTCCATCAATTCCTAACCCATCAACACAATAAAAAACCACGGGGCATCGCAGCCCCGTGGTTAAAACAAATGTTCAGTGATTTAGTGAGCGCTGGAGGTCACCTGACGACCTGCCGCGCGATCCCAGATAATGGCCAGAACCACCATCACCACTGTTGGCATTAACCACGCCAGACCTTGTTCGGCCAGCGGTAAACGCTGCGCCCAGGACGGTAAGATATCGCTGAATGCAGATGCTTTGATCCCGTCGAGAATACCAAAAAGCAGGCTGATAAACATCGGCGGAGCAATCACGCGGGACGAATTATGCCACCATGAGCGTGTAAAACTTAATACAACCAGTGCGATACACGGCGGATAAATGGCGGTCAGCACCGGTACAGAGATCTGAATCAGCTGACTCAAGCCGAGGTTAGACACCACCATCGAGAAGCCGCCGAGGATAAACACCAGCGTACGATAAGAGAGCGGTACGTACTGGGCAAAGAATTCTGCACAAGCACAGGTCAGGCCAACCGCCGTGACCAGGCAGGCGATGAAGATTAACGCCGCCAGCAGGAAGCTACCGCCGCCGCCAAAGGTGTGCTGAACGTAAGCATGCAGAATAGCAGCGCCGTTTGCAGACTGATCGACCAGCGACGCGCTGTCTGAACCCAGACGGAACAGCGCCAGGTACAGCAGAGTCAGACCAACACCCGCCATCAGGCCAGCCCAGACGGTATAACGGGTCAGCAGACGCGCTTCGGTAACGCCACGAGAACGCGCCGCGTTAACAATAACGATACCAAACACCATTGCGCCCAGCGTATCCATGGTCAGATAGCCGTTAACGAAGCCGTTAGAAAACGCAGCGTTTTGATAAGCCTCAGTCGCCGTGCTGATAGAACCCGCCGGCCAGACAATCGCGGCAACAGACAGGATGACCAGCGCGATAATTTTCAGCGGCGCAAGGAAGTTGCCCACGGTATCCAGCAGCTTGCCCGGATAGAGCGAAACCAGAATAACGATAGCGAAATAGACCAGGCTGTAGATAAACAGCGGCAGCGCGGAATCACCCGTCAGCGGCGCAATCCCCACTTCAAAAGAAACGGTAGCTGTACGCGGCGTAGCGAAAAGCGGCCCCACCGCCAGGTAACAAACCGTTGCCAGCAGTACGCCAGCGACTTTACCGATTGGCGTGCTGAGGCTGTCAACACCGCCGCCAACTTTTGCCAGCGCCACTACCGTTAATACCGGCAGGCCAACGGCAGTAATGAGGAAGCCGAATGCCGCAGTCCAGACGTGTTCGCCTGCCTGTAAGCCGACCATTGGAGGGAAAATAATGTTACCTGCGCCGACGAACAACGCAAATGTCATAAAGCCCAGAGCGATGATATCGCGCGATCTTAATTGATGGGTCATAAATCATACTGCCTGTGGATGTGGTGTTGTAAAAAAATGGAAAAATACCGCGCTACCCTCTCAGGGACGATACAGCGGCGATTGCCGGTAAACTCAGCGAGATATGCTCCCGAAGCGGCGTGGGAAAGAATTGTTTTTGGTATTACCACGCAAAAGCAGTCTGTCATCGACTGCGCAGGCGCAATTTAAACGCTTATAACGTTTTAAAGCAAGGCACGATCGCAAAAGCAGATGATTATGCTGGTTATGTCTTTAACACCAGAATCATTTACCATATTGATAGAAAACCCGTGGCTTATCATGCGAACAAAAAAGCAGCGCACGTTCATTAAATAGGCGAGGGGAAAATGACTGCCAATGAAAATGACCAGCTGAAGCTGGTCATTGGCAAGATAAACTGACAGCGCGTCGATCAGGCGTCATTTTTGGCAATTAATCGTTCCGGGAGCAGGAAGCTAAAGCGGGTTCCCTTGCCCACCGTGCTGTCGATTTCCAGCCGGCTGTCATGATGGTTAACCGCGTGTTTGACGATCGCCAGTCCCAGGCCACTGCCCCCCGTTTGCCGGGAACGGGCTTTATCCACCCGATAAAAACGC
>ERZ791611.1682-NODE-1682-length-13050-cov-5.892420_pt1 | contig 13050 bp, 11 predicted proteins | sample MGYA00510275_ERZ791611 | MGnify/ENA primary metagenome ERZ791611 (study PRJEB30046, sample SAMN00791912) | human gut metagenome | study: EMG produced TPA metagenomics assembly of the A metagenome-wide association study of gut microbiota in type 2...
TTCTGAAGGGCCTTGAGAAGATGGTCTTCCTTGATTCCGGCTACATCGGTTGCGCCAAGCGCGCTGAAATTCAGGAGATTCCTTTCAAGGATGTGTCCTGGTACATCGCAGCCAAGCCGAGTGCATGGAAGAAGGAATTGTCAATCAGTGAGAACTTTGGAGGCGAACTTGGTCAAGCGCTCGTCGAATGCGTGAACGTAAAAAGGCAATTGGAACACGCGAAAGCATCGGTGCGATGCTCGATTGAGTGGAGCTTCCTCTGGCTGAAGAGGATTTATGGCTATGCCAAGGTTCGTTATCGCGGATTGGCGAAAAATCACAGTCGAGCGCTAACGTTGTTTGCACTATACAACTGCTACCGCTTGCGCAAATGGTGTGCACCGCCAGAACTGTCTTGCTGATCAGCTCTTAAACTGCACATCGTGGTTCGTCTCGAGAGCCAAGGGGGCGATTTGACTCTTGAGGTGGGATTTTGCCTAATTTATAGGCAAACATCGAGTCACGTCAGCATTATTCAGAAAAATCGAACGACTCTCGTCCCTGGGAGCTTTCAACAATTTTTCGACCCCAGCCAAGAGCCTCTAATTTAAACAAATCTGCTTACCCCATCTCTCAGAGATGGGGTTTTTGAAGAGCTTCCTTAGTGTACATGTTATACAATAGACACTAACTTGATGCAAGCGAAAAGCCCCTGTTTCCAGGGGCTTTTCAAGATTTCGAGCTTTGCTTGACCGACCTAGTGAGATTTTCCTTGTTTTTAGGTTTGTACAGAGGATAGAAGCGGGATTTTGGGTTACGGGGTGATGAAGAAAAAATATTCACCCCGTCAGACGCTCTTTGAGAGACTCGCTGTTCCGTTTTGGTGGAAATTGACGACAGAAAGCAGTCGATACTTACCGAAATAGATTTTTATTCGTCCTGAGCTGCGTACAACCCCGAAAAGGCGAGGGGGATGAAGCCGTTCTTCAGGAAAGCCAATGGATTTAGCTATGTGACAAACCTCAGGATCACAAAGGACAAAACTTTCACCCAACCGTTGAATCAATAACATAAAAAACATTGTACATTTTTCAACGAAATCCTGAGGGTTTTCCAATCGTTCAGAATCCCATTTCAACCTTCTTATTGTTGACGCAATCAATTCCTTTTTAACATAATCATTTAATTTCTCTACCTCAAGATTGTTGTAAAGCCATTCTTCAGCTCGTAACCCATCAAAAGAGGCCTTCGCCTTTTTGATGGATTGGTTCGGATTGCATTGATAGTAATAATAAGAAGTATCTGGCAACAAAATAACTTTTTCTGCAGCTAAGAATGTCATAACTGAAAAAGGAGCATCAATAAATGACATCCTTTCTTCGATCATATGAAGCCTATTCTTTATTAGAAATTCTTTTTTGTATATTGCAGACCACACACTTGGTTGGAACGATAAGTGATGCGGATATTTTAGTGGTTGAATACAACTCTCTCTCTTCGAAATACGACGTACCCGGTTTAGTTCGGGTTCATCGAAGGCTTCTATAAACCCCCCTTTTACAACATCGGCATCGTAGGACTTCGCGCAGGAATAAAGTCTTGAGAACATCGTGGAATCGCACCAGTCATCTGTTTCAACAATGCCTATGTATTCTCCTTTGGCAATTTCAAGGGCCTTATTAAAGGCCCTACCATAAGATCCAGGATGCATAACAAGTTGTACCCTATCATCCAAATCTGCATATTTCTTACATATCGAATCACATTGTTCTGGACCATCAGATGCTAGAATAATTTCAATATTGAATAAGTCCTGATCACGAATCGATTGGATGCATCTGTCAAGATACAATTCAACATCATAGATAGGCAGAATGACAGATACGGCAATGTCTTTCATAGAAGGTTTTACTATCGCAAAAAAGGAAAACGTGCCTACAAATCATATTTTGTAGGCACGAAAATCGATTCTTGATTAGAATTTGGCTGCTAGGTTTATCGACTGTCGAATGATGGCATCCATATTAAGGTAGGCAAATGATCCAAACCGTCCGTTGACATCAATTCCTTCTCGTGCGAGATATTCAATGATTTTCGATGTATTCTGCTTGTGCATCAGATCATAAACGACATATGCATAGTCAAAGCGCTTGGTCTTAGTAAAGTTAACATCTTCATGAGATTCAATGAATCCGATGCGCTCGAGACCGTTCACGACCAGTTTCTCCATTTCCTCATCCGACATCTTATCGTAGATGTCATCTGCTCTGTACGTGACCTCTGCCATGTACGTAACAGTGTCAGGGAGATGATATCTTTCGCCCATGAAGTCCAACTTTGAGATGCGATGGAAAATGACACTACGATCCGCAACCATGAAAGCATAGTTGTCGCCAGCAAAGTCCTTCTTTACGTTGACGATACAAATCGCGATGGAATTGTGCTTCAACGCATGAGCGCAGTCCTTAACTTCAACAGGAACAGGAGCCTCTGTGGAATACATGTCGACAAGTTGATCCATCGGGATGGTTGAAATCACTTTGTCCGCTTCGTAAGTCTTGTCATCGGTTGTAATGACGAACTTGCCTGAGCGCTTTTCCACAGCCTGGACTTCAGCACCGGTCACAATCTCCACCTTGTCCGAAAGCTTCTGAACAATGGACTTGATCAATGCCTCCGTGCCACCATTCTTCGGATAATTGAAGTAGAGCTGATGCGTGTAGCCATCAACCGTCTCTCCTGCAGCCGACTTGATGATGTCCTCCTTCGGAGGTCTAGGGATGCGTTCGACCATCTGCGTGTCCATAAACGCCGGATCAAACTTCCAGATCTTTTCGTTATAGGGCCGCAGATACATATTCGTGATACCTTCACCAAAGGTACGCAGAAAGAACTGCAACATGTTTGCTGCAGGATAGTTTTCATATGGATTATGAAGGAAGCCGTTTAGACATACGAACTTGTCATACTCTGAAAGTTTGGACAGGTCATTTTCAAACGGATACTGAATGAATCGCTTGTCGTGAATGATTCGATTTGACCTGCGATGTTGTTTATTGTTCTCCTCCAGAGACTGGTTCATGAAACTCAGCACTTCCTTATCTTTGGAGAAAATAATGTGGGGACCCACATCCCATTCAATACCATTCGTTTCAAACGTACGGCAGAGCCCACCTGCATTCTCCTCCTTTTCGAGAAGTGTGATCTTGTCAATATTCTCTTTATCCTGAAGAAACAATGCTAACGAAATTGCGGATAGGCCGCCCCCGAGGATAATAATTCTCATTCATGCACCTTGCTACATTATGAATTAAAGATTGAACGCACTTTTAAAATTGGAAGCAAGCCAAAAAGCTTGTAATAAACCTTGTTCTCAGAATGGCAAATTTTCATTGCACTGATACCAAGGATTTTATATATAGAATTACCATCTTTCATTATTTTTGTGCAGAAATGCACTCTCGAAAATAGGTAATACTTAACAATGGTGGATCTAAACAAAAGCTCATACTTCTCTTTATTATTATATTTGGAAAGACTTCTAATGAAGTTTTTTTGTTCTCCAGAAAAGAATTCACCATTAGCAATAAGTTCTCTACCTTGCTTGCTAATAAGCAGCTCGTGTGCATTTTTCCAAAATAGGTTCTTTTCAGAATCTACGTTGTATCTTCGATAATCGTTATACAGATCTCGGCAAATGTGGTACACGTATGCTTGACGAACCCGTTCATCTATTATTGATGCAGGGGGGCAGTCCGTGAGCATGTACTCTTTAACTTTCACTCCATCAATCGCAAACTTTATAATATTTTGCATTGACTGACCTGGATTATCCTGATAATAGAAATACAAAGGTTTTGAAATCAGCGAAAATTTGTTCGCTTTCAAAAAGGCTTTTGCCTGAAATGGCGCATCAATATAAGATAAACGTTCTTTGGCGTACAAATATATTGAATTTTGTAAAAGGAACTGCCTTCTGTAGATGGCACTCCAGATAGTTTGCCGGAAGAGTAAAATCTCAGGTCGTTCTTTCAGTGTGCACGTAACATCTTCAGTGCAAATTTGCGATAAATTATTTTTTGAAGGATCATCATAAGCGAATACAAATCCAGCCTTGGCAATATCCGAATCATCTCGTTTTGCAGCATCGTAAAGCGTTTGGTACATTGAAGGATCAATCCAATCATCCGACTCAACTATGCCAACGTACTCGCCTTTTGCAAGTTTAATGCAATGATTAACGGACGCACCATATCCTCTTAAATTTTTTACAACAGTGATTCGAGCATCGATTTTTGCATACTCATCACAGATCATATGACAGGCCTCAGGACCGTCTGAGGCAAGGAATATTTCTATGTCTTCCAGTGTTTGCAACCGAACAGAATCTATACACTTCCGAAGATACGGTTCAACATTATAAATAGGGATAATTACGCTAACTTTTGGTGCTGTCATATTTTTAGCTTTGCAACAGGAATTATTGTAAAAAGATAAAATTTCGTAATATTGTCTGCTCGCTTAGCAGACAGTATTGGTATTCCAAATATAGAAAACTTAAAAAGAAAATTCCACTTTATGATTTTATCAAATTGCAAATAATCCTTAGCCTTCTTTACACTAAAGAATTCTTTCGTATAGAAATCAGAGAAAAAGGATGGATTTAGCTGACCAAATGCGGCTTTCATTTGCAAGAAAAAATCAGATTTACTTGCTTGCGAAGTGAGGTGATGCCTGTAAAAGTAGATATAGGTATGCACTAGACATCGCGAAAATGACCAAAGCGTCTGCTCATTACCGCTCTTACTGACGACAGTTAAAGCATTCATGTATTCTTTAAGCAAATCCGGGTAGCAAGATTCAAACTTAGACGTAGCAGACTTTCCGGTTTTTCTATAGTAGTACACGACCGTGTCGAATAAAAAAACCGATTTAGCTTCAACATAAGCCTTAACACAAAAAGCAACATCTTCTGCGAACTTTGAATCAGAAAACTTAATTAAATGTTCTCTCAGAAAATCCGCGTTGTATAGTCTGGCCCAACTGAAGTTGGGTACGACAAAAAAGTCTTCCGTTTTTAAAAGCCTACATCCGGTAGAAATCTGAGAATAGTCAATCAACAATCTCCCAGGTAACTCATTTTCGTATTCACGGGCATTGAAACAAATCATATCTGCTTCTGTGTTTAACGCGGCGTCATGCATTAGAGATAAAGAGTTTGACGGAAGAATATCATCCGAATCGACAAAAACAATATACTTCCCGCCAGCATTTTGAATTCCATAATTTCTTGATTGCCCTGCAAATTCATTAGGTCTATGAATAATTTTAATTCTTTCGTCGCGGTTAGCAAAAGAATTCAATGTTTGGAGCGACTCATCTTTAGATGGGCAATAGAGGCAAATGATTTCAAAATCCGTGAAATCCTGTTTCAGCACAGAAGCGATAGTCTCTGACAAATATTCATCAGAGTTGTAGACTGGAATAATGATTGATATTTCTGACATAAGCGTATCTCGTGTCAGGCCCGCCCTATAAAATAGCGAGCACTGCTATTTCATTTGCTATTCATATCACTGATAATTTTCATACAAAGATGATTAAGAATCATGTGTATATCTTCACTGATCTGCATGTCGTGGATGTTCGCGTTTACCGAGTATTTTGCCAGGAACTTTAATTTTCCTCCGTCATAACCCGTAATGCCGATCGTCTCCGCACCAATAGAGTTCGCGTATTCAATAGCGAGAAGAATATTCTTCGAATTGCCAGAACCACTGATGCCGATCACGAGATCGCCAGGTTCCACGAAGTTTTTAAGTTGTTCGAGAAATGCAACTTCATAGGCGACATCATTGGAATATGCACTAACGGTCGCCATGCTGTCGTTAAGGCAGAGAAACTTAAAGCGACGATCTTTGCCGTATGAAACTCCCTTGTTAAAGTCACACACAGAATGACTAGCTGTTGCAGCGGAACCGCCATTGCCCATGATGAAGATATGACGTCCTTCATCACGAGCTTTTAGAAGCAAGTTGATGAATGTGTTGATTTCATTACGGTCCACATTATCAATAGTCATTTTGAGCTTCTCAAAGTAACTGTCGATATCTACGATGAAATTAATCATTGGAAAACTCCTTTAAGAGAGTGCTTGTTGAAGTGGATGATCGTCGTGCCCTTATTGTCGAATGTGAAGGGCATCTCCTTAAGATCCGAAAGCGCATCTCGAACACGTTGATGATTCTGTTCCTGTACATAAAATAACAGGAATCCACCGCCTCCAGCGCCTAACAACTTACCGCCGAGCGCCCCTGCTCTAAGCGCCCGCTCATACCAGTCATTAATCTGCGGGCTTGTTACTTTGCTCGCGAGTTCTCGCTTCAGGAGCCACCCCTGATGCAAAATCTCGCCCATAGCGTCAATGTTGTTCCGGAGCAGTTCGTCACGCAAGTTGCCCGCGAGTCCAACCATCTTGTGAAGGTTCTCGATCTTCTTTGTGTCATGCGTTGTGTTGCTCTTCTGTTCCTGAAGAATCGAAGAAGCCGATCGAGTGATACCTGTGTAAAAAAGCATCAGGTTGTTCTCGAGACGGCGGTATCCATCACTCGTCAGGTATACCTTTTCTACAGTGACCTCGCCAGTGCGTTCGAATTGAATGAAGTTGAGACCACCGCATGCACATGCGTATTGATCCTGTTTCCCAATAGGTTCGCCAAGAATATCAATCTCAACATGACAGGCTTCTGCTGCTATCTCGGACTTGGTTTTATATAGTTCCTTATAGGCATTACAAAGGTGAATTAATCCAGTCGTAAATGCTGAAGATGAGGACAGCCCATTGCCGCTTGGAACATCAGCACTCGAACTCAGATCAACTCCTTTAATATCGTAAAGACGGAAAACTTCTCGAATGATCGGATGTTTAATATCATCCAAGATCGAGGCATGTTCAACATTAGAATACTTAAGAAAGTAGCCCGATTTAAAGAAATACGGATGCATTGACAAATAAATATACTTATCAATAGCAGTCGACAAAACCGCTCCACCGAACTTTTCGTAGTAAGAAGGCAAGTCGCTACCTCCGCCAGCAAAACTTACCCTCAAAGGGGTTCTAGTGATTATCATTAGCTAAAATCTCCTCAACAGCATCTAAGAGGTTGAAATCTTTATTTAATAAAATAGAGTTACAGCCTGCTCGTCTTCCGGCCTCAATATCTGAGAGATTATCACCAATCATCCATGAGTTCGTGAGGTCAATGTTCAAGTCTCGAGCTGCTTGCAGCAACATCCCCGGTTTAGGCTTACGGCAGTCACAGTCTACCTTTAACTCTGGCAGTTCACCTGCGAAACCTTTCTCTGGATGATGGGGACAAAAATAAATTCTGTCTAAATATGCTCTTTCATTCCCAAGCAAGGTTTCCATTTTTTTATGGATATTCTCCAATTCTTGAAAAGTAAGAAATCCCTTAGCAATCATAGGTTGATTGGTAACAACAACTGCTAGGTAGTGGGTCTCATTGATCTTCCGAATAGCTTCGGCAACTCCAGGCAGAAGGTTGAAATTCTTAACGGAAGGATGAATATCCATATTTTCGTTGATAGTCCCATCTCGATCCAAAAATATTGCTTTTCGAGGGTTCTCTTTATTCAGACTAGTAACTAAGCCAGAAACAACTTCTTTTTCAATCACTTTAAGTCTGTCAGGCGTTCCCATATCACGGATGAATTCAGCTGTATCATACGCTCGTAAACGGTACCCCTCTGAAACTAACTTTGGAAAAATATCCTTTCCAAAGTCTAGATTCTGATCTTCAGGGATAAAGCGAAGAATATCAGGACTTAAGATATAGACAGCTGCATTATTAAGGTTTCTATACAGCAACTCCTTTGGATGGGGCTTTGGCAAAAAACCAATAATATCGTTATGACTATTAACTTCTACAAGGTCACTATCGTACGGGTGATTTCCTGGATGAACTAATAATGTACCTAATGTGTTCGTATCTTGCGAGTCGAAATTGATGAACGACGAAATGTCAAAATCCATCACAACGTCGCCATAGAACACCAAAAACCGGTCGGTAAGTTGATCTTCAATCAACTTCAGACTGCCGGCAGTTCCTAAAGGGTGCGGCTCAACAACATGGTGAATTTTTAGGCCAAATTGAGATCCGTCACCAAAGTAGTTGACAATGACTTGAGACAAATGACCCGATAAGATGAAAATCTCATCAATGCCATATCTCTTGGCCAGTTCAATTTGATACTGAAGGAGAGGTTTATTATTAATAGGGCACATAGGCTTAGGAATATCTTTTAATCCTAAGCGTGTACCCTTACCACCCGCGATAATCACAAGTTGCATAAATCAACCTCCAGAATATAATCAATTGCTTTCTGCACAGCTCCATCAGAAGACAAAGTAGCCCTCCATCCAAGCTTATGGATCTTATCAAGATTATATCGGAACAAAGGGACGTCGCCTACCCAGCCTCGATCACCGCCGGTATAGCAAATCTTGGCATTCAGCTTCATGGAAGCTATAACCATTTCAGCGATATGTGTAACGGTTGTGTTACCCTCAACACCCAAATTGAAGTAGTTAATTTGATCAGACGAATTCTTTACAACGAAAAGAATAGCATCAACCAAGTCTTTGACATAAAGATAGGGCTTGGCCTGTTTACCATCACCAAGAATGGTCAACTGCTGCGGATTTGCCTTAAGCTTTTTGACAAAATCGTGTAAAACTCCATGAGTGGTACGTTCACCACATACATTCGGGAATCTTGTAATGAAAGCCTGAATCCCATAATTCTCACAGTAGCTAGCGATAATGCCTTCACTGGCAAGTTTGCAAGCACCGTAATGCGAAGTAGGGAAGAGAGGCCCATAGGTTTCAGTTACCTCAATTCCATGTGCATTGCCATAAATAGCTGAGGTAGAAGCAAACATCAGCTTCTTTACGTCATGAGTTCGCATTTGTTCAAGAACCGAATAGGTAGTCATGAACGTCATATTCAGATCCACAGAGGGATCGGCATGAGACCGGGCAATATCAGAGTTCGCTGCCAAATGGAACACAATATCAAATTTGGTACCGTCGAACACCTTCGTCATCAAATTCTTGTCAAGAACATCTCCCTTGATAAATTCAAAGTTTACATTTGACAAGTTATGTGCAATATTTCGTTCCAATCCAAGCGAAAGATTGTCAATCACAACAACTTTATGGCCCTCACTAAGAAGGCGATCAACCAAATGCGAGCCGATAAAACCAGCCCCGCCAGTAATTAGGATATTTGACATATTATTTCCTATGAAGACTAGTGTCTTTCTTAAAAACGGTTAACCAGAAAACAAGTTTATGTAACAAATTACAATTGCCAGGGATACCCCTGAAAAGAAGACTGAGTAGCAACTCTAACCTCTTACTTGTTGAAAGTTGCCTCATTACCGCAGCCATCAATTTATCTCGGCTATAACAATACTCTTTTTGTATAAAGTTTGTAGCATCCCAATAATACTTCCTGAATAGCTTGTAACTCAGGAACTCACTCTTTTTATTTACAAGCAGAAACTCAATAATCTTTCCCAAAACCTTTAGATTGTCAAGACCTTCGTTGGTGTATCCACTTTTCAATGTATTCATCAGTGAACTTTTATTACTAATATAGACATAAGTCTTACCTTCAGTGACCATTACTTTCTTTGCGCATGAAAGATAAGCCCAATGGAAGTAATTGTCTTCGAATATCACATTAGTCGGGAATCGTATATCAAACCGTTTAACAACATCTCTTCTAAAGAGTTTTCCCCAGACCACAACAGAAGACGAAAGTATAAAATTCAGGTCACTATTATAAATTCCAGACTCATGCCTATAAAAATAATCTCGTTCACACTTTGAAAAATTCCCAATCAACTCCGGTAAACTAAAAACAGCATCTACACTGTCGTCTGCATGCTCGATAAGAGCTGCCAAATGGTTAGGTTTTATTAAATCATCGCCATCCACAAACGTAATATACGTAGAATTCGCAGATTCAATTCCAATGTTTCTTGCATCTGAAAGCTTTCCCTGGTGTTGTTGGATTGTTCTGATTTCTATTGACTTGTCAAATAGCTCACGAACAACACCATCTGATACCTTCCTAAATTTATAGACTATAATAAGTTCGAAATTTCTATAGGATTGAGAAGCAATACTTTCCAAGCATTCAATTACGTTATCATTTATTGACAGTACACAAACGATGACGCTGATCTCTGGAATCTTCTCACTCATAAAAGTTCGACCTGTCGCGAATCGTCTTCATCTGATTGCGAAATTGGTTGAATGTAGGAAGTAATCGCACTAGAGGCCCCAGCAACATTACAATCTTGATATCTGTAAATTTCAATCCATACCGCAACTTCATCTGAGTATAACGTGTCAGTAGATTCGTATAAGCTACACTATCATTCTGATTTAGAGCCTGACAAATATCCAAATAGAATGCACGAATCAGACGATGTTGCATTGCTACTTGTTCTGTATGCGTTCGATTGCTTAGCTCAGCGTAATGTTCAGTACATACTGTTAGATCCCCAGTGTTGTCGTATGCATTGGTAAGTGAGGACTTCCGTAATCTGTACGAGTAGAAAGCATCGGGTACCAAAACGCAATGTTGCAATCTAGGCAGCAGTCTGAAAAAATAATCAAAGTCTTCTGCTCTTCGTATATCTTCTCTAAATCTAAGATCTTTGACTACATTAAAGCGAAAGATCTTATTGTTCAAAAAAGCTTCCGAGCATGGCTCTTTCCGCCATTTCCAACCAAAACGGAAATATTGCCGAACGATCGCTTCATGGTCTAGCAATTCTTCACTCGTGACGTGAGCCTTATATGTTTTAACTTCTTTCTTATCAAATCTTCTAACTGAAAAAAGGCCGTAGTCAGACTGTGTTCTGTCCAAGGCTACAACAACCTTAGAGAGAACATCAGGAGATACTTTATCGTCCGAATCACAAAACCAAATGTAATCAAACTCGAGATTATTTTTTTGGATGAAATCAAGACCAGTATTCCTAGCCTTTCCAGGACCGCCATTTGGTTGTGAAATAACATGAATTCGCGACTCTGTCGTTGCAATCTGTTTCAATATACCTAGACTTCCGTCTTTCGACCCGTCGTTAACAGCAAACACAGAAAAGCTTGTAAAAGTTTGATCAATGAGATTTTGAACCATTTCTTTCACATACTGCTCGGTGTTATACACAGGAATAATGATTGCCAATCGTGATTGGCATTGCGAGGGCAATTTATCATCGTTCTCATCATTATTTATCAAATCGCCAATTTCGACTATCATTTTGTTTCCACGTGTTTCGTCCATTCCCTTTACTCTCATCATCTCAATCGCGGAAATAAAAAAATTACTGCTTCTTTTACGGGTATTCTTGAAAAGTAGTTAGCCTGGATTTTTAATAAGGCGGTTCCGCTAAACGGTGGTAGCCGCTTTTTTTTCATACCAGACCACCCCGCATGACGCAAATAGATACACCGAAAATACAAGTATGAAAACGCCTGCAAATCTGGATTTATGATAAAATAAAAGGAACAAACTGAGATCAGCTTGCAACATAAATCATCGGTAAGTTCCTTTTATGTACCTTAATTCTACACCATGCACAGACGGCTTCAACCGTCAAGTTCATATCCGCAACAAGAATAGCTACGTAACAAATTGTATCGGACTATTCAAGGCCTTTGACTTCCTGCGCCAGTCAGGTGGTTATGACATTAACAAGAGCGTCATCGCCCCCACGCTTCCCTACAAGAAGTGTCGTGGCGGACGCACTCAGTTCGGCAACTTCATCCAGCGTCTGGCCGGCATTCTGATCGGCAAGGAAGACCTGAATGACCACGACACCATCGACGATGATCCTGCCTTTTTGTCTGCCGTGGGGTTGAGCGCCGCATCCGGCTGTGCGACGCTCTGCAACTTTGAAAACTCTCTGCAGCGCCACACGTTGACGGCCATGCAACAGGTGCTCCAAGACCTGTTCGTGCATTACGCCCCCAAGCATCCGGACATCCTTTGGGTCGACGTCGACTGCACCCCGATCTACGTTTACGGCAACCAGGAAAACAAAGAGTTCTCCGGTCATTATGGTGACTACTGCCTGATGGCCATGGTGATCTTCATCAACAACTTCCCCGTGTACGTTACGTTGGATCGAGGCTGTCAGGATGGACGTGCCATGCTCGAGGAAGTCTATGAGGAAGTCATCGACTTCCTCCGTGAGCATTATCCCGACACCCCCATCGTATTCCGGGCCGACAGCGGGTTTATTCGCGAAAGCCTCGTGCGTGGGATCGTCGAAAAAGGCGCCTACTACCTGTTCGGCTATGCGCCGAACAGAGCCATTCAGAAGTTCGCCGATACGGAATGGGCGCCTGAAGTCATCAAGCAGTATGCCCGTCCGGGAGACGGCATGCTTGTGTTGCGCGCCTTGGGAGAGTACGAGGAGTATCGGCCGAAGAAGTGGACGGCTGACGCACACAAGAACCTTCGTCTGATTCTTCGCGATCAGTACGCCCCAAAGCCGGCCATTACGGTGCGTCAGAAGCAAGAAGGCGATCGCCCGAAGGAAGCGGACCTGCGCTGCATCATCACCAACATTCCCACTGAGGATGACGGTAAATGCGGTCAGCTTTGGCGTGCCACCTCTGCCGCCATCTACGAAGATCTCTACTGCCGTCGCGGCTCTGCCTGTGAGTTGAAGTTCCACGAATTGAAGGACGAGAGCAGAGCGCAGCGCGCCAGTGCTACGCGCTTTCTGACCAACTTCTATCGCCTACTTCTCTCAGCGATTGCATACACGATCTTCGTGGCCATACGCCTGAAGATCTTCTCTCGCTTCGAGTACAAGGGTAGATGGTGGAACGTCAGCGTGGAGCGCATGCGTCGCGCTCTTCTCAACATTGCCGGGCTGGTGAAATTGGGGCAGCGAAAAATCGAAGTTGAGATTCAATCAGCGCTCATGGACGAACCAGCGTTCTGGCACTTTTGGCAGTAC
>ERZ791611.1688-NODE-1688-length-12993-cov-2.084016_pt1 | contig 12993 bp, 10 predicted proteins | sample MGYA00510275_ERZ791611 | MGnify/ENA primary metagenome ERZ791611 (study PRJEB30046, sample SAMN00791912) | human gut metagenome | study: EMG produced TPA metagenomics assembly of the A metagenome-wide association study of gut microbiota in type 2...
GCCAGGATGCTCCTGTTGAGACTACAAATTATCAGGTATCCGGAACACCAGGCAATGGGGGATGGTATACGAGTCCGATTATCATTAAGCCTCTTGGGGACACATATGACATGTTTGCAGACGGGACTGCTTCGATTGAAGTGAATAACAAAAAGGAAAGCATCCAGATCCAGTTAAAAAACAGCCAGACAGGCCAGCTTACTTCCCAAAAGACGGTGGAATTTAAAAGTGATACAGAAGAACCAGGGCTTGGAACCGTTTCCGTCCAAGAGAAGAATAGAGGCATTTTAAGTAGAATTGGACGGACGCTGACATTTGGAAACTTTTTCAAGGAAACCGTACAGGTCACGCTTCCTGTCACCGACAATTTAAGCGGTGTAGAAAAACTGGAATACAGACTTCCGGGAGAAGACGGGTACACAGCTGTAACATTAGATCAAACCGTATCCGATGAGGCGGTTTTTGACATTCCTCTTGGAACAAACGGAATAATCAATGTACGGGCAACGGATATGGCAGGAAATATAAATCAGGTATCCAATCTTGAGAAAGATGGAGCAGATGTCTGGATTGTTGAAAATACAGCCCCTGTTATTTCAGAATTTACGGCGGAAGAAGTTTCTAAAGACGGATGGTACCGTACGGATGTGACATTAACGGCGTCTGTAACAGATGAAGAAAGCGGGCTTAATCAGGTGTCATGGACTTTAAATGGTGGAGACAGCAATGTACTTCTTGGCAATCCGGAAGAAATGATACAGGAATATCAGTTTAACCAGACCCTGACAGATAACGGGAAGCAGACTGTTAAGGTAAGCGCAGAGGACAATGCGACAAATCAAAGCACAGACAGGAGCATTACGGTTCAGATTGATAAAGAAATCCCTACCTTAAGAAGTGTAGAAGGAAATCCGGAAAACTGGCAGGAGAAAGAAGCAGAGATTTCATTTAAAATCAAAGATGAGATCAGCGGGCTGGACAAAACAGAAGATGTCCAGGTATTGAAAGATGGAAACACGCCAATTGCTGTCATAGCATCCGGGGACACCTATACTTTCACAACAAAAGGAAATGGGAAATATACGGTAAAGGCAATGGATAAGGCAGGCAATGAGATCGCAGAAAGCGACTGCATTATCGTAAGCCGCATAAAGGATCCAGAGCTAAAGCCTCCGATAAATGATGAAAGTCAAAAAGGACAGAAAGGCACGGCAGTAAAAACGGGAGATGCATTATCAGCAGGAAAGATACTTTTTTATCTTATCCTTGCCATAGCTGCACTTGGATGCATAGCAATGTGTATGATCGTGAAACAAAAATCAGCACAGGCAAAAAGAAGGCATAGAAGAAAGCGCAGATAAACTGAAGGGGATGTAATGAATTTTACATCCCCATTCATGTTGCAGCTATTAAAATGTCATCAATCCGGCATCCTATTTTCCGGAAAAGTAATATGAAAGGAAGTATATTCTCCGGGCACAGAATCGGCAGCAATGGTTCCGCCGTACTCTTCCATGCAGTTTTTCGTGAAATAGAGCCCGAGCCCGCAGAGTCCGTTTTGCTTTTTGGTACTGAAGCGGTAGCTGAAAATCTGGTCCAGATGTTCCGGAAGAATTCCTTCCCCGCTGTCCTTGAAAATAATATGTGCCAGATGGTCTTTATAAAGGGCGCTTAATGTAATCGTTCCCTCGAAGGGCGTATGTTCCGTAGCGTTGATTACAAGATTTTCAAATGCACGGAAGAGGCTTTCTTTGTGCCCCAGCACATAAAAGGAAGTATCCGGGAGAAGAAGCTGATAATGAATTCCTGCGGCATCCGCATAAGGACAGGTTTCTTCATAAACAATGTGAAGAAATGCATTTAAGTCAAATACTTCAGGCGCTGTATTATGGGTAGTTTCCGTATGAAAAAGCTGCAGGCTCTGAACATTATTCTGAATCTGCATGGATTTGCGGTCAATGACATCCAGATAATGCTGGAGTTCCCTGTCTGAGCGCATGGGGGAATTGCGTATATAGTCAATATAAGTATTGATTGCTGCCACGGGAGCCTTTAGGTCATGAGCCACAGCGGACAGGAATTCTTTTCGCTCATCCATCATGCGTGTAAGCCATGCAGTTTTACGTTCTACTTCCTCCTTAAGATGTTCTGTCAGATATTCCCGTTCCAGCAGGATGCGGCGGCTGTAGCGTAAAATCAAAACAGTAAATAGAAGCACCATAATAAACCCACAGTATTCTGTCTGCCATCCAAAGTGTAGCGGCTCATATCTGCCGGCAGTCAGATAATCGATCAGAATGCCAAAGCCAAATACTGCATTTGCGCTCAGCATCCAGATATCATCCTGGTTCTGATAAGAATTTATACAGGCAGCCACAATAAGGTAAAAACTTAGAAAGATTTTAAATATGGCCATGACATCCCCGTAAATAGAGACAAAGGATGGCAGGAACGGGAAAAGTACATAATGTGAAAGCGGGACAAATAGGAGCATGCCAATGCAAAATGCATAGGCAGCCAAGTGGATAATGCGAGGAAATGCGTGGCTGCACAAACGGTACGTCAGAACAGTCATACAAGTTAAAATCACGAAAAAGGATCCGTCTTCCATCACATATGGAAGAACGCCCATATTGATTCCCAGCCAATGGATGAGCGGATAGGAAATATGGACTGCATAGCTGATGCAGAGAATTCCATAAGCAATATATAAAGCCCCGGCCTTCCTGCGAAACCAGATGCTGATTGAAATAACAGCACATCCAAGCGTGAAGAAACATAAGAAGGCATAAAAAATAAGGCGGCAGTTTACCAGATGGAGAATATCGGAGGATGTTCCCAGAACCGGCGGGGAAATCATGCCGCTATAATAATGAGAATAATTTGCCGTATCGATGAGAAGTTCTACATAGCCGGACGGAAGGGAAACCAGGGCATTTCTGATATGAATCTCATAGTCTTTTCTGGAGAGGTTTCCATAAGAATGAATCAATTCTCCATTGACATAGACCTTGCATGCAGAAAAAATCTCAGGAAGTTCTAAGAGCCATCCGTCTGCATTTGCTTCCAAATGCAGCTGCTTTCGATACAGTCCGCGGCCAAAGGGAGACTTGTCTTTATGAAAAGAAGAAAAATTACCCGATTCGCCAATCGTTATATTAGCCGGATTGGAGGTAGGATTTCTGCTTTCGTAATCTGAATAGGAAGTATCAGGATAGAATTCCCAGTCATCTGCCAGGACATAGAAGGATTCATCGTTATCCAGATATTTATTATCCTTCATATAAGTTAGATAAAAAATCAGTCCGATTCCGGCCAGGGAGAGAATTAGAATCAGAGCCGGCCGAAAAAGGCTGTACAATTGTTTTTTTCGCTCCATCATGATTCTGTATACACATACCCCTTTCCCCACTGTGTGCGGATGTATTCTTTATCTGGCGCGGCGGCCTGGATTTTTTTGCGGATTCGTAAAATAAGGACCTGTATGCTGTGGGTATTGTAGTTTTCACCCCACAATGCCTGATATATTTCTTCCTGTCTGTAAGGGATTCCCTTGTGCTGGCTTAAAAAATATAGAATCTGGAATTCATTTGCCGTAAGCTTAAGAGACTGGGTGCCAATATAAGCCTGCTGTTCTTCCGGATACAGAGAAAGAGCAGGGGGAGCAGGATGTTTTTGTTCATATGAGGAGGGAATATGCGGGCTGATTCTTGCACGGATCCGCATTTCAAGTTCCTGTAGGCGGTAGGGCTTTTCTACATAGTCATCCGCGCCGCTGTTGAATCCTTTTACAAGAGACTCGCTGTCAGTAAGAACTGTAAGGAAAATGACAGGCGTATTGGTAGTTTTACGCAGGTTATTGCATAATTCGAAACCATCCTGCGCTTCCATTTTAATATCTAGAACCAGACAGTCATAAGACCTGTCTTTTAACAGTTCCATCGCTTCTTCCGCGCTGGAAGCTGTATCTACATCATACCCGTGTTCTGTAAAATAGGACCGGTTTAAAGAAAGTATTTCTATATCATCATCTACAAATAGAAGTCGCTCCATAATGCACCTGCTTTCATTAGTATCATTCTGGATTATATTCTATATGGAATACAGGCACTTTGTAAATAGATTTCAATAGAAAGAGAAACTGTTGTTAATCATTGTGAATTCATGATAAGATAAAGCAAATTACAAATTGAGGATAAAAATATGGAAAAAAGATACAAATTTCAGATTATACCTGTTTGTATAATCCTCTTTTTTCTCCTGCCGTTTACAGGGAAGGCGTGGGGACCTCCAGCCTTGGAGAAAGAGGAAGATTTTTTAAAGTGGTATGAAGAAAATAAAGATAAAAACGGCGCAGTATATTCTTTGTCGGGGGATTTAAAACTGGAAAGCGGAGACAAAGAACATCCGATTCGACTTGATGGAACCGGGAATGTCGTGATCGATGCCGGAAGATATGGAATCTTAGTGGATTGCGACGTTCGGATTGATAATCCGAACCTCTGCATCCGGGGAAATAATTTTTTCTGCATCATAGTTCGAAATCATGCAGACCTGGCCCTGAACCAGGGGAAGCTTATTTATACAGGAGAAGATGGCGTGGCGGTTCATGTCGCAGAAGGCACCATGACATCGCCAGGCGTGCCTGATGGATTTGTAATTCAGGCACAGGGCAGGAATGTAATTGGAATCCAATATGATGGGAGCCATGAAAAAAGCGTATCGAATCTGCATATTGAACTGGATGGAAGCCAGTCATCCAAAGGAATTGCAACCATGTCAAATGGGTACATACCCATTATCCACTGCAATATTCAGGTCACAAGCCAGCAGTCGGCATATGGCATATATGGAGAGGGGGCCGCAGATTTTCTGATTCAGGAATCTTTTATTTCTGCCAGATGGACGGATTCCGGATGGAATCCCGTGGGGGAATTGTGCAGCGTATACTCTGCGCAAGGAACGGTTGTAAATGATAATTCAAAGTTAGAACCCAAACTGGATAACACAAAGAACTATACCATGATGGAAATAAAGGATCCAAGACCAGTGTATGTAGAGACAGGATCATCCCCGGATCAGTGGGGATTTCCGGAAAGCCTGGAAGTATATGTATGGGAGATGGGACCAGAAACCGAAAGAAAGGTGTCCATACCAGTCACATGGAATGTGAATGAGAAAGCGTTTGGGAAGCCAGGTTTTGTGAAAGTGCAGGGGACTTTTGAAACGAATGATACAGAGAATGTATATAAGAATCCAAATAATCTCGTGCCCGAAATTACCGTATTATGCCTGCCGCCGGAAAAAATGTTTCTGGTTGGATATAGCATTTTTGAAGATGCTAAGGAAGGAGCACAGCTTGTACTTCCATATCCATATGATGCACAGCGGATGGAAGTGATGTACAGCATGGATGGGAAAGACTTTTCTTATTATCTGTTTGACGGGCAGACCAATGTCTTAGAAGGTATGGAAGAGAGCAAGGATGGAATGTTTTCTTTTTATCTCAATCTTCCGGTGAAAGGGAAAGTGATTTATTTAAAGACATTGGTGTATGGAGAAAGTGTTTTTAAAGGCGAGAGTGCTGTGTGGATGATTGATGGGAGAGTAAAACAGGAACTTCCGGACGGGACAGATAGTTCGAATGGCGGCGACAGAGGCGGACAGACATTGGAGACATCCATCCCTGCCGGAGAAGATGGAGAAGAAGATTTATCTAAGAGGAATGCAGATGGAGGACAGATCACAGTCATAACAAAGGCCGGGGCAGGCCAGGAGACGCCAGAGAATGAAGCGGCAGAAGCAGGAAAAAATAAAGATAGAGAATCAAAGAAAATTGGTAAGGACGTAGAAAAAAAGACAGGGGCAGATTCCCAAAGCGTGTCTAATGGAAACGGGGAAGCTGCTTTTGCAGGTGCTAAAGTTATAATCTCATTGATTGCTGCAATAGGCTTGGCGGCAGCCGGAATAGGAGTCGGGAGAAAAATCTTTAAGAAAAGATAAGGAAAAACAAGCATAACCCGCAGAAAATCGTGTTCTAAAAAGCACGATTTTCTGCGGGTTATGCTTTGCAGGATGCCTTTTGTGGAGACAATTAAATCCCCTGTGCCAGCCGGTAGATTTCTGCTATCTGCTCCCGGTTAAGTTCCCGTACTTTTCCGATCGTACGGGTATTGCCAAAACTGCATTTGTCGGCGAGTTCCAGAATCTGCTCTTCGCTTGGGGCAATTCCAAGTTCGTGGAGGCTGGTGGGCATTCCAATACTTCTAAAATAGTCTTCCATAGCCTGAATGCCCAGAAGGGCCGTCTGCTCCAAGTCTTCACTGTGCGGAACGAAAAGGACATTCTCGGCAAACTTGGCAAACCGGTCCAGGCGATCCTTGCATACATAGCGGGCCCAGGTACCCCATACGGCAGCAAGGCCTGCGCCGTGAGCGACGTCGAACATGCCGCCAAGTTCATGTTCCAACTGGTGGGAAGCCCAGTCCCCGCCATCGGTACCGCATCCAGTAAGGCCATTATGAGAGAGGCTGGAAGCCCACATGACTTCTGCACGGGCGTCATAATTTTGAGGATCCTTTTTCAGAATCAGAGAATTCTTCATGACAGTGCGAAGCAGTGCCTCGCTGATTCCGTCCGTCATCTCCATATTCGTGCTCTGGTTGAAGTATCGTTCCATCGTATGCATCAGAATATCCACGCATCCGCTCTGCGTCTGATAATCTGGAAGCGTATATGTAAGTTCCGGATTCAGGATGGCAAACCTGCAGCGGCAATATTCGCTTTTATAGCCACGCTTCTTTAAGCCGTCTTCGTTCGTAATGACGGAGGAGTTGCTCATCTCGCTTCCGGCAGCCGCGATGGTAAGGATGGCGCCAATGGGCAGGCAGGCGGAAGCGGTACGCTTCCTCGCATAAAAGTCCCAGACATCTCCCTCATTGGCCACGCCATAGCCGATTGCCTTGGAGGAATCGATAACGCTTCCGCCGCCTACTGCCAGGATAAAGTCGACTCCTTCCCGCCGGCACAGTGCGATTCCCTCGCGTACTTTGGAGAGACGGGGGTTTGGAACCACGCCTCCCAAAGAGACATAGGGGATGCCTTCGGCATCGAGGGAAGCATATACGCGATCGAGAAGGCCGCTTCTTACGACGCTGCCGCTTCCGTAATGAACCAGGACCTTCCTGCATCCCTGCTCTTTGATGAGGCTTCCGGTTTTGGACTCGGCAGCTTTGCCAAAGACGACTTTGGTAGGCGTATGATATTCAAAATTTAACATATTAGACACTCCTTCTCACTCATTTTTTCATGACCATTCTATCATATTTAGCAATAACAGGGTATGGTATAATAAAATATCGTAAAAATTGTCAATACCAGTCGGGTACTTCCTGTTTTTTGCTCCGGGCGCTTGAGGGATTCGTTATGCCCAGCCGTTAGAAAAAAGGGGATTGACCAAATCGAAATTAGACGGTATACTGGTACCATCAAAGACAAGGACGTCGTATCGTGGATACGGCGTCCTTTTTTGATTTTAACAGGCGTTTATTGGTCTAGCTTGAGTTCCAGGGCATAGACGATCCCAGATAATGTATCCATGCCGGAAGAATGTCCGATCTCAGAAAAAGATTTTAAAATATCTCCGGACGGTGGCAGCAAGGTCAGCGAGATCACGGCGCGGCTGAAATGGGATGCTAAGGCACAATCAAGGAAGGCCCTGCTGATCTCGTTTGTATTGGCAAGCCGTGCGCGTATCTGGCATCCAAGTTCCAGAGTGAAAGGATGCGAGCCCTGATTTCGGAGGAGGAGGCCAGCCAATACGCCGCACAGGAAATCATCGCCGCTGGGGGTAAGGCCGATCCCAAGTCCGAGAAGTCCGGCTAATGTGCTGGCAGCGTTCTCATACTGTCTCTCCTTAAGAAGGAGCATGCAGGACGACATCCGCTTCCTGGCAGTTTCAAGGATGAGATCAAAAGGTTCTGCCGAACCCTTATAGGAGTCGGACAGCAGGCAAAAGCCTCCGACGTCCGAGGCGGACAGGACGCTATGCAGCCTCTCGCAAAGTCGCGCGTGGGAAAAGCCTGGGGGCAAAGAGGCCAGTCGCGATTCGTAGATCTCTTCCGGCTGATATAGAAAGGAAGACGAACATCCGGCAGACGCAGAGTCAGGCATAACGATCTCTATCCGATCGCCCAGGACATTCACAGGCTGGCCGGGGCGGATAGGAAGCTGATCCATGGATCGCCCCTCCATATCCGTGATCAGGCTGATGGGAGACAGAGGGGACGCGGCTGACTGCAGTGCCAGCAGATGCTGTCCTAATTGAATGTTGATTGTTTTCTTATAAACAGAGTGGACGGTTCCAGATATGCACAGGCCTAATATATGGCTGGCATAAGCGGCTGTCGCAGTAATTACATGGTACATGGTATAAATACTCCTTTGTCTACAGATTCTAACAGATAATAGAATAAATTACAAAAAAAAATGAAAAACTAATTTTTTTTTATACATAACAGACAAAAATGACGTATTTTTTTTCGCTTTCATGTAATTGTTTTTCAATATTGTATCTAATAAAATACACTTATGTATTATGAATGGTTAACCAAAGAATGACAAAAAAAAGACAAGGCGCCTTTTGTAAGGAGGAAAACAATGTATGATTTAGTAGTAAAAAATGGTAAGCTCGTAACTCCCGACCGCATTTATGAAGCCGATATTTCAGTAAAAGACGGAGTCTATTCTGCATTTTTGGCAAAAGGGTCAGAGGCTGCAGCAAAAGAAGTAATTGACGCAAAAGGATGCTATGTATTTCCGGGCATTATTGACTGCCATGCACATTTGAATGAGCCAGGATTTGAATACCGGGAAGACTTTGAGACAGGATCCAGGGCGGCAGTTGTGGCGGGCTGTACTTGCCTGATCGATATGCCATTGAACAATGACCCATCCTTAATGAATAAGGAGATCTTCGATCTGAAGATGGGACGCATCAGCAAGCATTCGGCTGTTGACTTTGCTTTATGGGGCGGTATTGTCGGAGATTATGACAGTCAGCCGGGATCGGTAAAGAGTAATATGGATGATCTTGTGGACCTGCATCACTGCGGCGTAGCGGCATTCAAAGGATTTACCTGCCCGAACGGCGATCTGTTCCCCACTGTCAACATGGGAAATGTAAGAAAGGCATTGGAGATACTCAAGCCATATAACGCGCTTTGCGGCTTCCACTGTGAGGAATTCGGACAGGTGCTGGAGCGGGAGAAAGAGGCAAAGGCAAAAGAAGGAAGAACCAGCGACGAGAAGATCAGAGACTTTCTGGATTCTCATGATGTATGGACGGAGTATGTGGCAACCAAAAATGTCATTGACATGGCAAGGGCCACAGGCGGAAGGGTCCATATCTGCCATGTAAGCCATCCGATGGTGGCCCAGGTAGTGAAAGACGCCATCCATGAAGGACTTAAGATTACCGCGGAGACCTGTCCGCACTATCTTGGATTTACAGAGGATTTTGTATTTGAGAAGGGCGCTCCGGCCAAATGTACGCCACCAATGCGGACAAAAGAAGACATGGAGAAATTATGGGATTATGTGCTGGATGGAACCTTATCCTGCGTTGGAAGCGATCATTCTCCGGCAGCAGATGAAGAGAAGGATAATGCCACAAAAGACATCTGGCATGCGTGGGGCGGACTGAATTCTATCCAGTTCTTCCTCCCAATGATGTTTGACATGGTAGTGAACAAGAAGGGATTAAGCCCTACGCTGATTGCAAAAGTTATGGACTATAATCCTGCCAAAGTATTCGGGCTGTATGGTCAAAAAGGCGCGTTTGAACTTGGATTTGACGGGGATATCGTAATTGTTGACCCCGAAAAGGAATGGGAATGCAGGCAGGAGGAGCTGCTGACCAAAGGTCATGTGTCCTGCTTCGACGGACTGCAAGGAAAGGGAACGCCAATATGCACCATTATCCGAGGCAAGGTGGTTGCTGCTGATGGGGCTTATAAGGAGGATGCGATCGGCTACGGTAAATATGTGACGCCTGTGAAAGCAGACTAATCAGCATAGGAATTAAGGAGAGAGAATATGAGTGATGTGAATAATGAAGTAAAACAGGGAGCCGATTCTTTAGCGCCAATTAAGGATAAAGACCGGATTATGGGGTGGGGCTCTTACTTGATGCTCTGGCTTGGTGATGTATTTCAATCGGAACGCTGACCATGGGCTCAGCCCAGCTGGATAAGGGATTGAATCTGATGCAGGTGTTCCTCGCCGTGCTGATTGGTTCCACGATCTTGGTTATCGGCATCTGCGCCAATGACCGATTCAGTTATAAGTCAGGGGCTCCGTACGCGATTCAGTTAAAAAGCGCGTATGGGACGAAAGGAAATGTCGTACCGGTTATGATCAGGGGGCTGCCTGCCATTGTTTGGTATGGTTTTCAGACATGGCTTGGAGGTTCTGCGATTAACCAGATATCGATTGCTATATTAATGTTGTATTATTCTTCATTCTGTTCCAGGTGCTTCAGATCATCCTTTCCGTGAAAGGATTCCAGGGCATCAAATGGGTGGAAAATGTAGGCGGCGTGGTAATCGTCTGCGCGATGCTGTATATGCTCTTTGTATGCGTCACCCAGTATGGGGATGTTATCGGGGATAAGCTGATCAGTAAGGAAGGAACATGGGGAATGCCTTTTATTGCGGCAATCATAGCCTTCTTTGGAAATAGTACGACGGTCATGCTGAATGCCGGCGACTATTCCCGGGAATTAAAATCTGGATTTTCCGTTGGAAAGCGTGGTGTTGCATACTTTATCGCTATGGTGCCTACAACTGTACTGCTGGGGCTGATTGGAGCCATGGCTTCTACTGCGACAGGTATTGCCAACCCAATCAATGCGTTTTCCCAGATGGTACATAATAAGGTTCTGCTGATCGCAACGCTTGGATTCATTCTTTTTGCCCAGATGACCACGAACCTTGCGAGCAATGTGGTGCCGCCGGCATACGCATTTATGGACGCTTTCAAGATGAAGCACAGGACGGCAGTAATCCTGGTAGGGATCCTGGCAGTATGCACCTGTCCATGGATCCTGACGAATGATAGTTCTGCCGCTGGGCTGGATATGTTTGTAAAGATCTATACGGCCTTCTTCGGACCGATCTTTGCGGTATTGATTACCGATTACTATATCCTGCATAGAGGAAAGGTGGAAGGCGAGAAACTCGACGACCTATACGATGATAAAGGAAATCATGCAGGCATTAACTGGGCGGCCATTATCGCAACCGTGATTGGCGCTGTTATCGGACTGATTAATGTAGACATTTCCTTCTTCACAGCAACAATCCCGACAGGGCTGGTATACTATTTCTGCATGAAAAAGATGCCGTCCTGCGAAAGATTCAGGAAAGGGACTTCTTTAGAGAAGTAACAGGAGGCATGACTTATGTATGATGTTTTAGTAAAAAATGGGAAAATCGTAACGGCAGATGCCGTATTTGATGGAAATATAGCAGTAAAAAATGGAAAGATCGCCGCCCTTATGTCAGCAGGCGAAGAGCCGGAAGCAGCGAAGGTCATCGATGCAAAGGGAAACTATGTGTTCCCCGGAGCGATCGATACGCATGCGCATCTGAATGATCCGGGGTATGAGTGGAGAGAAGATTACGAACATGGAACAGCGGCTGCCGCTCTGGGCGGATATACGACCGTGATCGACATGCCGCTTCAGAATGAGCCTGCCATGACCAATGCGGATTTATTTGACAAGAAAGTCGAGAAAGTAGACAGCAATGCTTATGCGGACTACTGTTTCTGGGGCGGGCTGATACCGGATAATTTTGAGGACTTAAAGGGGATGCATGACAAAGGATGCGTGGCGTTCAAATCATTTATCGGACCAGTATCTCCGGACTATAGTTCTCTTAATTACGGGCAGGCATATGAAGCAATGCAGCGCATCAAAGAATTCGGCGGACGCGCAGGGTTCCACTGCGAGGACTTCTCTATGATCAAGTGGCAGGAAGCCCGCATGAAAAAAGAAGGCCGCCTGGACTGGCAGGGATTTCTGGATTCCAGGCCGGTGATCGCAGAAATGGTTGCTACCGTGGATATGATCGAGATTGCCAAGGCCACTGGATGCAAAGTCCATATCTGTCATGTCAGCAGCCCGGATGTGGCTCAGAAGATTAAAGAGGCCCAGCAGGAAGGCTATGATATAACGGCAGAGACTTGTTCTCATTACTTAAGCCTGACGGATAAAGATGTAATTGCAAATGGACCGATGTTCAAGTGCGCGCCGCCGCTTCGCTCTCAGGAAGAAGTGGACCGCCTCTGGGCTTATGTGGAGGACGGAACTTTCAGTGGAATCGCAAGCGACCACTCCCCTTGTTCTTATGATGAGAAATTCAAGGAAATTCTTGGAAGCAAGATTGAGAACGTGTTCGACGTATGGGGTGGAATCAGCGGAATCCAGAGCGGCTTCCAAGTTGCCTTCAACGAAGGCTGCACAAAGCGCGGCGTGAATCCAAGCGTACTCGCGAACGCAATGGCAGTACAGCCGGCAAAGGCATTTGGCATCTATGGGAGGAAAGGCGATATTAAGCCTGGATTTGATGCGGATCTCGTGATTGTTGATCCGCAGAAAGAGTGGGAGATCACCAGCGAATCGCTTCTATATGTGAATAAGATTTCCGCATTCGTGGGAATGAAAGCGAAAGGACTTCCTGTGGGCACCATCATCCGCGGAAATGTAGTAGCAGAAGACGGCAAGATTACGGCAGAAAAAGGCGTAGGAACCCTGATCAGAAGATTGGGCTAGCCTACCGGCAGATCGAAAGGAGAGAGAATGAGCAATATTATAGAAAATATGGATTTGAATCCGGAACTGGTTCAGAATGTAGACCCGGACCTTCAGCCCACAAAAAAGAGGATCATGGGATCATTGTCCTATACGGCAAGTTTTATGGGAGGGTGCGT
>ERZ791611.1692-NODE-1692-length-12949-cov-2.958198_pt1 | contig 12949 bp, 12 predicted proteins | sample MGYA00510275_ERZ791611 | MGnify/ENA primary metagenome ERZ791611 (study PRJEB30046, sample SAMN00791912) | human gut metagenome | study: EMG produced TPA metagenomics assembly of the A metagenome-wide association study of gut microbiota in type 2...
CAGAGTCTGGAGAAACGCTGATTCCGGAGTTGAAGCGACGCCGCTGAAACGATATCCCCGGTAAAATGTCGGTATTCGCCCCGAGAATGCCGACATTTACGCCCCCCTCACCCACCAGGCAATATTTTGTGCTAACTTTAAAGCTAAACGTGGTTTAGATTTAACTTTTAACGCATAAATATTGCATAACTATTCTGCCAAAGGTAGTATTTGCGGCCTCAATAGCTATTCGTATCAGACTGCCCAGATGAGTATTAAACTAAACGGCATTAATTGCTTCTACGGCGCACACCAGGCGCTGTTCGACATCACGCTGGATTGCCCGCAGGGGGAAACGCTGGTGCTGCTCGGCCCCAGCGGTGCCGGGAAGAGCTCGCTGCTGCGCGTACTCAACCTGCTGGAGATGCCGCGGTCCGGTTCGTTATCCATCGCCGGTAACCAATTCGACTTCACCAGAGCGCCGTCCGATAAAGCGATTCGCGAGCTGCGTCAGAACGTCGGCATGGTCTTTCAGCAATACAACCTGTGGCCGCACCTGACGGTACAGCAGAACCTGATCGAGGCCCCCTGCCGCGTACTGGGGTTAAGCAAGGATCAGGCGCTGGCTCGCGCAGAGAAGCTGCTGGAGCGCCTGCGTCTGAAGCCGTACAGCGATCGTTACCCGCTGCATTTATCCGGCGGCCAGCAGCAGCGGGTGGCCATCGCCCGCGCTCTGGCCTCCTCGCCGCAGATTATCCTGTTCGATGAGCCCACCTCGGCGCTCGACCCGGAGATGATCGGCGAAGTGCTGCAGGTGATGAAAAACCTCGCCCACAGTGGGATCACCATGCTGGTGGTGACCCACGAGATGCAGTTTGCCCGCGAAATTGCCGACCGGGTGGTGTTTATCGACGGCGGCGACATCCTCGAAGTCGCCCCGCCGGCTGAGTTTTTCGCCCATCCGCAGCATGCCCGCGCACGGCGTTTTCTGCAGAAGGTGCTGGATCCGCTGCACCAGGAGAGCCTCGAGTGACGCCGATGCTTGACTGGCACGGCGTCCTGAGCGGGCAGCCGTTGCAATGGATTATCTCTGGTTTTCTCACCACCGTCTGGGTCAGCGTCGCCGGGATCCTGCTCGCCACCCTGCTGGCGGTCCTGCTGCTGGCCCTGCGCCTCGGCGGCGGACGCGCGGGGCGCGGACTGGTGGCCGCGTGGGTCTCGTTGTTTCGCAATACCCCGCTGCTGGTCCAGCTGCTGTTCTGGTACTTTGCCGCCTGGAACCTGCTGCCGCTGGCGGTGAAGGAGGTGGTGAACGACGAACACGCCTGGTCCATTCTGCCGGGCAACGTCTGGTGGCTGACGCCGGAGTTCCTCTGCTCGATGTGGGGGCTGGGGGTCTTTACCTCCGCCTTTCTGGTGGAAGAGATCGCCTCCGGACTGCGCGCCGTCAGCCACGGGCAGCGGGAAGCCGCGCTGTCGCAGGGCTTTACGCCGTGGCAGGAGCTGCGCTTTATCCTCCTGCCGCAGGGGCTGGCCAACGCCTGGCAGCCGATTGTCGGCCAGTATCTCAACCTGATGAAACTCTCATCGCTGGCCAGCGGCATCGGCTTTGCGGAACTGACCTATCAGGTGCGGCAGATTGAGAGCTATAACGCGCACGCCCTGGAGGCGTTTGCTGTCGGCACCGCGCTGTACCTGGCGCTGGGGGTGGCGATGGGCGTGGCGCTCACGCGTCTCGGCCCGGGAAGAAAACTGCAACGGAGCGCCCGACATGAACGCTAATCTGGCGGTGATCGCCGATAATCTTGATTACCTGCTCTTCCGATCTTGGCGGAGGGCCAGCCCGGCGGCGTGGCGCTGACCCTACTGATGGCCATCGGCGCCACCCTGCTGGCGCTGCCGGGAGGCATTGCGCTGGCGGGCCTGGCCTGGCGCTACGGCGGGCTGGTGCGGCGTCTGCTGTTTCTGTGGGCGGAAATTATCCGCGGCATCCCGCTGATATTTGTCATCTTCTGGCTGTGGTATCTGCTGCCGATGCTGACCGGCGGCGATCTGCCCGGCGCGGTGACCGTGACCCTGGCGCTGGCGTGGTTTACCGCCGCCTCGGTGATGCATTCGGTGCTGGCCGGGCTGCAGTCGCTGCCGAAAGGACAGTATGAGGCGGCGCTGACCCAGGGGTTCGCTCCCGGGCAAACGCTGCGCCTGGTGCTGCTCCCGCAGGCGCTGCGCAACGTTCAGCCGTCGCTGGTGGGGATCTTTATCGGCCTGCTGAAGGACACTTCGCTGGCGTTTATCGTCAACGTCCCGGAGCTGACCACCGTGGCCGGCCAGGTCAACAACCGGGTGCAAATCTATCCCCTGGCGATCTTCGTCTTCACCGGCGCGGTGTACTACCTGCTGTGCTGCGGTCTGAGCCTGCTGGCCAGCCGGCGCTTTACCCGCCGCGCGGCCACCAGATAAGGCTCACTCCGCGGGACGGGGCTTCAGCGGACAGGTATCGCTGATCTTAATAAATTTGTCGTTATAGACCAGATAGTGGTTCCCCGGTTGGCGCAGCGCCGGCTGGCGAACCACGTCCCCGGGACGCAGATACCAGGCGTCCCCCTCCTCTTCGGTCGAATCGCATCCGGGCTTAATCAGCAGCTTAAACCAGGTATTGCCGGTGTTGCTCACCGTCCCGGCCACCTTATCGAAAGACCATTTAAACTGTACCTCGCGCGGGCGCACCACCAGAATGGTATCCATCACCACCACCGGCTCCATGCTGACCTCGCCGCCGGTCGGGCTGCGCCTCGTCAGGTTGCGGGTGGGGATTTCGCGAAACGAGACCCGATAGTAGCGCTCGCGGTTATCCCGCGGCCCATGATAATAAAATTTGAAATATTCGCTCTCCCCGGCCTGCAGCGCCAGCTGGCGGGGGGCGAACAGCAGTTCGCCATCCACCGGCCGGGAGCGGACTTCGCTGCCGCCCGGGCGATCGATGGCGCTGACGGCGATGCGGTACAGCCGCGCGCTTTTATTGTTGTTGACCACCCGTTTGCTGGCGAAATCCGCTTCAGCCGGCAGGGAAAAGGTCAGATTGCCGACCGAGATCGCCTGCGCCAGCGGCGCTGCCAGCAGGCAGCCCACCGTCAGCAGGGCCTTAGTTAATGTTGCGCCACGTCGCCTGGACATGAATCTCTCCTGAAGCGCTGACTTCGCCAAACCAGCCGTTATCGTCTACCGTCCGCAGCGAAATGGCGTTATCCATCGGAATCGAAAATTTCACCGTGGTCTTATCCATCTGCCCCACTTCGCCGGAGATATCGGTCCACGGCGTGGTCAGCCACAGCGCATCGGTCATATCCCGCCAGCTGTCATCGCACCCGGCATCGTAGGTCTGCGTCGTGCCGCTGCGGGTGATAAAAGAGAGCGTCGCCGGGAACGGCACTTTCGCCGTACCGTCATCAGAGCTGAAGAGACAGTAGGAACGCCCGCCAATCACCTGCGCCGGTCCGCTCACCTTGATCAGCACTTCATCGGCGGCCGTTTTACCGCTGGTGGTGACGATGTAGCCGAAATCGAGCGCCGGTTCGCCGCTGCCGACATACCCCTCGCGCGACGGCGCCGAGGTATATTCGTCGGAGATAATGCTGATGCTGAAATCACGGGGCTTGATAATCAGCGTGTTGGAGGTGGAAAACTCATACCAGCCCGACTCCGGTGAGGTGGTGTTCTGAAAGCGAAAGTTGAACAGATCCTTGGTGTTGATATCGCTGATCCCGAGGTTCACCATCTGCTTAAAGAAGTTGCTCGAGAAGAAAACATAGATCGAGTCTGCGCTCTTCATCTCGTTGAAGGTGTAGTAATAGGCAGTATTGCTCACCGGTTTCCATGAACTGCCATTCAGACTGAACTGCATATCGTACGCCCCGACGGCCGAGGCTAACGACGAGTTGGCGATCGCCGGGAATATATGGATTGAGGTGTTGCTGAGTCCGTTTGTTTGCAGGGTATAGTTAACCATCTTACAACTTAATCCTGAACGGCTGCCGATGGTTTGCGTCCGGCAGTCGGCGTTCCCTTCGCCCAGAGTCGGTACTCCGTCGCTGTTGATAAACACCTCCGCCAGCGAGTGGGTATTTATCAACCGTAGATTTGCTGCTTTCGTATGGGTGACGTTGCGAACATACCAGTTGCCGGAGGCCTGATCCTTACAGCGTGCGCCGCTGCTGGCGTCATAGTTCACAGAGGTCTGGCAGGCATTGATGGTCATTGTAAAGCTGCTGCCGACGGGCATTTGTTGCAGATACTGGTAAAACGCGTCTGACAACATGCCGTGCATCCACTTCGCGCCGCCGCTGGTCACCGTCGCGCCATAAAATCCACTGGCGTCGGTGGTTTGCGGCAGGATAAGACTGGTGGTCATATTACACCCAGCGTACCAGTTGATGCAGCGCAAGCCAGTTAAAGGAGATGAAACTGGTGAATTTTCCAGCCACATATCAAACTTCCAGTTGGTATAAAGGCCGGTGTTGTAACCGTTATCAATGTAGCCGAGGCTTTGCTGATAGATGGTTCCTGAACCATTGTATTTTAAACCGGTCCAGCGGTTGGCACCGGTCAGGCGCGGATCCAGCGCCCCGCCAGGAGTGACGAAAAAGTTGTCGTCTGAGTTGTTTTCGACAAACACAAACTCGCGTGCCGGTGCATCCGCCCAGGTTGTTTTGCTCACTGCCGCTCTGAGCGCAGTTACTGGCCAGATTAGCGCGAAAATTATCATCGTTATTAGTAGGTTAACTTTCATTCTCTTCTCCTGTCTGCGTCACCGCCGCCCACGATGAGAGGCCGCTGCAGACCACATCACCGACCCAAACGGCACCGCGCGCCTGGTTGAGTTCCAGTGCCACTTCGCAGGTTTTATTGCCACTGTAGCGAAAATCGATAGTGGGGTATTTCTTATCCACGTCCATGACAAACTCGCCGTTTTCATCGGTTCGGGTTCGGCCGATATGGTTGTTAATCCGTGCGTTAGCCAGCAGTGTGCCGTCTTCCGCACGGATACGACCGGAGACGGTAACCATCTGCTTCACCTCTGGCTCAATGACAGCGACATTGCCTGGATAGAGAGTCAGACGACTTTTGCGGCCGCTGACGATATCGTAACTGTCGAGTGAGTTTTTGCTGTTCTGTAACTCCACCTCATATCTTCCATAGGGAGAGAGCGGGAGATAGTTACGCTTGCCGTTAAGCGGGAAAATCCGCCCGTTGATTTTGGCGCTGATCTGACCATCGTTCTCCAGGCCAGTGTCGAATATCACCCCAGCATTGCCATCGGTCCGCCCGCTGGCAGCGATGTTTTTACCTTGCCAGCCGACGCTGCCGTTGGCGGTCAAATTGGTATTGATGTAGCCGTCCGCCGCGCTATTGACGTTCAGCGTTCCGCTGGCGTAACGAGCGTCGAACTGTGCATACGCCCCACCGCTGAGGGTTTTGTCATCACCGGTATCGCCGGAGATGGCTCGTGACAGATTGGCACCAACAGTGCGAATGGTTCCTTCATCAAACTGTTTGCGTGCTGACAGGTTTGCCATGGTGTAGCCGTTTTGATGGGTCATCCCTGCGCTAAACCAGTTGCCCAGTGGTAGCGAGAGATCGAGAGCGATATATTTCCCTGTATTGGCGCTGCTGTCGCCGTTGTTATAGCGCTGAATACCGGCCCGCAGGCCAAGCGAACCAAAGGTACCGCTGTAGACACTTTGATAGTAATCTGCCGTGTAATAATGGCTGTTGTAACGGCGGTCATCATTGTAGCTGATGCTGAATGTGCCCAGCTTCGACCACAGTGAGTTCAGGTTGAGTGTGCCGCCGATTGCACGGTTGTCGGCATCGCTACGTCGCAATTGATTGCCAATGCGGGTTTTTTCCTGATTAACCCACAGCGAACTAAAGCCTCCCGGTAGAGTGGCGCTGATGCTGCCGATGCTGCTCCATGAGCTGTCACTGGCCAGCATATTTTGCAGGTTAACGTTGATCGCCCCCCCAAGCGGCAGCGTCAGACGGGTTTCACCCACCGCCTGATTATCGTATCCATATCCCGTTGCCGCCCAGCTAAGCGTACTCAATGAGCCGGAGGTCGAGGCACCTGCTAGCCAACTCTCTTTAGCTGGTCGCGTCTTTTTCCCGTTTTCCGACCAGCGATCCATATGAAAGCTACCGCCCCATATCTGCCACGCCAGTGGCGCACCGACGCCGCGCCCCCGGCTAAACAGCTTATTGACCCGCTGGGTGCGTTTGCTGATCACGCGACCGTTAACGATCACCTCAACTTCCACATCGTAAATCCCGTACGGTAGACCCCGGGTATCCACTTCATGATTGCCCATAGTGAAGTTCTGAACGCTTAGTAGCCGCCCATCACGGGTGAGATGTACTTCGCCCGCCGCCGGTAAAAAGGCGATCACTGGCGTGGCTGACTGGCTGCTGTCGAAGATGGTGGAGCTGGCCTGGTTTCCCCAGGAAAGGCCGTAAATCTTCCCTGCTGAAATGGCGGTCATCGGCCCTAAGGACTGCAAGTTCCAGGTGTCGAGCATTCCACCGGCAAATCGGTGACCGGCAAAATCGCGTTCATACATCGCTTTATATAATTCACTGTCCTGTTGACCGCTACCGATCCCGTACAGCGAGCCGTCGAGCACCACGTGATGTTCGCGCAGTGCAGTAACGTTATTCAGCGACAGATAGCTGGATGTGTTGCTCCCGCCGTTACGCAACTGGTTGTTATAGACGCCGAAGTTATAGCTCAGATTACTGCTGAGGGTGTTAACACTGGACTGCCCGATGTCTTCGCTACGTGAGCGTAGTACGGTGCCCAGCGCTTCGCGCTTGACCACTAGCTGCAGCAGCAGTTGGCGCAAGCTGAGATCCAGCTGCGCGTTGTCAGTCAGGGGGATGGTAAGGGCCTCATTGAACAGGGCGTTCGCCAGAGCCATCAGCTGCTGTCGAGTTTGTTCGCTGACACTGGCGTTATCTTCACTCTCTTCCAGCTGTATTTTCCGGATGCGTAGCTGTCCATCGTCCAGCCAGATAAAAGCGCTGCCGATTCGCTGATCGTCCTGGCGACCCTGGCTACCGGCGAGATGAATATAGAGCGGGACGCTCATGCCGTCCTGAAGCGCCTGACTGAAGGCCTGCGGAATAATCACCCCACCTATTTGCTGCGCACTTATGTCAGCAGCGCTGGCATCGGGCTGAACGAACAAAAAGACCATGCCGAAGGCAAACTGGGCTTTCAGTCCTGGGGAGAACCGTCGTAAAGGCATTGTCATTATCCATCTGCACAGCTATCTATTTCACGGGAATGAACTTATCACCCTGCCAAAGTGCAACCCGTCCTTTGTTATCCGCCGTGTCCACGCGGGTAAAACGACGCGACTTGCCCGGCATCAGGTAGTAATTCTCTTTACACTCCTTACCGTTGGCGGCTTTCAGGCAAGGTCCGTAGGCGAGGATCCGCAGCGTCGCATTTCCTGTATTTGTCAGGGAGCCGTTGGCGTACTGAAAGTGGTAGTTCGCCTGACGAGGGGCGACGACCAGAATGGTGCCGATGCGGGCGGAAGCAGTGGCCACAGCGCTACGGTTGGCATTATCGCGCTGCGCATCACTGAGGGCCTGATCAAACCAGACAATGCGGTAGTAGCGCTCTTTTTCATCTGCGGGTCCCTTATAGAAGAAGCGGATCACTTCGCTGGCTTGGGCGGGTAGCAGCAAGCTGGCGGGAGTGAGTAGCAACTCATCCGGCTTGTCCATTGCGATAACCTGCCCGTCGTCAAGCGGTGAAGAGAGCCGTTCGAGACGGATATTGATGAGGCGGCCACTGTCGGTACTGTTTTGGATCGTTTTGCTCAGCGTGCTGCTGTCACTGTTCATAAACGATGATATATCGCCGACATCCAGCGCCTGGGCCGGAGATATTCCGGAAAACAGCAGAGCGAGAGGCAGAAGGTGCTTTTTCATAACAATTCCGTCCAGGAATAAAGCAGGGGGGTACCCCTGCTGGTACATCAGAGAGATTAACTGGTCCAGGTAGCGTCGAACTGTACGCTAACGTCGCCGCTCCAGATGCCTTCCGGTAGAGTGCTGTAATCGGTTACTGCGGTGGTACCATTGGTGGTGCCGCTGATGATGGAGAAAGTGAAACCATCCTGTGCGGTGGTACGATTGCTGGCATTGTAACCGTTAGCCAGCGGGCTAAGGTTGCCGCCCAGTACGCCGTTGGCGGTATCGATCATCACGGTATCGCCAGTTTTTTCGACTGCCGCGCCGTTATAATCCACGCCCACATTCAGTGTGGAACCTGAGGTATCCAACTGGGTTAATGTGTTGGTGATAAGACGTGAGGTCAGTTTAAAGGCGGTAGCCGTTGAGTCACCCTCGATAGCTACGTCAAATAGACCTTTCTGTGAGTTAAAACCTTTAATGCCTTCGGCATACTGGAACGCCAGGCTACCGAGTGGCGTCACAACCAGCTTACTGGTGGTGTCTTTTTTGGCTGTTGCCGACCAGGTCGCTACAGCCTGAGCTGTTACGTCAGCAGCCTGCGCCACACCCATGCCGGTAAACACCGTTACCAGAGCTATTGCCAGAACCTTTTTTTTCATTGCATTTCTTCCCGAGTTGAATTGAGGACGTGATGTCCCTGTGAGTCATTTTTTAAAACTAACTTGCCTGGAGTTTACGGAACCAACTTATATATTTTTGAGTACAGCTTGGCCTCAGCATTACGCCGATGGGTATACACTGTCTTCACACTACAATTTTCAATTCTGGCAATCGATTTAGGTTGCATTCCCTGGGCCGTCATGCGGATAATTTCCATTTCCCGGTCCGTGATTTTATCTTTCTTAATATCTTTTCTCAGGAACCTGCCATTAATCACATAGGCCAGTTCTTTTCTAATATCACGACTCAGTCCAGCGTATACCACGCCCCTAATATTGCTGTTGTAATACCAATAATTTGCTAAGGCTTCTGACTTTCTGGCCGCAATCAATACGACCTGTTTCCCCTTTACCGCGGATAACCACTCATTATCACGGTTTATAAATTCAGATAAAGAATCCGTACTGAGATTGATAAACACGAAATCTTTTCTAATTTTCTCCAACGATAGATAAATTAATCTGTCGATATCCACAATCAGTTCAGATAGTCCTTTATAGAAGTAGGCGTCATGGGGAGACCAGATGTATTTATCAGAACGGTTTTGACATTCCATATGGTTTTTAACCTCATAGTCCCTGCTGTAATCATTTTGCCATGTCACTACTTTCCAAACCTGTAATTTTTACAGGTACATTCAGTTTCTTTAGTAAATCGGAAGTAAATAAGATACGTAGTACATATCAATAAAGGTTAAACGAGATTAAGTTTAATTATTTTCGATTGGGCTTAAATTTATGTTTTTTTTCCCGATGAGTGTCAATATGTGAACAGAAAAGGAATTCCATGGTTAAGTCAATATTTACAAAAAATGAAAATATTGCTTTTTTGATAAGAAGAAAAAGACATTCAGTTTCATAAGGTTATTGGCAATATAACGTTCAATTCTTACTTGCATTTTATATTAGCCAGGAACTTTGCCCTGAGGTGTTAGGAATAGTCTTAATGTGTTGTGTAATGGACTAGTAAAAAAACAAGTTTAAATGATAAGAAATAGAATATAAAACTATCATGAGTCATAATTAAAGATGATTTGCCAATCAGTAAGGTGTTTTAATGGATTAACATGCCGCACAAAATGGTTATGGGTGTTCATCCCAATAAGTGATGAAAAATTAAACAGGTGTAAGTACGTCATCTGTCCGGTAAGCCCCCTAAGAGCCAAATTAAGTGAAGTTAAACGAAGACTGCCAGTTGTCACAGGAACGATGGCCTCTTTGCCAGGGCACTGCATTCAGTCATCTGTGCGCGTTACTCTAACTGGCACTCGAACGTCGGCGATGGGGTTACCGGTGGATCAGGCCGTTCCTGTGGCGTAAACGTTTTTATGTCAGTACCAACAGATTTACCACATTTATCATCTTAACAGTTTGAGTGAAAATGCAGGCTGCGCCGCAAAGGGAGGAGACTGAGTGGCGTGTTCAGTCTAAAAGAGAGTTGATGCCAGCATACAGGGGCGAAGCTGGTCAACAAGTCAACATTAAGATAATGGAATATTCGGAGAGAAACGTCAGGCAGTTGGCCTCAAATGAACAGGAAGAATATATCCCCAGGAAAATTAATGTTGGTGTTATAAACACACCAACATTAATCCGATCTGATTATTAATCAGACAAATATCGTTAATCCGTCGAATTTTGAATCAACGTTTTTTCTTACGACCCTGAACGGCCTTAAAACGTGGATTAGATTTACAAATCACATATAGCCGTCCTTTTCGCTTCACAATCTGACAGTCTGGATGGCGTTCTTTTGCGGTACGCAGAGAGTTAAGAACTTTCATCACGCCCCCTTTTTCGTGCTAACAAAACGACCAAAACGTTGGGTGAATCGTGCAACATTTCCTTCTGATGCCACTGTTCTCAGCTTCCCTGTATAGAACGGGTGCGATTTAGAAGAGACATCAATTGTCACGTACGGATACGTTACGCCATCCAGCTCAATCTCACGGTCTGTTTTGATAGTCGAGCCGATTTTAAAGTACTCATCAACACTGGTGTCGTGGAACACCACAGTACGATACTCAGGATGGATATTGGGCTTCATCATTTTTACCTGTTATGTTATAACATAACCATAAAGATACATGCTCATCCGGATCATTTCAACACCCAATCCCTGTGACCATTTGTGGTATGTGGAATTTCGGCAACGGGGAAGTCTGGCATTGTTAGCAGCCATTGGCGACGCTCCCATAAACGCCTTGATGAGTGATGGTTTCGCTGAGAGTATGAATTTTTCGAGAATGGAGGCTATCTCCATTTTACTGGCCGATGATTTATCGCAGTTTGATTGATTGCCGGACAGCGTGTATTCCTCTCCCACGGATATAATAATTACTTACAAAAAAGGGAGAGGATGCATATTTTAAATATCACTGAAGTGAACAGTTTATTGCCGTTATTAATAGAAATGGAGAAATAAATAGGCGTATTCTACAATTGCGACAAAAACAACGATATTAATCAGTTTATGACTGATTTGTTGTACTTTATTCTCTTTCATTGGTACTTCCTCGCTTTAAAAAAGAGTGCACTTCGTAAGTGCCCTTATATAAATAACGAGTTTGGTCAACCAATTTTTTGACATGTATCACAAATTTGAATAGATGTATTACATCGGCTATCTTTTATTGCCCCAACGTCATTGATATATGTCGCCTGAAGTCAGTTCCGGGAATGAGTCTGATCTCAAGACTGGCCCAGTCCGGGCGTTGATTGGCGCTGAGGAGCATATCGCATCTCATCATAATGTCGTATCTCCAGGGGTGTTATACAAGATATCGTTGTTGGTGACCTGGGAGAGGAATTGAGTTCTATTAAACCGTCAACTATGCCGGATACATACTGGATTACACAGCAGGCACGCCTTACGAGAGAACGTGCCGCAGTGACGGGTTAATTATCTGAAAGAATTTGTGAGGCTGTATCGGTTACTCATTGATTTGATAGTTTTACTCTCGGGAGAGTAATAGATATTTAATCCATTAACGGAAACCAGCCAGTTCCTTTCGATGCCTGAATTTGATCCCATAGTTTATCCGGAATGGTTAATTCAGGAACAAGTTGTGGATTAAGGGTTGTTTGAATTTCATGGCTTCTACCTGATTCAGCTAAAGTCACCCATTCTGGATTTATCACCAGCCCTTTACCGATCGCAACAAGTGGCAGGCCAGCGGAAATTGCTTCTTGAGCCTGAGACGGTGTGCGTATTTTACCTGCAGCGATTACCGGCACTCTGCCTGCAATATGATTTAAAATCAATTCAATAGTTCGGGGGCCATTTGGCGACTCAACAGGGTAGCTATCGTTAATACTGACCAGCGAGGTATGTATATACGAAATACCGGATGAAATGAGTCGATCAAGGAGTTTATAAGTATCCTCTAACCGCAGCCCCCCTGTTACAGATTCTTCAGGAGATATTCTGTAACCGATAGCAAAGGGCTTTGTCGCATATTCATAGACTACATTTTTTACTTCCTGTAATACGGCCAGCGGGAAGCGCATACGTCCTTCAAGATCTCCTCCCCATCGGTCATTACGCTGGTTAAATAGAGGGGAGAAGAAATTCTGTAGAAGGAATCCGTGCGCACCATGAAGTTCAATGCCATCAAAACCTGCTTTAATCGCCCTTTTTGTGACATCTCCGAATGCTCTAATGGTTTCCTGAATTTCGTTTTCAGTCATTTCCCTGCTTTGTACCACTCTCTTCATAAAGTCACCAGATTTTACGTTTGATGCGCTGGCACTAATAACATCGTTATTTGGCACAAGCTCCGGGATGGCTTTATTACCAGCGTGGAAAATCTGCAAAATAGCCGGAGCACCGCCACTTTTGGCTGCAGCTGCTAACTTTTCAAGGCTGTTAATGAAACGGTCGTCATACGCGGCAAATTCATGAGTAAACCCAATGCCGCTTGGCGTGACATAGGTGCATCCTGTTATTACTAAACCAACATTTTGTGAGCGACGTTTATAAAATTCGAGTTCTTGCTCAGAGATGGTTCCATCAGGATTAGCTGACCAGGTTGTCATAGGAGCCATAACGATACGATTACGTAGCTTTATTTTTTCTGTCAGCATAAAAGGAGAAAACAATGATGGGTGTTTATTTGTCATAACAATACCTCAAATGTTTATCTGATTTTAATGCGTATAATCTTAATAAGTTGAGTTGCTACTTTTTGATGCTTTTTTTCCTTTAATAGAATTCTTTTTGAGTAATTTTATTATTGTTGTGTAGTCAATAAAGGATAAATGTCAGGGAG